>Ga0207695_10006192_pt1 | contig 15594 bp, 12 predicted proteins | sample KBSC54metaG_FD_184354 | JGI IMG/M metagenome (GOLD analysis project Ga0207695, IMG submission 184354) | Corn rhizosphere microbial communities from Kellogg Biological Station, Michigan, USA - KBS C5-4 metaG (SPAdes) (version 2) | ecosystem: Host-associated > Plants > Roots > Rhizosphere > Soil... | reverse complement strand
GCCCACCTGACGAACGGGCCTCCCCCCGGCGTAGATGATGGCTCCGGGGCGGCGGTCCGGACGGGCGGCCGCGTCGGCGTGAACGGAATGGCTTGGGTGGCTTTAGGGCCGTTCATGGTTTTTAGGACCCGGATTCCGCCAGGAGACCAGGAAGAGGGCCACCGGCGGGATCGTCAACGTTTTGGCAAGAGTTCCACAGCACGGTCCACCACCTTTTCGACTGGCCATAATCGGCCGATCCCTTCGTAACCACAGGAGAGCAGCCCCTCTTCGGGCCCGATGAACTCCGCGCCTCTGGCTTTGAGGGTCGCCACGTTTTGTTGAGTGGCCGGATGCAGCCACATCTTGCCATTCATCGCCGGAGCGATGAGGACGCGAGCCTGAGGGTTAAGGGCCAAAGCCACACAACCGAGAGCGTCGTTGGCCAGGCCGAGCGCGAGCTTAGCGATGGTATTGGCCGTAGCCGGCGCCACCAGCAAAAGGTCCGCCTCGTCCGCCAGCTTGATGTGCGTCGGCATCCAGCCTTCTTCCTCGTCATAAAGATCCGTTACCACCGGGTGCCGCGAGAGAGTCTTGAACGCCAGCGGAGTAATGAAGCGAAGCGCATCCGCGGTCATGACCACATGCACCTCGCAGCCGCGTTTGGTCAACTGGCTGGCGAGCTCGGCGGCCTTATAGGCGGCGATTGAACCAGTGATTCCCAGGACGATATTTCCGCTCATATCGAGGGCGCCTCAACCCAGGCCATCGGGTCCGTGCAGGCGCGTGGAGCGCATGCCCTCGGCTTCCACAATGGCCAGAATCCGGCGCAAGTCCTCACTGATGCTCCCGCTGACCAGGAGGTAATCAAAATTTTTCCATTGAGCGATCTCCTGACGGGCTACGCCGAGGCGCTTTTGAATGACCGCCTCCGAATCGGTCGCGCGCCGCCGCAGCCGTTCTTCCAGGACCTGGAGCGACGGGGGGGTGAGAAACACCGAGACCAGGGCGTGCTTTAATTCCGCGTCCTCAGTGGCCTTCTGGCGGATGGTCGCCGCGCCCTGCACATCGACATTGAGGAGGACGTCCTTGCCCTGCCGGAGCTTGCCCAGGACCTCGGATTTAAGCGTGCCATAGCTGTGGCCATACACGGTGGCATGTTCGAGGAAGTTGCCCGCCTGAACTCGTTTGAGGAAGGAGGCGGCATCGAGAAAATGGTAGTCGACGGTATCCTGTTCTCCGGGGCGGGGCGGTCGCGTGGTGCAGGTGACGACCCGTGTCATTCCGGGACGGGCGGCGAGCAGTTGCTGGCACAGGGTGGTTTTGCCACCCCCGGAAGGGGCGGAAATAAGGATCAACAGCGGGCTGGTCATAGGCAGGGCCGGTTTCAGGCACGCGCTGGGCGACGCTTTTGTTTGGAGATCCATCATTCGACATTCTGCGCCTGTTCACGGAATCTTTCCAGTTCCGCTTTCAGCGTGACGACCTCTTTCGAGATTAAGCTGTCGTTGGCTTTGGAGCCAATCGTGTTGACTTCGCGGTTCATTTCCTGCGCCAGAAAGTCGAGGGTCCGGCCGACCGGCTCCCGGGATTTCTGGCAATCCTGGAACTGTTGAAAATGACTCTGCAGCCGGGTCAGTTCTTCGGCAATATCGGACCGATCGGCGAAATAGACAATCTCCTTGAGCAGCCGATCGTCATCGGCTCCCGGTGCTTCCAGGCCGGCGCTCTTCACGCGTTCGATCAATTGCTCGCGGTAACGTTGAGCGACCTTCGGCGCTTGCGACTGCACCCGCGTGGCCGCCCGGCGCATAACGGCGATCCGCTTGGCCAGGTCCTCCGCCAAATGCACGCCTTCCCGTTCCCGCATCTTCACCATCGTCGCCAGCGCCCGATTCAACGCCTTGTGCACCGACGGCCAAAAATCTCTCTCCTCGACGATCTGTTCATCCGTTTGAAAAACGCCCGGCGCGCGGACCAGGTGGTCGAGGTTAACCGGCCCGGAAAGCTTCAACTGCCGGGACAGACGGTTCAACTCGCGCGCGTAGGCCTTGGCCAACGGAACATTGAGGTGCATCCGGGCCGATAGCTTGCTCGCCCCGGCGTGCAAGGCCACCCGCACATTTAGCCGGCCCCGCGCCACGTGCCGATTGATTAAATCGCGCATCGGTCCTTCCAGCATCTCCATCTCCCGCGGCATGGCAAACGAGATTTCGGTCTGCTTCCGGTTAACCGAGCTCAACTCGACGGTGATCTTAAAGCCATTCTGCGAACACTCCCCGCGCCCGTATCCCGTCATTGATTTCATCGCCCGGATTATGAAAAAACTGCTGAGAAATGTCGAATCCGGACTTCGCTGGCTTCGCGTGCGAAAATCAGCCGCTGTCTCCTCCCGTCGAGTTAGCGACGGACGAAGGCCGCCGTGGGCCTTCAACCCTTGTCGTTGCCCACATCAAACATCGGGTCAAAGCTTGCGTTCCCCACTGTCTGTCTCTTGTTCACGAAACACCATGCGATGCCTAGCAACAAAAGCACCAACGCGACCCCGCCCAGCCGCCATCCCCGGCGTTCGCGCCGGGCTTCATCGAACCGCCGCAACACCTTCGCTGATTCCGTGTCGGTCAATCCCATCGCTCGGATCCGTCCCTCCACGCGGTCAGCGACTTTCATGGCCTCCGGAAACGAATCCCAGGTCCAAAACCTCAGCGACGGACGAAAATATCCCCACCCATTCAGGAGCGAGATCGGAAACAAAAACGAGGAGCCGACCGTATCCTCATCCATCAGCTTGAAGGAGCCGTCCGAGTTCATCGTTTGCCGCCGTTTTCGCCACGTCCGAAACCAGGAGCGAATCCAGATAGGCCCTGATAGCTTGGATCGAACTTTATAAACTCGGGCGTGGGGTCGTGACCGAAGACGTTCCGCGAAACACTGCGTTGTTCGGAAGAAAATGGCCGGGGCACCTCGGCTGCCGGTGTATTCCCCCACCACCCCAGGACCAACAGCATGAGAATTTTTGGCCATAAACACTCAAGACGCATGCGGCAAAAATAATTTGCCGCGCGGACGGAGGCCAATGCTGGAACCGAGGTCCGCCCCTGCATTCACGGTGCCGGGCGGTCAACCAGGCATTTGCAAATTCAACTTGGCCGCCACCTGTGAGACATCCTTATCGCCGCGACCGCTGAGATTGGCAATGACCAGCGCATCCTTGGACATGCCGGGTGCGCAGCGAATGACCTGGGCGACGGCGTGGGCGCTTTCGAGGGCGGGGATGATACCTTCGAGCCGAGCCAGCTTCATAAAAGCTTCCAGAGCCTGGTCGTCGGTGGCATAAGTATACTCCACGCGGTCATGATCCCGCAGCCAAGCATGTTCGGGTCCCACCGCGGCATAGTCCAGGCCGGCTGAAACGCTGTGGGTGAGCTGGACCTGGCCGAATTCATCCTGGAGAAGGTAGGAACGGGTGCCTTGCAGGACACCCAGCGAGCCCCCCTGAAAACGGGCGGCATGTTTGCCGGCCTGAATTCCCTCGCCCCCCGCTTCGACGCCAACCATCTTGACCGCCTGATCCTCCAGGAAGGCGTAAAATAAACCCATCGCGTTCGAACCACCGCCCACGCAAGCAACCAACAAATCGGGCAGCCGCCGCTCCTGTTCGAGGATTTGACGCCGGGCTTCATCGCCAATGACGCGTTGGAAGTTCCGGACCATGAGCGGGTACGGATGCGCGCCGTAGACGGTGCCGAGGATGTAATGAGTCGAGCGTATGTTGGTGACCCAGTCGCGCATGGCCTCGTTGATGGCCTCTTTAAGGGTTTGTTGGCCGGCTTTGACGGGCACCACCTCGGCCCCGAGCATCTTCATGCGGAACACATTGAGCGCCTGGCGTTCGCAATCGACCGCTCCCATATAAACGACACACTTGAAGCCAAACATCGCGGCGACGGTCGCCGTAGCCACCCCGTGCTGGCCCGCGCCGGTTTCGGCAATGATGCGGCTCTTGCCCATGCGGCGAGCCAGCAGGATCTGCCCGATGCAGTTGTTGATTTTATGCGCCCCCGTGTGCAGAAGGTCTTCACGTTTCAAATAAATTTTTGCGCCGCCAAGCTCCCGGGTCAGCCGTTCGGCGAAGTAGAGCGGCGTGGGCCGGCCGCAAAATTCTCTCAAATAGTATTCGAGCTCACGCTGGAATTCGGGGTCTTGCTGGGCTTTAAAGTATTCCTGCTCCAGTTCCTTCAGCGGTTGCATGAGGGTTTCAGGCACATATCGTCCGCCATACGGGCCGAAGTGGCCGCGCGCATCGGGAACCTGTTCCGGGGCAATCGAACTCATGCCTGTAGTTTAGCTGGTTGGAGATGGATCGTCGAGGGCATTGGGCCCGGTCCAGACTGGAATTCACTCCCGATGAACTGCAGAGGCGCGATGAGCGCAGAGATCGGATTCCGCGGTCTCACTGGCGTGGAGGAGAAAGGTGTAGGCGTTGGGGTTGTGCGTTTCGTCGCAACGGACTTCCTGATTCAGAAAGGTCCCGATGTGCACCACCTGTCCGGTAAATCCATATTCCCTGAAGAGATCCCGCATTTTTTTCATGCTCAATAGATTCCAATGGTACTCGTCCACGGGCCGCACAAGGTGGTCGCGGATCTCCTCCATTTGAAAGAAGCCGATTACCATTCCGCGGCGGGTCACCCGGCAGATTTCGCGGACGGCCGCGTGCATGCCGTCGATGGATAAGTGTTCCAAGAGGTCGTGGACCAAACAGAAATCGTACGCCTTGTCCTCGGCCTGAATTTCAAAAACATTGCCGACCTGGAAAGGAGTCTGGGGGAAGAGGGCCCGAGCATTCTCGATATTTTTAGGACAGAGGTCGAATCCGGCATAATCAAAACCTTCGGCAATCCCGTAGGCGTGGAGGAATCGGTAATCATTTGCCGAACCGCAGGCCGGTTCGATCAATGATACCCGAGGAATAGTGGGGGTGCTCACCGGCATTCCAGCGTCAGGTTTTGCTGGCCAGCCCCGAGCGAGAACGTTCCGCCAGAGTAACTGGAAACTATTAAGGACGGATTCGATGCCTCCGCCCTGCCCTTCGGGAGCCTGAGAGAGGAAGCTCTCGAGGTAATTAGGAATGGTCACGCCGTTCGCCTGGATCGGCAGCTCGGCATAGGTTTGAACGACAAAAAGAGGGATTTCCAAACCCTCCGCGTTGTCGGCGCCCTTTCGAAGCGCGTGGAGGATGGCGTCGCATTCCTCCCGCTCGGTGGCGCGCCGGACCAGTTTCATCAGCCAGTTCAGGCAGGCGCTGAAGCGGTATTCCTCCGTCATGAGAGCGCCCAGGGAATCGGGACAGCTATGGCGGATCAGGAAATGCCGGGACAGGATGCTTTGCAGGTTAAGGCGGGGGTCTTCGACCCCGGCGATGAGATAGGCACCCAGCCAGGCCGGAGCGTGTTGGTCCCAGCATCGCGCCAGGCGCTCGGTTTCCTCTCGGAGCAGTTCCTGCATGGGACAGGCGGCACTGGGGGGGTCAGTCAGGCACTTGCGAGATTTCGTTCCAGCAACGCGGCCGAACTATCGGGCTTGGCGCCGGACTCCTGTCCTGGCGTGTCCACGATGCGAATGGGCTCATAGAAAGTGTTTCGCTGGACCGGGGTGCGACCCGCCTCACGTATGGCTTTGACCATTTCAGCCTCGGTCTGCAACTGCGGCGAGGTCGCCCCAGCCATGTGGAAGATGTGTTCCTCCATGATGGTGCCGTGGAGATCGTCGGCTCCGTAGCTCAAAGCCACCTGCGCCAACTTCATCCCCATGGCCACCCAATAGGCGGTGATGTGGTCGAAGTTATCGAGATAGATCCTGCTAACCGCAATGGTGCGCAGGGTATCGAATCCCGTTGGCGGGTGGGTCACGGGAATCTCATTGTTTTCGGGGTGGTACGGGAGGGGGACAAATCCGACGAAACCGTGGGTCTCATTCTGCAGCTGCCGGAGTTGCCGGAGGTGATCCACCCGATCCGCGAGCGATTCGATGTGGCCGTAAAGCATCGTGCAGGTGCTGCGGCCGCCCAGACGGTGCCACGTACGGTGCACGTCCAGGTATTCTTCCGCCGATTCCTTCCCCCGGGCAATCCGGGAACGAATCTCCGGCCGAAAGATTTCCGCGCCGCCACCGGTGAGTGAGTCCAAGCCAGCCGCCTTCAGTTCGGCCAGCGTAGCTTCGACCGGTTTCTTGGCCAGCCAGGCGAGGTGAAGAATTTCAATGGCGGTGAAGCACTTGAGTTGCAATCTCGGATCGAGAGCCCGGAGCGCTTTGAGCAGGTCGATGTAATAGCCGAAGGGCAACGAGGGGTGGAGGCCGCCGACGATATGCAATTCCGTTACCCCCACGTGCAACGCTTCGCGCGCCTTTTGCACGATCTCCTCGACCGTGAACTGGAACCCATCCGCATCCCGCTTTTTTCGGGCGAAGGCACAGAACTGGCAACTCAATATGCAATAATTGGAGTAATTAACGTAGCGGTTAATGATATAGCTGGCCCGGGCACCGACTTTGCGCTGCCGCACAAGGTCGGCAATCCATCCCAAGGTATTGAGATCTTTGCTTTCCAAAAGCCGGAGTGCGTCGGCGTCGGAAATCCGCTGTCCATCGGCGACCTTTTCATAAAGATCTCTCAGTGGACTCCGCTGGACAAAAAAATGCATAACAGACAAGTAGCAGACGATTTGCCGGTTGACAAAGCTGTTTGGAAAAATAACCTAATGCGCCTGACTAAAGGGGAGCGTCGGCCGTAACGGCTACCGTATCCCAAAGTCTCTGGAGAGGAAGTGAACGTGTTTTGACCGAAATTAAGCTTAAAAAAGGCGAACCTGTGGAAAGAGCCTTGCGTCGACTGAAGAAGAAAGTCGACCGTGAAGGCACACTGAAGACCGTGCGCAGTAATCGGCATTTTGAAAAGCCGAGCGCGCTGCGCCGGCGCAAAGAGAAGGCGGCCCGGTTTTCCGCCATGCTCAGCGCCCGCTACGCTGATATGTGATCCCTTGCTACGAGGCCGGGTGCGGATTGAACGGGAGGGCCGAATTTCGTCGGCTTTGGGCGACCGCTCACCGTATCCCGGCTTTCCTCTCCAGGAATCACGAGATGAAGAGCAAGCCCGGGCCATGGGTGCCGGTGCCGCTTTCAAACCCGCTTGAGTAACACCCGGTCCACTGACTTATGTATTCTCTCTCCACCTGCTGGAATTCTCACCGCCACTCGGATGGCCGGGCCATGCTTCGCGAAATTCGAGACCTGGGTTTCGAATACGCCGAGCTGAGTCACGGCACCCGGATCAGCTTGCTGCCGGGCATTATTGAGGCGGTCGAGGCGGGTGAGATCAAGATCTCCAGCTTGCACAATTTCTGTCCGCTGCCGATGGGGGTGAACAATTCGGCGCCGAACCTCTACCAGTTCTCGTCGGAACGTCCGCGCGAGCGCGATCTTGCGTTCCGCTACACGATCAAGACGATCGAGATGGCGGAGCGGCTTAAAGCGCCCGTGGTGGTGCTACACCTCGGCAGCATTGAGATGAAAGATTACACGGACCGACTCCTGGAGATGGTGGGTCGCGGGGAAAAAGAAACCCCGAAGTATGAGAAGCTGTGCGCGGAGCTCGACCAGAAGCGGGAAGCCAAGAAGGAAGCATTTTTTGAGCGAACCAAAGAAATGCTGAAAAAGATTTTGCCGGAGGCGGAGTCCCGGGGGATCAAGCTCGGGGCGGAGAACCGGCAAGCGCTCGAGGAACTGCCTTGTGAGAGCGACTTCCAGTTCATGTTCCGGGAGTTGAACAGCCCGAATTTGGTCTACTGGCACGATACGGGTCATGCCCAGATCAAGGAAAACCTGGGGTTCATTCCGCACCTGATGCACCTGGAGTCGCTGCGCGACCATCTCTTCGGGTTCCATATTCATGACGTCCATTTTCCGGGCCGGGACCACTGCGCACCCGGGACCGGAACGATTGATTTTGCCGCGATCAAATCCCTGCTCAAGCCCGACCACATCCGGGTTTTCGAGCTGAGCCCTTCGCTGCCGGTGGAGGACTTGCGAAAGGGGACGAGCTATATTCAGGAATTGTGGACTGGGGCTTGAGACTAAGCGCAAGATTGCGGGGCGCGGACGCCGCGCGAACCCCCGGCCGAGGACGGCCGCGTCACGAAACGCGGCGGCCTTTAGCCGCGGGTTCGGGCGATGTTTCGAAACGCGCGGTACGAGTGGGTAGGAGGTAAGGACCATGGCCGAGGGGCGAAACGATTTGCTGAGCCGTCTGGCGACAGGGATCGTGCGGCGCTTACAGGAGGCGGGCTTTGCCGCCTACTGGGTGGGGGGGTGCGTGAGGGACCTGCTGCTGGGGCGTCCGGCCACCGATTACGACATTGTCACCAGCGCGCTGCCAGAAGAGGTCGAGCGCCTGTTCAACCGGACCATCCCAGTCGGGCGCAAGTTCGGAGTCGTGGTGGTATTGGAGCAGGCCCATCAATTCCAGGTCGCCACTTTTCGGGCGGAGGCCGATTATCGGGACGGCCGCCACCCGGAACAGGTCACGTTCGGGGACGCGATGGCGGACGCACGGCGGCGGGACTTTACGATCAATGGCTTATTTTTTGACCCCGTACAGCAGGAGCTGCACGACTGGGTCCGTGGGAAGGCAGATATTGAAGGGAAGATTATCCGCACGATTGGAGCGCCGGCAGAGCGTTTTGCTGAGGATCACTTGCGCCTGCTGCGGGCAGTGCGGTTCGCAGCCCAGCTCGGATTCCAGATCGAGCCCGAGACCATGGCGGCCGTTAGGTCGCAAGCGGCCAACATCCGCGGGATCAGCCCGGAACGGATCCGGGACGAGCTCATCAAACTCTTCAGCCCGCCCCACGCTGGACGAGGGTTGGACCTGCTCCGGGAGAGCGGATTGCTGGAGCACATCCTGCCGGAGATCGCCGCGACCATCAACTGTGAGCAGTCTCCCGATTACCATCCCGAGGGCAGCGTTTTTGAGCACCTGAAGTTGATGCTTGGGAACCTGCCGCTCAAAGCGGATCCTTACCTGGCTTGGGCGGTTCTGCTCCATGATGTCGCCAAACCAGTCACGGCCGGTCATGACCCAGCCACCGGCAGCATTCACTTTTACGGGCACGAGCGGGTTGGGGCGGAGATGGCCGCGCAGATCCTGGAACGGCTACGGTTTCCCAGAAAGCAAAACGACGATATTGTTCAGGCCGTCCGTTATCACATGCAGTTCAAGGATGTCCGCGAGATGCGCAAATCGACACTGCGCCGGCTGTTGTTGCGGCCGACTTTCCCGCTGGAACTTGAATTGCATCGGCTGGATTGCTTAGGCTCCCACGGGCAGTTGGATATCTATGACTTCCTGGTGGCGGAGGCGAAGGAATTGGATAAACGGCCTGATATTTTGCCGCCATTGATCACCGGGAACGATTTGCAGGCCATGGGCATGAAGCCCGGACCAGCCCTGGGGGCGCTGCTGAGGGAGATCCGAGAAAAGCAGTTGCAGGATGAACTTAAGACTCCCGGCCAGGCCAAGAGATGGGCCCAAGCCGAATTAAAGAAGCAACTCCCGACGTAGGGCGTGTCCCGCCGGGGGAGCGGTTCTTATGCCGCTGGTGGTTAGATCCAGCCGCGAACGCGGAGTGGCGCGGCCGGGCAAAAACGTGTAGCTCTTGAACTGCAAACTCAAACGTGCCCATGACAAGACCAGCTGACCCCCTGCGCCGACACCCCGAGGCGTCCGCCCTGATTCGACAAATCTTTGGCCGGACCCGCACGCCGAAATTCTCGAGGTATGTTCGGGGTTTGCTCGTCGAGCTTTGCCGGATCGATACCACTCCGAAACCAGACCCGGAACGGATGCGACTCGCTGAGGACCGCTGCTTCCAGATCCTTGAAGCCGAGCTGGGGTCGCTGGGCTTTCCGGGGGCGCGCGCGGAACGGCGCGCGATTGACCCACGCATACAAAACCATCCCCATTTTTCGTTGCTCCATTTCACGAAAACCACGGAACGCCCGAAGGGGCTGTCGGCCGAAAGCACTTACGCGGGAAGGAGCAACCTCGTTTTTATCGTGCCGGGAACGCGACGCCAGCGAGGTGGCCAATCGATCGCGCTAAACGCTCACCTTGACGTCGTGGCACCATACTTCCCGCCGCGCGTGAAGGGCAGGACGGTGTTTGGCCGCGGCTCGTGCGATGACAAAGGGCCAGTGGTGAGCATCATCGCGGCGCTGAAGGTTTTGTCTCAAGTGATGGGCAAAGCCGGGTTGGAGTGGAACCGGAACGTCGTCGGGATGTTTGTGGTGGAGGAGGAAACCGGAGGAAACGGATCGCTTTCGCTGTCCCTGGATCGGGAGCTGAAAAAGGTGTACGACAGCGTGCTGGTTGGTGAATGCACGGGGCTCAAGGTGCACCCGGCCAACCGCGGAGCGGTGTGGTACCGCGCCCGGCTAAACGCGCCGGAAGGCGTATCGCCCCTCGAGCTTTTTGCTTTTGTAAATGAGGAGATGGAAAAGGAAGGCGCGGCCATCCGCACCGAAAGCCGTCACCATTTGTTTCCGCAGCGCCCGGTGCAAACTTGCCACGGGATCATCGGTCCTTTTGGGGAACACCCGAGTCGCATCTGTGGGGAGGTAAGTTTTTCTGTCGAGTTTGATCGCGCACCGAGCGGAAAGATCGAAGACCTGGTCAGTGACTGCCTCGAGGCTGGTCTCGCGGGTTACGTTGGATTGTATGGAGACAAGAGCAAAGTCCTGGACCCGGCTACTCGCCGCCCGCTCGTCCCACGGCACTATGATTTGCGGCGGACCAAACGAGGATTCTTTGTTGCGGTGCATGGCGCTGCCGGACACATGGGCACGGTTCGGGAACGGGATGGTGCCATCACCAAAATGGCGCACCTGGTCCGAAGCCTAGTGTTTTCCAAGGCTCGCCTCGAAAAGGTGGCCCAGGGACCGGTGCGTCTGGCTCTCGCGACTGGCCCAAAGGCTAAATCTCGAACAGCTCCCGCGTTTGCGTCAAACCGCGATTCACACGGTGGGACCGAGCTGGAGCTGGAGGGAGGCCAGGGATTTGTGCCCACGCACAGCATGGCGGAAGTGATGCAACGTCTGCGCCAGGCAGCTGAACGCGGCGCTGAAAATTTTCTACGCCGACTCGGCCGCATGGAAAAGGGAAGCGAAGGGCTGACCATAGCCTACGAGAAGTTGCACAACGAGGCCTACGATGGAGATCCTGATTCTGCTTCCGTTCGGAACGCGCTCGAGGCGGCCCGAACCTGCGGGATTCCGCAGCCGACGCCGATTCTCGGCTGGACGGTGTCGTGTGATGCCAGGTTGTTCGCCTCGGAGTACCCGGGGCTGGAGGTATTGACCTTCGGCCCGGGCCAGCTCCTTTACGCACACTCCGACCAGGAACAAATCGCACTGGAGGAAATTCGCCAGGCCGTGGAATTCCTGGCGGTATTTCTGCTGCTGCAGACCGGGACCGTGTCACTTCCTGAGAAACAATGAAAACCAAACTTCGCCTGGGAATCATCGGTGCCGGATCGGTCGTGCGTGAGATTTACCAGCACCTCTATTTCCGGAGCAGCTATTCCCACCGGCTGGAAATCTGCGCCGTGGCCGATCCGAACGAGGAATACCGGAACTGGTTTGGCGACCTGGCGGGTTTGGCTGCCGAGCGCCGCTTTTCCAATTACCAGGAGTTACTGGCTCAAGTGGAACTCGATGCCGTCCAGGTTAACACGCCCGACCATCTCCATTGCCGCCCGACTGTCGACGCCTTGAACGCCGGCTTGGACGTCGTCGTGCCCAAGCCGGCGGCGGCGACGATTAAAGATGCGCACCTGATGCTCCAGACCGCCAAAAAGAACCGGCGGTTTCTCGGCGTGGATTTTCATAAACGGGAAGACCCCCGGTTCAAGGAAGCCCAGGCCCGCCTGCGCAGCGGACGCTACGGAGTTTTCCAAGCGGCTGTTTTTTACATGTTGGACAAGCTAGCTGTGGCGGATCCGAATCACTCGCCCCGCTTTTTCGCCTCGCCCGATTTCGCGGAAAAAAACACGCCGGTGTCCTTCCTGACGGTGCATATGGCGGATGCCTTGCTGAATCTCGTTGGGCTGATCCCGGCGCAAGTGCGCTCAGTGGGTTACGCCCACAAGCTTCCATCGCTGAAACCGATAGCGGTCCGAGGATACGACCTGGTGGACACGGAAATTCTATTCGAGAGCGGCGCCGTCGCCCACATCCTCACCGGGTGGGCCCTGCCCAATACCGCGTGGTCCACTACCGTGCAGTCGGGCCGGCTGATCTGCTCAGAGGGGCTCCTGGACCTCAGCCTCGACACCCCGGGCCTGCGGGAAATGCATCGGGAGGGGTTGGCCGAGATCAACCCGCTGTTCCGCAATTTTGAAGCCAACAACCAGGTGACGGGTTACGGGATCAGCAGCCCCGGACACCTGTACGAACAGATCCTCTCCTATCGCAACGGAACGTTGTCCACGGCTGAGCTGGACCTCGCGCTCAATCCCATGACGCTCGGGTTCTATACGACGCTCATCCTGGAAGGGGCTGAAAAAAGCCTGGCTGAAGGAAGGAAGACCGATGCGGGGGCTACTTTGGGGGCGGCTATCAACCTCGGTGAATTGGCTGCGAGCCAACTTGGAGCGGGGGAAGCAAAGCGATATGGGGTGGGGTGAGGCGGCTTTTTGACGTAACAGGTGTTACACGTGCTACACAATTGTTGGCCGCATTGACGACCCTCGAACGCGCCCGTACTGTCCGGATATGTTTGATTTGGTTTCCTCGTACGCCCCAGCTGGGGATCAGCCCCAGGCGATTGAAAAGCTGACGGAGGGCTTAAAAGGGGGCGCGAACCATCACGTGCTGCTGGGCGTCACCGGCTCGGGCAAAACCTTCACGGTCGCCAACGCCATCAGGAACCTGGGCCGGCCGACGCTGGTTATCTCGCATAATAAGACCCTGGCCGCGCAGCTTTACGCCGAGTTCAAAGGTTTTTTTCCCAAAAACGCCGTAGAATACTTTGTCAGCTACTTCGATTATTATCAGCCGGAAGCTTACATCCCGCGGACCGACACCTTTGTTGAGAAGGACTCCAGCGTTAATGAGGAGATCGAACGGCTGCGGTTGTCGACCATGAGTTCGCTGTTCTCGCGGCGGGACGTGGTGGTGGTGGCCAGCGTATCCTGCATTTACGGGATTGGGAGCAAAGAGGATTACGAGGCGATGATCATCCCGATCCGTACCGGGATGGAAATGTCGAGAGATCACCTCCTGCGCCGCTTGGTGGATCTGCAGTATTCCCGCAACGACATCGAATTTACCCGCGGCCAGTTCCGCGTTCGCGGGGACACCGTGGAACTATGTCCGGCCGGGCGAGAGGATGCTTTGCGGGTGGAGTTTTTCGGGGATGACATCGAGCGTTTGACGCGATTCGAGCCGTTGACCGGGGACAAGTTGGAGTCGCTGGAAGCCGTCACGATTTATCCCGGCAAACAATTCGTCACCCCCTCGGAGAAGCTGCGACCGGCGCTGCTGGCGATCCGGGAGGAATTGGGCGAGCGAGTTGCCTGGTTTGAGAAGCAGGGCAAATTGCTGGAAGCCCAGCGGATCAAGATGCGCACGGAATATGACCTGGAAATGATGGAGGAGATGGGCTTTTGCTCCGGTATCGAGAACTATTCGCGGCACCTCTCCCGCCGCGCGCCCGGGTCCCGGCCCTGTACGCTGTTTGATTTTTTCCCCAAAGATTACCTGCTGGTCATTGATGAATCGCACGCCACGGTGCCGCAGATTGGCGGGATGTATGAGGGAGATCGCTCGCGTAAGACGGTCCTGGTCGAGCATGGTTTCCGCCTGCCGAGCGCGCTGGACAATCGGCCGCTGAATTTTGCGGAGTTCCAGGGGCTGCAGAACCAGACCATTTACGTCAGCGCCACGCCCAGCCCGCGGGAACTCGAATGGTCCCGTGGCCGAGTGGTGGAGCAGATCGTCCGGCCCACGGGATTGGTGGATCCGAAGATCACGCTGAAGCCGCTCAAAGGGCAAATTGACGACCTGATCAACGAGTGCCGCTTGCGCGCGGACGCGAAGGAACGGGTGCTGGTCACCACGCTGACCAAGCGGACGGCCGAGGAGCTGACCGATTACCTCCGTGAGATTGGGATCCAGGTACAGTATTTGCACAGTGAAATTGACGCGATCGAACGTGTCGAGATCTTGCGCTCATTGCGCAAAGGAGAATTCGACGTGCTGGTAGGGATCAATCTGCTGCGGGAAGGACTGGACCTGCCGGAGGTTTCGCTGGTGGCCATCCTGGATGCCGACAAGGAGGGATTTCTGCGCAGCGAGACCAGCTTAATTCAGACCGCCGGCCGGGCGGCGCGCCATCTGAAAGGGGAAGTCATCCTGTACGCGGATGTGAAGACGCAGAGCATCCAGAAGTTTTTGGCCGTTACCGCTTACCGGCGGGAGAAGCAACTCGCCTATAACGAGGAACATCATATCACACCGCGCAGCGTGAGCCGCGCGGTGGAGGAAAGCCTCTCGGCTCACTACCAAACCAACGAACGCGCCCAGGCCATGCTGGCCGAATCCGGGGTCGACCTGGATATCAGCGATACGATCAAAGAGCTGGAGGAGGAGATGCTAGGTGCGGCTAACAACCTGGAATTTGAGAAAGCTGCCCTGCTGCGGGATCAGATCCGCGAGTTGAAACGAGCGCTTGACGGCGGAACGCCGGCTGAGAACGGCAAAACGGAGCGGAGCAGTTATCGCAAAGGGGGCGGAGCACGCTCCGGGGGACGGAGGCAGGTCCCGTTTTGAACGACTTGGGTTAAATCCGGAAACGTGGACTCCGACGCTCATGCGTGCGTCCACGGACTGAACTCGCGGACGGGGGCGTCCGCGCCCCTATTTATTATCAAAGAGGCTGGGGGCCACCTGGCGGGCCAGCTCCTGACACCGTGAGAGGATTTCCGCCGCGGATTCGGACTCCAGGGCGAACGCAGCCAATTCCCGCGCCTCACTGATCTTGAGGCGGCGAACGAGGAATTTAAGCGGCGGGATCAACGGCGGGGCCGCGCTCAGCTCGTCCACTCCCAGGCCGAGCAGCAGCGGCGCCATAGCCGGGTCGCCGGCCATCTCGCCGCAAACGCTGACCCGGATCTGGTGCCGGTGAGCGGCATCGATCGTGGCCTTGATCAGCCGCACAATCGCGGGATGGGTGGGCTCGTACAGATGCGCGATCTTTTCGTTCATCCGGTCCACGGCCAGCGAGTACTGGATCAAATCGTTCGTCCCGATGCTGAAGAAGCGCAGCCGTTTGGCGAGCGATTCGGCGACGATGGCCGCCGAAGGCGTTTCGATCATCGCGCCGATCTCGATATTCTCGTCGAATGCGAGCTTCTCGTTGCGGAGTTCGATTTTGTACTCTTCCACCAAGGCGTTGGCTTGCTTGAGCTCCTCGAGGCCGGAGATCATGGGGTACATCATCTTCACGTTGCCGACGGAGCTGGCTCGCAAAATCGCCCGGAGTTGTTCGCGAAAAATGTC
>Ga0207695_10006189_pt1 | contig 15595 bp, 14 predicted proteins | sample KBSC54metaG_FD_184354 | JGI IMG/M metagenome (GOLD analysis project Ga0207695, IMG submission 184354) | Corn rhizosphere microbial communities from Kellogg Biological Station, Michigan, USA - KBS C5-4 metaG (SPAdes) (version 2) | ecosystem: Host-associated > Plants > Roots > Rhizosphere > Soil... | reverse complement strand
AACGCATTAAGTACAATTACAGTGTTATCCAGGTGATATTCCTGCGCAATTCGCTGGGGAACAGTTGCTGCGTAAAATTTTGATTTTCCTGAACGTATAACAAACAAGTTAACGTCGCTAGCCCTGATCAAAGGGATAGCATCAGAGACAAGCCCGATCGGAGCGGTATCAATCATTACTATATCGTACCTCGAAGTAAGCTCGGCGATCAACTCAGTCATCCGTACTGAGTGCAATAGCTCCGAAGGATTGGGTGGGATAGGGCCCGAAACTATAAAATCAAGGTTTTCCTGGTTTGAGTGCGAAATTATGTCATCGGCGGCGCATTGGTTCGCCAGGTAATTACTCAGTCCAAGATCGTTTGGTACGTGGAATGTTTTATGCAGTTTTGATCGCCGCAAATCCGCCGCAACCAAAATTACTTTTTTGTCGATAAGCGATAAAGTACTTGAAAGGTTCACCGCTACAAATGATTTCCCCTCGCCTGCCACTTCCGATGTAATGCAGATAATTTTGCTCTTCTTTTCGGACGCAAGGAAACTTAAATTGGTACGGACCGATCGCACCGACTCGGCGAAAATTGATTTAGGCTTGCTCACAGCTAAAATCTGTGTGCTGTACTCATCAATTTCCTCGGGGAATTTTCGTATCACCCCTATTATAGGTATTGTTGTCAGGCTTTCAATAGTCTCCTTATCATAAATGTATGGGTTTAGTATCCTTATCAGGATAATTAACCCCAGCCCTATGGCAAGGCCGAAAATCTCTGCAGAGCGCCTTACGCCGTGTTCGTCCGGTGAGATTGGGCTAAAATTGGGTTGAGCCAAATCAATAATGGTGGCGCCGGGCAAAATCCCGGCGCTGCTTATCTGCGCGTCGAGTTTCTTTTCAGAAAGGAACGAATAAACTTTATCATTAATGTCAAAATCGCGCTTTAGGCTAACCATGTCACGTTCAGCCGAAGGCAGCTCAGATATTTGCTGGTTTACCGGACCCAGTTGTTTTTGCAGATAATCTATCTTATTTGCTATTAACTGGTGTGTTGATGCCAGGCTGTTTAAAATATTATTTTTAACCTGTAGTATCTGCTGATTAATATCCTGCACGGTCAGCGAGTTGCTGGTGAAAGTTTTTAATGCAATTTTCCTGTCCGTTATAAGCGTATTAAGGCTTGTAATTGCTGCATTAAGCTGGTTATATTCTGTGCCTCCCATGCTAAAGTTCGGGAGCTCATCGTTGTCAGATTTAACTATGTCTTGTTTAAGCTGATCTATAGCAAGCAGCTCAATTTTCAACAATGAACTTTGCGACTCAAGCTCGGTGGCCTTGCTAATAGCACGGCTTGAAGCGGTCGAAACATCCATTATCTTTTTTTTGCTTTGATAATCCTGAATCGATTTTTCCGATCCCTTTACCTCGCCTGCCAGGAAATCCAACTGCCTGTCAATAAATTTTATCATTTGCGAAGCCGACTGCGTGCGCTGGTTACGATCGTAGTTGAGGTATTCCTTCATTACGGCATTTAAGGCGTCGGCGGCAAATTGCGGGTTTGAATCTACTTCCTGTAGCGAAATTATGCTCGAATTTTTGGCAGTTTCGGCGGTATGAAGCCCACCCCTCACCCTGCCTATAAAATCTTCCGGGGCGTTTAATTTAAACAGATATAAGGCCGTATTAGGCATATATCCCGGGTATTTAATGCTAAAAGCAGTAGGCCCTATGGTAAATGGCGTATTGTATTTGCAATTGATTTTAACATCGCGCCCCGATACTTTGTGACTGATGCTAAAACTGCTGCTGTTAATGGGCCTAAAGGTAATAAGGTCGCGAAAAAAGTTCAGGCTGTCAAATTTTACAAGCGCTATATCCAGCGGCTTTTGCGGATATAACTCGCTTGTGCGGTTAAGCACCCTGCCAACTACGAAAAAGCTGATCCGGTAGTCAAGATGTTTAATTGCATTAAGCAACAGCGCAGAGCTCTGTAAAACAACTGTTTCGCTTTGAATTTTCGAAACAGTTCCCCGATCATTAACACCAGGAACGCTTATAAGGTCAGATATTTCTGACTTCTTTTCTTCAAACTTCAGGGTTGCGCCGGTAGCGTAGGTTTTAGGAGTGTACCACAAATACACATTAGCAACTATCAGGCAAACTCCAAGCGACCCTACAACCCAATACCAACGGCTTAGGAGTATTTTTACTATTTTTAAATAATCTATCTCCTGGCTGGGTAATCTGGGCTTAATCTTATCTGTTTCCTCCATTTAACGACGAATAAGTGTAAGAACAATTAAGGCTGTATTAAACAACAAAAGAATAGGCTGAAATACGGTTGAAAAACTTTGCAGGTTATCGGTACGTGTAGCGCGCTTGTTTTGCGCAATGTAAATAATATCCCCGTTTTGCAGGATAGTTCGCGGGTCGTTAACTGATTGGATATCCCCCAGGTCAACCAAAATTACTTTTGGATTTTTTTCGGTACCCCGTATAATTTTAACATTGCTTTCGTTGGCTTTTTCGGTAATCCCCCCTGCGGCCCCAATCATTTCAAGCAAACTTGTATGATCCTTTGTTAATGGGAAATTACCCTGCGACCGCACTTCGCCAAGCATGGTTACTTTAAGATTTACTATTTTAAGCTCGATGATGGGGTTTACCAAAACGCTTTTGCGATAAGCATCTTCAACCAGCTTTTGCGCCTCGCCCCTGGTATAGCCCGCCACCTTTATGCGGCCTATTGCCGGCAATATTACAAACCCTTCATCATCAACCTGGAAATTCTGGTTATCTGTAGGGCTATTTAAAACATTGTTATTCACATTGTTTTTGGCCGAATTATCAACAAGGTATTTGGTGTCCTGTAAATTTCTAACCTGCAAAATATCCTGCGATTTGATACGGTATTCGCCGGTAGCATCCGCTGTTTGATAAGCTGTATCGGTAAGCGATTTCTTTTGCTGAAAGAGCACCTGATATTGCGTAGTGGAGCATGAAGCAAATACCAGCAGCAAACCTAAAACCGAAAAACTATAGATTAATTGACGCATAAATAATAAGTATGCTTAACATTTAACAGGGATCGGTTCAAATTTACGTAAATTTGCCGTTATAAACAGTTCAACCCTACTAAGTGCAGGATTTAAAAATATCTATAATTACAGTGTGCCATAATGCTGAAAGCACCATAAAGGACTGTATTGAATCTGTTAAAAGTCAAAATTATACTAACCTCGAATATATAGTTATTGACGGAGGTTCGACGGATAAAACTATCAACATCGTTAATAATTATGCACATTATGTAAATTATTTTATTTCGGAGCCGGACCGTGGGATATACGATGCCATGAACAAAGGCATCAATTTAGCCACCGGGGACATTGTTGGCATGTTGAATGCCGATGATTATTTTGCCGATAACTCGGTATTAAGCAATATTGCAAATGCTTTTGGCAAATATAATGCAGATATTATTTATGGCGACCTCGATTATATAAACGCAAAAGGATTAGTTGTTCGGAAGTGGCGCTCGGGACAAATTTCGCGCAGAAAACTGGAGTTTGGATGGATGCCGCCACACCCAACGTTTTATTGCAAGCGATATTTGTTTAAACAATTCGGGCCTTATCGTCTTGATTATGGCACCGCGGCGGATTACGAATTAATGATTAGATATTTGTATATCAATAAGTTAACAGTTCATTATCTAAAAAAAATTATAATTAAAATGAAACTGGGCGGAAAGAGCAACAAAAACATAACCGCCCGCGTAAAAGGAATGTTCTTTGATTTAAAGGCAATGAGGAATAACGGTATCAGGCTTCCTTTTATAGCATTAATAGTCAAGCCGGTACGTAAAATAACTCAATACTTTTAATTAGTATGAAATAATGTTAATATGTTAATAATAAGTGGATGGGTAACTTAACAATTGTTATTTACTTGCACACACCAAATTTAACTGTTGTATATTTAGCGTAAACGATTAATGATGATGGATTTTCTACATAATTACACATTTATATATTACATTTTCATTATCGCCGTATCCCTGCTGATAACTTCGTTTGCAATCCCATCTATTTTACACGTTGCCCGCTTTCGCCACTTATACGATGATCTTGGACATTTCAGGAAAGAGCATGACCATGGTATCCCAAGGCTTGGTGGGGTAGCTATTTTTGTTGGTTTTACTATTACTTCACTCCTGTTTTGCATGACAGATAAATCGTTACCGATAAATTACCTGCTTACTGCATGTATTATATTATTTGCGATGGGCATAAAGGACGATCTTTCGGGTGTAAACTCCAATACAAAATTTGTAATACAATTTGTTGTTTGTGCCATATTGGTGATACTGGGCGATATCCGTCTCACAGGTATGTATGGAGTATTTGGAATTTACGAGATGCCATATGTAGTAAGCGCCGGTCTGTCAATTTTATTAATCCTGCTGGTTGTTAACGCTTTCAATTTAATTGATGGTATCGACGGCCTTGCCGCTACCACCGGAATTATAGCAAACGGCGCCTTTGCAATATTATTTATATATGTTAAGCAGTATGAGTTGGCGGCAGTTTCTTTTGCAATGGCAGGCTCAATTTTAGGCTTTTTACGCTTTAATATTACCCCCGCTAAAATATTTATGGGCGATACCGGCTCATTGCTCATTGGCTTAATATCGGCAGTAATGGCATTAAAGTTTATACAGGTAAATATGCTTGCAACTAATAAGCTATCCGGGATATACGAAGCCCCGGCGCTGGCGGTTGCCATTTTAATAGGCCCTATATTCGATACAATCAGGGTTTTTGTTTTGCGCATTGCAAACGGCGGTTCACCTTTTGTGGCCGATCGTAATCACATACATCACCGCATGTTAAAACTGGGTTTCAGCCATTTACAAACTACGCTTATTTTAACCGCTGCTAATATCTTAACAATATTTACGGTATTGTTATTAAAAGAATACGGCAATACAGTGCTTATTATTTTAATTATATTAATGTCCATGGCGTTTAACTGGCTAATCACCTTTTTCCTGCGCTCAAAAGAACGCGAGAGCCTGGCGCTCCGGAATTTATTTGTTTGATTACAAGCAATAAATAACAACAACAACGGAGCCGGGAAATTTCCCGGCTTTTTTATTTTAATGTAATATTAAAATCCTATTGCTACTGTTCTTTCTTGTCTCTGATTCTTAAACTGTAAATTTGTTGCCTTATAAACCGCTACTATGAGAATTGCCATAAACGGCTTCGGGCGTATAGGCCGTGTTTTTTTACGTAATATTTTAACCCGGGAAAATATAGAGGTTGTTGCCATTAACGACCTTACCGATACCAAAACCCTTGCACACCTTTTTAAATACGACTCTGTACACCGTGGCTTTAAAGGGACGGTTGATTTTGACGAAAGCCATTTAATTGTCAATGGCCGGGCTATAAAAATCCTGACAGAAGCCAGTCCGTCAAATTTACCATGGAAAGAGCTAGATATCGATTTGGTAATAGAGTCAACCGGGAAATTCACCTCAAGGCAGGGCGCCGAACAGCACTTAACTGCCGGGGCTAAGCAGGTAATTATATCTGCCCCGGCCAGCGATAAAGGTATACCTACAGTTGTACTTGGCGTTAACGACGGACAAATTGACCTGACCTCGCCAATTTTATCAAATGCCTCATGTACCACCAATAATGTTGCTGCCATGGTTAAAATACTCGACGACAACTGGGGCATTATTGATGGTTATATCACCACCGTGCACTCCATGACAGGCGATCAAAGCCTCCACGATGCGCCGCACAAAGATTTACGCAGGGCAAGGGCCGCATCCGGGTCAATTATACCAACTACCACCGGGGCTGCTAAAGCCATAACGGCCATCTTCCCCCATTTGGAGGGTCGTCTTGGTGGGGCGGGTATACGCGTACCGATGCTAAATGGCTCGCTAACTGATTTTACATGCAGCCTCAAAAAACAGCCTACCGTTGAAGCTATAAACGCAGCTTTTAAACAGGCTGCAGAAGGCGCAATGAAGAATGTCTTGGAATATACGGAAGACCCAATAGTATCGACTGATATATTAGGCAACACTCACAGTTGCATCTTTGATGCCCAGCTTACCTCGATAGTTGGTGGCCTGGTAAAAGTTGTGGGTTGGTATGATAACGAAATGGGTTACTCGGGGCGCCTTGCTGATTTGGTGGTGAGGATTAGTTTATTGGTTGATAAAGTTGGATTAAGTTGATTGAGTTAGGGGAATATTGCAGCCGTCAAACCTCACACCCTATGAAGTATATAACTTAATCAACCCAGTCAACCTAATCTAACTAATCAACTTACTTCACATACCGCACGTATGCAACACCGCTGGTAACGGGGTAGTTTTTCTGATTATAATAAGTGTACGATGAAAAAGTTATTAACTCATCGGTTTTGGCAAGCAGCAGGTTTTGCTGATCAGTTGCCAGCTGCGCCGACCCGTAAACCTTTGAAAAAGTAAGTTTACGATGAACATTAACTTTTTTTACAGGTACCCCGTTTATGGTGGTATCTGATATGGTTTTGAACTTAACATTGTTTAAATTATCATCAATTGAGTTAAATGTGGTTTGGCCGTCCTCATTTACCGTTGTAAAATCAAAAGCTGCCAGCGAAGTTTTTTTCCAATCTTCTTTTAAATGTATGGCCGAAGTTTTTTGATACCCTTCAGCCAGTAAAAAAATATTTACGTTTTCGTCAAACACCATCACCAGGGTTTTACCCGATACATCGGTTTTAACTTTTTGGGCATAGATAATAAAGGCCGCCATGTGTACCGTATCGTCCTTTGTCAGTTTCACCGTCGAATCTGGCTTTGTAGAGATGGGATTTGAGGGACTGGTAGTTTTGCTCGTATCTGTTGATTTTACAGGCGTTACATCAGCTTTCTTGCTGCAGCCCCAGAGGATAACGGAAATTAATATTAACGGAAATACTGTTTTCATAAAATTGTGATTCTACAGGCACTGTGTAAATATTAATGCAATACTTGTGCTATTTTTGTCGGACACTATAAAAAGGCCGCCTATTGATCTCAAAATGGCACTTATTTGCCCGAAGGCTGCGTTCTCGGTGGCATTAACTCGTGGCGACAAGTTAACACAAATGGGAAAAAATTACCCACTTTTGCCTCAAATGAAATATATTTAAACAGGATGATTAAATTTATTAAGATAGATGATACACTATTAGCCATACGAAACAACGTTTTGCGAGAAGGGAAGCTACGCCTGGAAGAATGTGTTTTTCCAACAGATACCCTACCCGGCGCATTTCATTTAGGTTATTACGTAGGGGATGAACTCGTTTGTATTGCATCTTTTCATCCGCAGACTTATGGAGAATTTACGGGCGTTGGATATCAGTTACGCGGCATGGCAACCGTCGATGAACACCGGGGCAAAGGCTTGGGTAACCAGTTGTTAAATTTTGCTATAGTTTATCTGCGCGGGCAAAAAGCAAATTATTTGTGGTGCAATGCTCGAAAAAGTGCTCGCCAATTTTATTTGAATATGGGCTTTGAAACAATTTCCCCTGAGTTTGAAGTGCCTGACATAGGGCCCCATTATGTAATGTATGTTAAAATTCAGTGATGTTTTTATTAATTAAAACACCTTTTTAACATTTACCTTCCAATTTGGAATTAAAATGCTGAATTTGGCGGCTCGAAAAATCGCTTGCACTAACCATTTGCATCAAACATTATGAAAACAGTAGATCAAATTAGCTTTTCAGGAAAAAAAGCCCTTATAAGGGTTGACTTTAACGTTCCTCTTGATGAAAATTATAACATTACCGACGATAACCGGATGACGGCAGCATTGCCGACAATAAAAAAAATATTGAACGACGGCGGCGCAGTGATCCTGATGTCGCACCTGGGCAGGCCAAAAGGCGGACCGGAGGAGAAGTATTCTTTAAAGCACATAGTTTCACATTTATCTGATTTGTTGGGCCAGCAGGTTCAGTTTGCTGATGATTGTATCGGCGCTGCCGCCGAAAGCAAAGCAAAGGCCCTGGGTAAAGGCGAAGTGCTGTTGCTCGAAAACCTGCGCTTTTATAAAGAAGAGGAAAAAGGAGATAAGGATTTTGCAGAAAAGCTTTCAAAACTGGGTGATATATACGTTAATGATGCATTTGGTACCGCGCACCGCGCACACGCCTCGACAGCTATAATTGCACAATTTTTCCCAAATGCCAAATACTTTGGCTACCTGATGGCTGCAGAATTGCAGAACGCTGAAAAGATATTAAACAATGCCCCAAAGCCATTTACAGCTATTATGGGCGGTTCAAAAGTGTCTGACAAGATAGAGCTCATAGAAAAACTGCTGGATAAAGTAGATAACCTTATAATAGGTGGTGGTATGGCTTACACTTTCGCTAAAGCAGATGGCGGTACCATTGGTACATCATTGGTTGAAGCTGACAAACTTGACCTTGCTCTTAGCCTGGTTAAAAAAGCAAAAGAAAAAGGCGTAAACCTTTTGTTACCCGTAGATAATGTTATTGCTGATGCATTTTCGAACGATGCAAAAACTGATATTGCTAAAACTGGCAAAATCCCTGACAACTGGATGGGTCTGGATATCGGCCCTGAAACTATTAAACTATTCAGCAAAGTTGTTGAAGAATCAAAAACCATCCTCTGGAACGGCCCGATGGGCGTTTTTGAAATGGAGAAATTTTTAGTGGGCACAAAAGCAATTGCCGATGCGGTGGCTACTGCAACAGACAATGGCGCGTTTTCGCTTATCGGCGGTGGTGACTCTGCTGCAGCAGTGGCCAAATTTGGCATGACTGACGATGTAAGCTATGTATCAACCGGCGGTGGCGCATTGCTGGAGTATATGGAAGGCAAGGAATTGCCGGGTGTAAAGGCTATAAATGATTGAATTTGATAATTTGAATATGAGCCGATTTGAAGATGAAAAAAGCGATTGGAATCTTCAAATCAACAAATCACCAAATTAGTAGATAAGATTCGTAACGATTTTATGAAGACAACCCAAACAGGTTGTCTTTTTTGTTTTAATGTTTACTTTTAAGCGTTAATAACTGACAATGAAAAAAATCTTACTTCTTGCTTTTTGCCTTGCGCTTTTAGCCCCCATAACCTTCGCCCAGCCAGGCGGCAACAACGCCGAAGCCACCTACGTAAAGGAAAACTATACAAAATACGAATACCAAATCCCGATGCGTGATGGCAAAAAACTGTTCACATCGGTTTACGTGCCTAAGGATCAATCGAAGAAATATCCTTTTATAATGGACCGAACTCCCTACAGCGTAGGTCCGTATGGTGCGGATAAGTATAAAGGCAGCCTTGGCCCTTCGCCGGCCTTTGTGCACGACGGTTATATTTTTGTTTACCAGGATGTGCGCGGCCGCTATATGAGTGAAGGTATGTTTGAGGAAATGATACCCGAAAAGGAAGACCACAACGCCAATACCGACGTTGACGAAGGCACCGACACTTATGATACCATCGACTGGCTATTAAAAAATGTGCCTAATAATAGTGGCAAGGTGGGCGTTTGGGGTATATCGTACCCTGGTTTTTATACAACCGCCGCCTTGTTAAGCCGTCACCCGGCTTTAGTAGCTGCATCACCCCAGGCGCCGATGTCCGATCTATGGCGCGACGACGGCTGGCACAACGGCGCATTCTTTTTGGTAGCCAACTTTGGGTTTTACCCAGGCTTTACCAACAGGCAGGATGATAAACCAACCCAGCGCCGCGGTGGCCGTTTTAACCCGGGCACTAATGACGGATACGACTTCTTTTTGAAGATGGGCCCCATGAAAAACACGAACGACAAATATTATAAAGATACCATCCGCCTGTGGAACGAAATGATGGACCACCCTGATTACGACCAGCACTGGAAAGACCGCAATGTGTTATATCACCTGCACGATATTAAAACCGCTGTATTAGTTACCGGCGGCTGGTACGATGCCGAAGATCTATATGGTGCTATAAACACCTACAAAACACTGGTAAAGCACAATCCAAAAACGCCAATTTACTTTGCTATGGGTCCCTGGGTACATGGCGGCTGGGCACGCGGCGCAGGCGACCACCTGGGCGATGTTGATTTTGGCGGCCCTACCGGCCCGCATTACAGGGACGATATTGAATTTAAATTCTTCAGCCACTACCTGAAAGGTGCAGACATGAGCATTGCCCCGGTTAACACTTTTGAAACCGGCGTAAACAAATGGAAAACGTATAAAACCTGGCCGCCAAAAGAAGCGGAAGAAAAACAGCTGTATTTACTGCCCGGCGGAAAGCTGTCGTTTAATGCACCTGTCGAGAGCAAGGATAGTTATGATGAATATGTATCAGATCCTAACAACCCGATACCATTCCTGAATCATAAAAGCATGGACATGGACCGCGAATACATGACCGCCGACCAGCGTTTTTTGGCAGACCGTAAAGATTTGCTAAACTACACAACCGATGTACTGGACAAAGACGTTACCATAGCCGGCAACATTTGGGCAAACCTAAAGGTATCAACCACCGGCACTGATGCTGATTTTGTGGTTAAAGTTTTGGATGTTTATCCTGATACCGCCAGCAACAATAAATTTACCGGCAAGGATGTAAAGATGGGCGGCTACCAGCAAATGGTACGCAGCGAGCCTATCCGCGGCAAGTACCGCAACTCCATAGAAAAGCCGGAACCGTTTATTCCAGGAAAAGTTACCCCTGTAAACTGGGAGCTGCAGGATGTGTTGCACACCTTTAAAAAGGGCCACAAAATAATGGTGCAGGTACAAAGCACCTGGTTCCCGCTGATTGACCGTAACCCGCAAACTTTTGTGGATATTATGAAATGCGACAGCACTGCCTTTAAAAAAGCAACCCACCGTGTTTACACGTCAAAAGCAAACCCAAGCTTTTTGAAAGTAAGAGTGGTGGAATAATGTACCGATGAGTAAGAATAGTTTGACCAGGTTAGGTTTGTCAACTTTAAAAAGTTGACAAATCTCTTCGGTTTTTTTTGCCGCCTTTTGGGCTCACAAGATTGCTGCACGGCTCTTTGTATATTACTTTTCAAATAAAAAAGCTATTTTTAGCTGATGCCAGTTCAGTTAAAAATGACAAAAATAATTGTGAAACAGTTTACTGCTATAATGGCGCTGGCAACGTTGGTGCTGTCTTGTTCAACAGTATTCGCCCAGCATCCCGATACGGTTAAAACCGGCGTTTACATCACCAGCATTCACGACATCAACTTTAAAGATAAAGAGTATAACATCACCCTTTGGCTGTGGCTAAAATACAAGAACAAGAGTTTTGACTTTCTGCACAACCTGGAGGTGCCCCAGGCAAAATCAGTCACCACTTCTTATTCAACTGTCGACTCATCGGACAACAAAATATACCTGCTGATGAAACTTCAGTGTGTAATGAAGGATTCATGGGCGGTTAATAATTTCCCGTTCGACAAGCAAAAACTTCGCTTTTCCATCGAAAACTCGCAGTATGATTCTAAATCGCTGGTGTTTGCAGCCGACACTCTGGGCAAGCATTTCGATCCCCGCTTTACATTAAGGGGATGGGATATCGATAGCCTTGACGTGTCAACCGGGATAAAAAAATATGAAACAGCCTTTGGCGACGATAGTCAGCCAAAGCCACATACCGAATACAGCAATTTTAAAGTAAGGGTGCAGATCGACCGTGATGCGATGGGATTGTTTTGGAAAATGTTCCTGGGCATGTACGTAGCCTTCCTGATTGCCTACATGTGCTTTTATATCCACGCCGACAGTATCGACTCCCGTTTCGGCCTGAGCGTAGGCGCTTTGTTTGCAGTTATCGGCAATAAGTATATCGTCGATTCTTCGCTGCCCGAATCAACCACATTTACATTGGTTGACATGCTACATGGAATTACATTGCTGTTTATCCTTGTAGTAATTATCTGCACAGCATGGTCGCTAAAACTTGTTAAGCGCAACGAATTGGCCAAATCGCAAAGGTTCGATTTTATCGGCGCACAGGTATTATTGGGCTGTTACCTATTGCTCAATGCCTGGTTTATTTTCGAAGCAACACGGGTGGGTATAAGCAGTTAAAAAACGGCTGCGATGACACAGCCGGGATAATAATGATATTATTAAACAGACAGGGCATATTCACCCATCTGCTCATCAATTTCATTTCGCCAGATAAAACTTCTCCCAAAAATCTTCAGACGTAAACAATGCGCTACGGTCTGAGCTTCCGCCTGCACCGCCCATGCCTCCGCCACGGCTCCCTCTGCCGCCGCCGCCGCCGTGACCGCCACGACTGCCACCGCCCATTCCGCCACCGCGTCCGCCGCGGCCACCTTCCTGCCCTTCGCCCTGTGTTGCAGGCTTGGTTATGCCGTTTATTTTAAAGTTGAATGCCCATTCGTTTTTCGCCGCATCGCCTGCTGCATGAAAAAGCACCAATGGAATAGCAGCTTCGCAAACCAGGTAGCCCTTGTCGTCGTAATCCAAGGCTGTCTTTATACCATAAGTGTTGCTGGTGGTAATCATATCATCTTCAATGTCCTTAAAGCCATCGGCCTTTATACCGCGCAGTACGGTTAAAACAGCCTGGATTAAGGCTTCATGATTTTCCTTACCATCGCCATCTGTTGGCGGATTTAATGGCGATACATTCCCGTTTGTTGCCAGCGGAAAAGTTATACTAAAGCTTTCTTTCTTTTTCCCCTTGGTGTTAATGCTGAAGGTTGCACCGGCCTTTAATATCCGGATTTGCTCGCTGCGATCGTTAACGCGCATGGCCATATATAAGGTGTCGTTGCTGTTGGCAATGGCATAGTTAATCCGCTTTTCGGTATTATAATACCGCAGGCTATCGCCCCACTCTTTAATGGAGCCATCTACCGTAATATTAGGGGGCGGGGCTTGTAATGTTGCAATTGACTGTGCATTTAGCTGTGAAGTTGTTGCCTGTAAAAGCAGGCTAAAGGCAATGTAGGGGATATATGCTTTCATGAAATAAAATTATGGCTTTAAAGCCGCAATAGAACATTATTATGACTGCTTTATTATAGATTTTGAGTAAATTTGTAGTTACGTATGCCAACTGAAGTACAGGAAGAAACCCTCACCCTTGAGGAGATTTTGGCGGGGCTAAAGGAAATGCACCGCCTTATTTTATGGAACGACGACCACAATACGTTCGACCACGTGATTTTTTGTATGATGAAATACCTCGACTACTCAGAATCGCAGGCCGAAAAGATAGCGTGGAAGGTTCACAATGAAGGTAAATGCGCCGTACTTGAAGGTTCGTTTACCGAGGTGGAGGTTTACCGCAAAATTCTGCAACAGGAAGGTTTAACCGTTAGTGTAGAATAGCATTCACGCCTATCGAAAAGAAAAAGGTCAGAAACCAGGTTTGTTCTTTCCTTATTTCCGACCTCTCGTCTCTAATCGTTGATGCCAATTACACCATATAGTTCCATCCATGTGTATCAGCAACGCGGCCATATTTAATGGCATCAAGATCGCTTAATACTTTTTGCGAAAATTCGCGGGTTTTCGGATCGCTTAAAAAATATTCTTCACCGTTATAACTTATCGAGCCAACAGGGGCAATGGTAGCGGCAGTACCTGCGCCAAAAGCATCCTGTAGTTTGCCGGTCTTGGCTCCCTCAATAATTTCAGCAACAGATACACGACGTTCTTCAACTTCCATACCCCATTCGCGGGCAAGGGTTAATACAGTATCGCGGGTAACGCCATCCAAAATGGTATCACGGGTTGATGGTGTGATCAATTTTCCATCAAGCACAAACATTACGTTTGCAGCACCCATTTCTTCAACATATTCGTGGTTTTTGGCATCCGTCCAAATCAATTGGTCAAAGCCTTCTTCAGTAGCTTTTTTGGCAGGCAACATGCTGCCGCCATAGTTTCCGGCTGACTTTGCATAGCCCATACCACCTTCGGCGGCGCGGGTATAATGTGTTTCAATTTTAACCCTAAGGGTTTTTGAAAAGTACGGACCAACAGGGCCAATCAATACCATATATTTATAGGTGGCTGATGGCGCCACACCCAGATAAGGGTCGGTAGCAAACATAAACGGCCTTATATATAAAGCATGGTGTGCTTTTGACGGCACCCAGTCGCGGTCTATGTCCACTACTGCAGCTATACTTTGTACAAATATTTCTTCAGGCAGGGTGGGCATACATAAACGCTCAGCCGATTTATTAAAGCGGATAGCGTTCTTATCGGGGCGGAAAATGGTTACCTGCCCATCAGCATGCTTATAAGCTTTTATGCCTTCAAAAAATGCCTGGCCATAGTGTAATGCCGAAATAGCCGGGCTTAAACCAATTTCGCCGTAGGGCACAATCTCAAAGTTTTTCCATTCGCCGTCAATATAGTCGGCGACAAACATATGGTCTGAAAATGTGCGCCCAAAGGGCAGATTACTGAAATCCGTTTCCTGTAAACGGGAATGATTGGTTTTAGTGATTTTGATGTCCAGCGTTTCGGTCATGACCTTAGTGTATTTAATTCGAAAAATGGCAAGGTAGGAAAATTTTTGCTTATAGTAGATGATTCACAAGCCATTGCCGATTTTTTTACAATTGGAAAAGGAATTTTCGCAATGACTGTGGCGCTTGCATCAAAATGTTCCGTAAATTTGCTTAACAACAAAGGAGGTAAGGTCATGAGTAAAAAGAATATAGAAACTGAAAATGAGATTCAGCCCACATTAGCAAAATTTAAATCGTACTCTGTGGATGAGATTTTGGCCGCAGGTGGGGCGACAGCATTTGCAGATAAACTAGGTAAAAATTCAAGAACTCTTCTTGAAGGCCTTAAGACCCTCCCCAAAGATGCTTTTCTGACTGAAGAAGAAGCCCAACAGGCATTGGAGACATTGAATGCAAGTAAATGAGATTGTTACTTGATACGAATATCCTGGTTCATTTTTCGAAAGATCCTACCTTTCGCTTATTTGCAAAGATTATCGGCCCTGAAATTAAGAAAGTTTTCATATCGGCTGTTTCTGTGGGAGAGTTGAAATCGATCGCTATTCAAAATAATTGGGGTGCCAAGAGGATGCTGACGATTGATATGATTTTTGAAAGAGTTATTGTGGTTGAGGTTAATGAAAGCCTGGTTGATACTTACGCCCAAATTGACTCTTTTTCTCAATGCAAAAATCCACACCATCGCAGCCCATCTTTTTCAACTCCCCGAAACATGGGCAAAAATGATTTATGGTTAGCATCAACGGCGGCATTGTTAGGTTTAAAGTTAATTACCACCGATGCCGATTTCAATCATCTCCACGACGTATTTATTGAGGTCGAGTACCTTAAACCCGAACAGTTAAAAGCATAATTACTTGATTGGTTTTCTGGCTTTGAATTATGAACTAACCTACCTCAGCTCCTTAAGCACTTTCTCTACCCAGGCCTTTCCCCAGTTTTCTAACTCCTGTTCATTCCAAAGCGATGGGTAAAAGATACGTTTCTGAAAACGCGGAGGCAGGTACTTCTGCCAGTTA
>Ga0207695_10006184_pt1 | contig 15600 bp, 17 predicted proteins | sample KBSC54metaG_FD_184354 | JGI IMG/M metagenome (GOLD analysis project Ga0207695, IMG submission 184354) | Corn rhizosphere microbial communities from Kellogg Biological Station, Michigan, USA - KBS C5-4 metaG (SPAdes) (version 2) | ecosystem: Host-associated > Plants > Roots > Rhizosphere > Soil... | reverse complement strand
TGTCCTTTTTGGGTGGAAAGCTGCCACTAAGACTCAGCTCGTCCGCCATATCGGAGCAGGACGAAGCGAACCCCCTCCCAAACGGCCATGCTCCCGATTAGCGCGATGAAGAACGCGACGTTGTCATCGCTGCTCACTGCTCCAATCGCTACCAACGCGAACATCGCGGCGGCCAACAGAGCGATGAACTCTATGAGCAACTTAGGCACTATGACGGGGCGATAAACGCAGAAGGCAAATGCAGCCACGGCGCACATAGGAGCGACTATCAGGCCGCACACAAAGACAGCAATGCCAGATTGACCATCATGCGGGTAAGCATGCGCATACCACGCGAGCATAGTCCGGTCCGTGACCTGTCGGCCGCGAACCAAGGCCTTAGCTTACTGCGCTGGGCCAGGAACTGGCGCGAAGTTGGCGTGGACCAGCATCCACTGGCCGCCTTCCTTAACGTAAACGCGGGTCGATTTGGCGATCGCCGGCTTGCTCTTGCCATCCGCTCCAGCGCGGATCCCGGCGAAATTGTAGGTCAGAATCGCGGTATCGCCGTAGACCTGCACCCGCGGGTTCTGCATGTCTGAGTACATTGCTTTGTCGTAGGGCACGACCGCGGCCATCCGGCTAGCCACGTCCTTGCCGACCAGCAAAGTGGGATAATCCGCGTTGAACTCTGTGTAATCGTCAGCAAGCGAGACGAGCTGCTGTCCGGGAGTCTGCCCGGAGATTTCGGAAGCCCACTGGGCACGCGCCAAAGCCATCACTTCGGCCGCGACCTTGGGGTTCTCACCGGCGAGGGCCGGACTGCTGATCATCATGAGACCGGCGATCGCGCCGGCGCTGGCGCTGCGCGCGAGCATGGAAAGAATGGTCATTGTGAATTCCTCATCTGAAGGGTCGCACGCAGGACTGCCCCAGCCGCCCGGGATATTCGCCCAGGGCGGCAGCGCGACGCGTCCGCACGCCAGAAACCGTCAGGCGAGCGCCGCGAGGCGCTCGCCGTTCCGATTAGATCGTCTGCAGGTTCAGCGCGCGCGGCTGGCGCTCGCTGTTGGCGCCCCGCTCGTAGCTCAGGCGCTGGCCGACCGTCGGGGGAGTTTCATTTCCCCACGAAATGGCTGACTTTTCGAAGTGCAGGTCGTCACCGCCTGCTTCCTGCTTGATTTCGCCGAAGCCCTTGACGGGGTCGAACGACTTTACCGTTCCAAAATATTTCATGGTGAGTTCCTTTGTTGGCACGCGACAGGATTGGCGCGTGGCCGCCAGGAGACGTCAAAGAGGGAGGAAGGTGCGACTAAGCGCCAAAGACCGTCGATACCGACTGGTGACAAAAAGTTAGATAGGGCGATTCTTTCAACAATGCAAGGGCAGGCGTGGAATAAGAATAAATATGCCTTGAACCATGAACTTAGCTAATATTCGATCTTTTCTTACATATCAGTACGGAAATGCCGGAACAATTATCTTACCCAGCCTGTTCATCACGTATCCATTTTACAAAATCTATGGATCATTATCAGTTCAGAATATTTCTTCTGTGCTCGATTTGAAATTTGGAGAAGCACGATGACCCACTTCACGAAGATCGCCACCGGCCTGACTGGATTGGCGGCGCTCGCCGCGGTCTCGTCTCCCGCAGGCGCCCAGATGAATCCGTATGGCTATGGGAACAACGGCGGCGTGGTCGGCGCCATCGTCAATGCTGTGACTGGCTATGGCCAGTATCCGCAAGGCAATTACGGTTATGAGCAGATCGGCCAGCGGAATTCCGTCGAGATGTGCGCCCGCACTGTCGAGCAGCGCCTCAACAGCGACCGTCGTTACGGCGGTTACAACAACCGCTACGGTCGGACCAGCTCTAGCGGCTACGGCCAGAACGGTTACCGCAATGGCGAGGCCTTCCGCGTCGTCGGCATTACAAATGTGGAGCGCCGCATGAATGGCGCCCTACGGGTCCGCGGGATCGCTTCATCGGGCTTGAATAACCGGGCCAACGGCTGGAATGAGCCGCGCGGCGATGACGAACGCAATGCCGGCAACGGCTATGACAACCGCTACGGCAATGCTGATAGGAACGGCTACCCGAACAATGGCTATCGCGCTGCCGGAATGGATTACCGCTTCACCTGCAAGATTGACTCGCGCGGAGCGGTCACGAGCCTCAACTTCGATCGCGGCACAACTAGCGCCCGCGGCTAACTAGCGAGCAATTGGTCAACTGAATTCAAAATTCGGGTCGGCCCCCACGAAAGGCCGGCCCTCTACGCTCGCGCAGGAGATCATGATGGAACAACAATATTGGCTCAGTCGGAAGCGGGCGTCAGTGCAGATGGCTCGTGACGCGACCAACTCCGAGGCCCGTCTCGTGCATTACGACCTCGCCGGCCGCTACAGTTTGAAGGCCATGTCAGCCGAATTTCTGGGGAGCAACCTGGCAGATATTTTGCCGCCCCCGATCATGGCGAACCACAAGAGTGACACGCTTCGGTGCGCTGACAATGGTTGAGGCTGGAAACGTGTTGGGGGTCTTGGCGGCAGTCTTGCTGCTGATGGCGGTAATCGCATGGGTCAAACTGATCCGCGGTCCGCTAATGCAAAGAACGGACGGCCACGTCGGTATGGAACCCCGCTCAAGGTGAGTTCGGTCCGAGCTGCTCATCTGGGCTGCCGGGTTGAGCAGCGCGGCCATGTTTCTGGCCGTCGCTGGATGGATCTTCGGATAAAGACCATGGAGTGAGCACTTCAGCAACTCAAGAACGTTGGGTTAGAAGTGCCGATCAACCGCCCGACTGCACGAAGCAGAAAGGGCGGCGACTTGGCCGCTTATTTGAACATGTCTGGTTGACTTAGGGGAGCTGAACAGTCCGCTGTTCGCCACAAAAAGAGCCGTCGAAGGTTGCCCACTCCGACGGCCCTCCGACAGCCAAGAAGCCGAAGATTTCGGCCTTCGCCTTCGTTGGCTATAACCAGATTACTTCGGAGCCCAGTTACGCGGAGAGGTGTGCGCTTCCCATGCGAGCTGCCCGTTCGGTGGATGCTTCTTTGGCAAACCGGTAGGCCTGTTCCAAATGTTCGATGCGAGCGTCTTTTCCCTCGGCCCGATCCGCGGCCGCGAGCTCCTCGTCGCAGAGTCGCTCGTAATCAGATATGTCATTGTCCATTCGAGGCTGGTTAGGACCACACAAGGAGCGCGGCTGTTCAAAATTGACCAATCGTGCGGGCAGCCTCGTCAGTCGCGCAGCAGAACGCTCAGCAGAGAGCTATGCACTCTAAGCGTCCCATTATAATCGATGAAGCCCAGCTTCCGGAATTTGTTCATGAAGAAGCTGATCCGCGGCCGGGTCGTGCCTACCATCTCCGCGAGCGTCTCCTGACTGATTTTCGTAGTGATTGGCTCAGGCCTGCCTTCCTTGCCGAAGTTCGCAAGCAGGAGGAGCGTCCGGGCCAGGCGTTTCTCACTGGAATTCATCAACTGGTCGACGAGGTCAGCCTCGACGCGGCTGTTGCGGGTCAAAAGATGAGCCGTGAACCGATCCGAGAACTTCGCCTCGTCATGTAGCACGCGCAGCATCTTCGATTTGTCGATCCGATCGAGCGTACACTCCTCCAGCGCGGTGGCCGTCGCTAGCCGTACCGGCTGAGAGATCAGGCTTCCCTCGCCAAAGAAGTCGCCGTCACCAAGAACCCCGATCACGGCCTCCTTGCCGCGCGCGGAGGTAACACTGAGTTTCACCTTGCCGGTCCGGACATAATAGACGCTGTCGGCACGATCACCCTGCGAAAAGACAACGTCGTGCTGCTGGTGCTTGGAAACCGTTCGGCCGCGTCCCATCGCCTCCAAAAATGCGTGCGCGTCAAAGGCTGCGGCCTTCTGATTCTTTGGCATAGTCGATCCTTATCAGCCCGCAACGGTCGACGGCGCTTCTATCACGGGAGAGAAAGAAGGGGCTTCTGATATCAACGCACGTGGGTCAACTCAGGCGCCGATTGGCTTGCACCAAAGACAGCTTTTCCGGGTTTTGATGGTCAATTTTGACCAGCTGAGATCAAGTAGGGCGCCCATAAGGATGGTTGCGCTAGCTGCATGCTCGGCCTCCGCGTCGCCGCGGCTATCCCATGGAGCAAAACCAAATGAGGGAGCTTCACGATCGTGCCGAGGCGCAAGCCCTTGCGCTGGCGATCGTCGATACGCTCCCCGAGCCGTTCCTGGTCCTCGACGACACGCTTCATCTGCTGGCCGGCAGTCGGTGCTTCTACGAAGTATTCGGGGAGAATGCGGCGAAGGCGCACGGCCGCTTGCTGTTCGACCTCTCAGAGGGCCAGTGGGACATACCGGGCTTACGCCAGCTGCTCATGAACGTGGTGCCCCAACACACGGCGGTGGAGGGCTTCGAGTTCGAGCAGACCTTCCCGCATCTCGGCAAGCGGACGATCCAGCTCAACGCGCTCCCCATCCGGGACGAAGGCGGCGAGAGCCGCATGGTCCTCCTCGCCATCAAGGACATTACCGAGCGTCGCGTCGCAGAGCAGGAGAAGCAGCGGCTGCTCGAGCATACCGAAGAGCTGCTGGAACAGCAGAGGACGCTACTCCGCGAGATGCGGCACCGGATCGCCAACAGCCTCCAGATCATCGCCAGCATCCTGTTGCTGAAAGCCGGCTCCGTCTCATCGGAGGAAACTAAGAATGAACTGCGCGCGGCTCACCAACGAGTAATGTCGGTAGCCGTCGTCCAAGGCCACCTGAGCGCTTCTGATGGCATCGAACAGATCGAGATGGGGCCATATCTGACGAAGCTGAGCGCGGGTCTCGCGTCGTCCATGGTAGGTCCCAAGCAGCATATCGATATCGCCGTAGGAGTTACCGCTGGCGCACTCCCGACGAGCCATGCGGTCAGCATCGGGTTGATCGTCACCGAGTTGATCATCAACGCAATAAAATACGCATTTCCGGAACGTCACGCCTCCGCACGAATTCGAGTGACGTTTGAAATGGCCAAGTCCGACTGGAAGCTCACCGTCGCTGACAACGGTGCCGGGTGGAACACCAAGGACGAACTGAAGACTTCAACCGGTCTCGGGACCGCCCTCATCGGCGCGTTGGCGAAGCAACTGAAGGCCCAAATCACCGAGACGTCATCGACGGAAGGTCTGACCGTCGCGGTGACGCGCTCGACATTTGAATCCCATTTGCCGGTGGCAGCGTGACCCAACGGTAGCCGCTTCGTTGCATGCGGATGAGTAGAAAGGATGGCCGCCATGGCAGCATCGCACGCGGCGTTCACTGAAACCGGTACGTCGCCGCCGCACCGGCAGCGTGCGAAGCAGATTCTTGCCAAGCATCCCGAGATGCGCCGGCTTTTCAAGCGCAATCGAATGTCGGCGGTTTGGACAGTGGTTATCGTCGTGGTGCAGGTCGCTATCGGGATCGGCCTGGCCTTGCTCGACGCGCCCTGGTGGGGCGTCATCGCCGCCGCCTACGGATTTGGCGCCTTCGCCAACCACGCGCTCTTCGTGCTGATCCACGACTACACGCATAACGTCGTGTTCAGGAAGGCGAACGCCAACCGGCTCGGCTCGATCTTCGCCAATATCGCGATCGTTTTCCCGGCCGCGATCGGCTTTCGCAACCATCACCTGCTGCACCACAAGCATCTCGGCATCCGCGGGCTCGATGCGGATATCCCGACGCACAGCGAAGCGCGCTGGGTGGGCGACAGCTGGTGGCGCAAGACCTTTTGGCTCGGCATGTACTGGGCGGTTCAGGCGTTTCTACGACCAGCCACGGTGAAGAATGTCCGGACCATCGACAATTGGGTCCTGCTCAATGTCGCGGCGCTGGTCGCCGCGATGGTGCCCATCGTCTGGTTCTTCGGCTGGTGGCCGCTCCTCTACATGTTTCTTTCGACGATCTTCTCGCTCGGCGTGCACCCGGTCGGCGCGCGCTGGATCCAGGAGCACTTCGTCTTTAGGGAAGGTCAGGAGACCTATTCCTACTATGGCCCGCTGAACAAGCTGTCGTTCAACATGGGCTATCACAACGAGCACCACGACTTCCCCCAGGTGCCGTGGTCGCGCCTTCCCGCGGTGCGCGCCTTGGCACCTGAGTTCTACGACCAACTCTACTATCACCGGTCGTGGACCAAGCTCCTATTCCACGTGCTCTTCAGCCGCAACTTCCGGCTGCACAACCGCATAGTGCGGCCGATGCCAGAGAGCATCAAAAGCATGATGGCATGACTAGAGCGATCCACCCAATTCTGTCGCTACTGCACTGAGGCGCTGCCTTGACCATTGCGGGCATCAGCGGCTGAAGCCGCTCGACGGCTGCTCCCCCAATGCGATCATTGCAGCGGATGGAGGCTTACATGGGCAAGTTCAAAGTTGCGATTGTCAAACGTGGGCAAGAAGGTCGTTGGCGGAAGTATTGGATCACCAGCGGATCAGGAACTGCCGACACCGCCCCCTCCGCATTGGGGCGCACTGAAATTGTGGAAGCGGCAACCATGGCGGAGGCGGTGAAGGCCGTTCAACGTATGCATCCAGATTGCACCGTTTTGCTCGCCGGCGGGGAACATCACAGTGCCTAAGGGCTCTCATGGACAGAGCCGTCGCTCCCGTTTCGCGGGTATCAAGGCAGGATATCGAGATCGAGCAGCGCGAGAATTAGCTGCGTCTTCCGATCGATCTGATAGACGCGGCCGTTATCGTAACCGTAATAGATTTGATCGGTATCAGCATAATCGCTCCGGTACTGGACCGGCATGCTCACAATTCGCGGCGTGACGTGCTGGCCGATCTTCGCATCACCGTTGAACCTGTCGCCGGGATGCAGTCCGGCAAAGCGGGCATCCGGCACCCAATGACCATTGCTATTTCCACTTACCCAGGTCAGCGCCGGATTGTCGTCGCGGGGGCTTGGGTTGCTGCTGGCGACACGGATATCCTTCGCGAGCGCCGCGCTGCGCTGAAACAGGACCGCATATTCAGGGCCGCTGATGCCATTCGGCATAAAACTCCGTTCAAGCCGCACAAGCTTGCCAAGCTTCGCGCGCAACTTGACGGTGTCGCCTGGCGAAAGCCTACCCTGGATTACGTTATTGTCGATCTGGGTCTGTAGCTGTCGACTATAGGTGCGGCCGTGCCCCCCGTAAGCGAGGGCCGGCGCCATTAGCGAAATTGCCGCGACTCCCGCTAAGGCTACATGAATCGCTCGCATAGAAGACCTCCGTGGCTTGGGGTGATCGTCCTTAAATTGAACGCACGCTCCCGACCCTCCCCTATTTCGACTTCGTAGGAGAACTGCTGGCCGGGGTCGGATCGGCGCTTCGACGCCACATAACCGCGCCTCTCTCGAAGCCGATTTCCTCATGCCCGTGTTCAGGCTGGATTGAGCCGTGCCCTCGCGTCTCGTCGAACGCCTTGACCGTTCCGAAGTACCTCATGGCGAGTTCCCTGGTGCGCGAGGCCGGGATTGGCGCTTCGCGGCGTTAAAGATGGAGTAAGGTGCGGAAGCACCAAAGACCGTCGTTAATCGACTAGTAGAAAAAATTCAGGTGGGAATAATTTGAAAATAATCAAGCCCAAGTGTAGAGTCAGGATTAAGGATGTGCTATAAATAATGCATCACCAGCGATTCTTTTTCCTGGCAGCTTGTGACTGAGAGACATGTGCTCCCGCTTCTCGCAGGAGACGAGTCATGACGACCCCAACTGCTTTTCCTACCTCCACCGGCTCGGCCGATCGCTGGGAGAACGAAGGCGGTCCGACGCGTTCGCCAGAGATGCAATCGCGGGACGACCTACAGGCTGAGCTAAAGCGATATGGCATCACGCCGGTCCAGCTGACCGTTTTTGACTGGGGTGGTTATCGCTATACTAACGTGAGGGATGCGATTGCCGCTGCGAAGCGACTGGCAGCCTCCGCCTAAGGCGATGGGCCAGTCGATATGCGTACTCGACCGTCCACCGTCACCTTCCAACGTCCGTTCACTTTGAACCGGGATGTCGGCGAGCTGCCGCCGGGGACCTACGACATCGAAATCGACGAAGAAGAGATTCAGGCAATTGATCGGACAGCCTATCGTCGGGTTGCAATCTACCTCTACGCCGAGAACGCGGCATCGACGCGAACGATTGCCGTAACGCCGACAGATCTGGAAGCGGCTTTGAAGCGAGATTCGACGTCAGCCCTTGGGCAGTCGAACACGGATGCGGATCAGCTTGCGGTGAACGGGGCGGTTGGTTGAGTCGTGGAGTCGCATCCCTCCCCTCTTGGATTACCCCTGTTCTTCAACGAAATCGGAGCGAGCAGCATCGAGATCGGCGTCACCGCCTTCCATTGCATGGGTGCGTTGCCGCCACACGATCATCCTCACGTGTACCTCAATATGAGCGAGCAGAATGATATCCTCTGCCCGTACTGTTCGACTGAATTCCGCCTAAACCCTTCGCTTCGCTGGAACGCGACAATTCCGGCCAATTGCTGGGCGGCCGCATGAACCAGGATCGTGGACTTGCTGAACCGCCGACCTGTGACCGACACGTGTTGCGATGCTGGCATGAATGGCAGTTCGAGGGATCGCAACGACGCATTATCCTGTGTGTAGAAACTGACTTAGAATTGCGGCCCGGCTGTGAGGGCTTCGATGCAAGACGGCTCGACGAGCTGGTCGAGGAAGCGACGAACATGATGCGTTCGAGCGCCAGTCCTATTGATTCAATACGCATCGTCCCGGAGCGCTGAGTGCGCCCGAGTTTCCTCGATATCGCGGCCGGGAGTTGTCGTTCCGACTCCATTCACCGTGGATGGTGCGTGCGGAGCTATGGGCAGGATCAGAACTACAGTTGTCACCATCTTCATCGCAGCCTGCTTGAGTGTGGGCGCCAACGCGACGCCGCAGCAACCGGACGAGCCCAGTGCGCTGCCGCCCGCCGTCGAGCAGGGCGTCGACATGGTCTATATCGATCCGGAGATCGCGGGGAACATCCGCTGGCGCAACACCAAGCTGGATGACGTGAGCTTCGCGCGCTACGCCGGTGCGCCGCTCGACCTCATCCAGGCGATCAACCCGCTCTATGCCGACCTGCGCCGCGGCCTCGTCGCTTACCAGCGGAACTGGGGGGTCCTTCCGCAATTCACGATGCCGGCAGGACCGGCGCTCACGATCGGATCGGACGGGGAGCGCGTGACGCTGCTTCGCGAACGGCTCGGGCTTTCGGTCGGCAGCCGGTTCGACCAGCCGCTGGCGAAGCGCGTCGCCGACTATCAGAAGGTCCACGGCCTCAAGCCCGACGGCATTGCCGGCGACGACGTGATTGCTTCGCTGAACCTCGGCGCCGATCACTACGAGCACGTGATCATGATCAACATGGAGCGCGCCCGCCGGCTGCCTGCGCCGAGCGAGCTCAAGCGCCACATCATCGTCGATGCCGGATCGGCGATGGTGATGATGTACGACCATGATAAGCTGGTTGGCTCGATGCGCGCGGCCGTGGGGGCGCCGGACACGCAGACGCCGATGATGGCGGCATTGATCCGCTACGCGGACGTGAACCCCTATTGGAACATCCCCGGATCGCTTCAGGTGAAGCTGATCGCTCCGCGCGTGCTCGAACAGGGACTCAAATATCTCACCGACCGACACGACGAGGTGTTCGCTGACACGAGCGCTAATTCGCCGCTGATCGACCCCGCGACGGTCGACTGGCAGGCGGTGAAGGACGGCAGGCTGACCTTGCGCATGCGCCAAGGTCCTGGGGGCGGCAACTCGATGGGCAAGATCAAGTTCATGATGCCCAACAAGTTCGGCATCTATCTCCATGACACTCCCGACAAGGCGGTGTTCGACGTCGATCAGCGCTGGATCAGCAACGGCTGTATCCGCCTGCAGGACGCCCCGCGGCTGGCCGCATGGCTGCTTGGTGCCATGCCCAAGGGCCGCGACCCCGCTGTCGAGGAGCGGGTCGACCTAACCGACCCGGTGCCCGTCTTCGTCACCTATCTGACGGTCGAGGCGACAGCCGACGGAATCATGTTCCGCCCCGATCCCTACGGCCGCGACCCAGCGGTGCTAACCCGATACTTTGCCGAAGAGAGGCAGCTAGCAGCTGCAAGGCAGCGCTGACGGCCTGGAGAGTGATCAGGTTTGTGGTCCAGCCCAACCATCGCACTCCTACTCAAACCGACCACATCAAGTCATGTCGCTTTGACCTGCTCAACTACATAGAAGAGAACACGGTCAAATTTCCCGCCTCGACCGGGTGAAGACTGGCTCACCCAAACGCATCCCGATCATTCGAGAGTCTGCTATCGCGAATGATTGGCTGCTTTCGGGCCCGCGCCGCGAGCAGTTAAACGGCAAAATTGGGCGCTTTGCGGACGCTCCCTCACGGGAGATCACGACGACGACTTTTTAAGGCTCCGCCTGAATTCCTCGAGCGTCTTTCCTTCCACCGAGGCACCTTCTCGATATGACCGGTTCTCGAGCTTCGCTTTATAGCGGTCCGGCAGGCCGTCGTTGATAATGTCGAAGATGCGCTGCTCGAAGTGCCATTCGGACAGCCACATCGCCTTCGCTTTCGCCGATCGCGCCTTGCGGTAATTCTCCGCGAACGCGTTGACCTCGTCCTGCGCTTGACCGCGCCGCGCTAAACGCTCGTCCCAGTCGCGCTTCTCACGCTCATCAATCGGTCCTGCGGTGTGGACATGCCCCGTGTACATGTTGATGATGATGTCGTCGGGGTGCGGGATGGGATCCGGCTCGTTCGAGCCCATGCGGCGGCGGCGATCGAGCTCGGCCGTCCACTTCTGCTTATATTCGAACGCGTTCTCCATCATCGTCAGGCGCTCGCTCGCCTTGCGATCCTCGACCTGGAGAACCAGCTCGGAAAGCGCCCGCTGCGACAAGCGACTTCCTTTCATGGCGGAAATCGCCAGCGCCCGAACTGCAGCCTGGATCGCCGGCAGCTCAATGACCTTATCTCCCTCCCGGATGGAGACGGGCCGATAGGCCTCCTCAAGGATCAGCCCGTCGGTCGGCTGAAGGGCCGGATCGAAGGGCTTTGGCTTGTTCTTCGCGCCGCGAGGCCGCCCATTGGGGTTACCCGACCGGCCCTTCTGAAACCGATGCTCCTGCGGCGGCTTGCCGTAGCCGACTTCGAACTTGCCCGACATGTCGTTCATCAGGCTGCCTCGTCGTCGAGACCGAGGGCGAGCCGCTCGTCGGCGACATCATCGAAGAACCGACCGAATTCGGCGAGCCGTGCCTTCTTGCCCGTAACGCTTTCCCAGCGGCGAATGGTCGTATCGCAATAGCGCGGATCATATTCGACGAGCCGCGCGGACCTCCCGGTCTTCTCCGCCGCGATCAGCGTCGAGCCCGATCCGCCGAACCCATCGAGGACGATCTCACCGCGTCGCGAGCAGTCCCGGATCGCGTCGGCGATGAGCGCGACCGGCTTTACTGTGGGATGCATCGCGAGTTCGTTCGCGCGAGCGGCGCCCATTGAGCTGATGCCGGCATAGTCCCAGACATTGGTGCGGTAGCGTCCAGTCTCGCCAAGACCGAAGCTGTTGGTGTGAGGCGCGGTTCCCCGTTTGAACACGAAGATCAGCTCGTGCTTGGACCTGTAGAAGGCGCCCATGCCGCCATTCGTCTTGTTCCAAACGCAGAGATTCTTGAGCTCGGTGAATGCGCTCTGGCCGGCGGCGAGCAGCTCGCCCATGTGGCGCCAGTCCATGCACACGAAGGCTATCGCGCCATCCCGCATGACCCGGCTCAGGTTGCTGAGCGTCCCCGCAAGAAACTCGGTGAACTGCGCCTTGCTCATCTCGCCCGAAGCGAATGCGAACTCGCGATGCTTGATCGTGCCGAGGCCGCATACATTGCCGTCGATAGCGACGTTATAGGGCGGATCCGTGAATACGAGATCGGCACTTGCGCCGTTCATCAGCCGATCCAGATCGCTCGCACTGCGGGTATCGCCACAAAGCAGGCGATGGCGCCCGAGAGCCCAAAGGTCGCCTTGTCGAGTCACTGGCGGTCCAGATTGCGGCGGGACGATATCTTCTGGTGCATCGGGACTGGCGGGATCCGCATCACTTGCCTCGTCGAGAACCAGGTCGACCTCTGCGAGGCTGAAGCCGGTCAGCTCGACCTCGAAATCAAGGTCGATGAGTCCCTGCAGCTCGATCGCGAGCGTTTCCTTGTCCCAGCCGGCATTGAGCGCCAGCTTGTTGTCGGCCAGCACGTAGGCGCGGCGCTCAGCCTCGGACAGGTGCGACAGCGCTAGGGTCGGGACTTTGGTCCAGCCAAGCTGCTTGGCCGCCTCGACGCGTCCGTGCCCGGCGATGATTTGGCCATCGTCGGCGATGAGTACCGGGTTGGTGAACCCGAACCTGGTGATCGAAGCCGCGATCTGCTTGATCTGCTTCTTCGAGTGCGTTCGCGCGTTGCGCGCGTAGGGACGCAGACTCGCGATCGAGCGCTCGACGATTGACGCAACGGACATTCTTTCCCTCCACCCACTGGACGACTGCGTTCAATACATTGAACGCTAGACGCCGTCAATCTTCGATGTATGATGTCGTCCAATTCAGTGAACGAGGGGACCATGAGCTTCGCGCGCCAGCTGCACGACTTGCGCATGCGCAATCGACTCTCTCTTCAAGACGTTGCCAGCGCGGTCGGCATTTCCAAAGCGCACGTCTGGAACCTCGAGAAGGGGCTTTCGGAGAAGCCATCAATCGACCTGGTCGTGAAGCTTGCCGACCTTTTTCGGGTGCGCGTTGCGGATCTCGTCGGCGAGAATCCCGCGGCGGACACCGAGGCCCCAGAAATGGTGGCCATGTTCCGCGACCTAAAGCAGCTCGGCGAGGGCGACCGGCAAACGATCAGGGTGCTGATGGAGGAACTCAAGCGGCGGAGGAATGACCGGGCTTGACGATCAGTCGGCTCGATCTCGACGGGGCCGGCTCGCCGGCAGCGCTCGTCACGCGAATTCTTCAACTCGAGCCTGCGCTGGCCATCCCGGTCCCCATCGAGCAGCTGTGCCGGCAGTTCGACATCACGAGCATCGGTGAGCTCGACACCGGAGGCTTTGAAGCTGCCCTGATCACCGACGAATGCAAGTCAGCCGGAGCGATCCTGGTCGCTGCCGAGCGAACCCGTCAGCGCCGGCGGTTCTCAATTGCCCACGAACTTGGCCATTTCCTGATCCCCTCGCATCTACCGCGCCCCGGCGAGCCATCACTGTGTTCGGCTGAGCATCTCCGCCTCCACGACACGAAAGAACAGGATCGACGCCGCCGAATGGAGGCCGAAGCCAACGGGTTCGCAGCGATGCTCTTGATTCCGCCACCGGTGCTTCGAGCCGAACTGAAGGCGATCAGGAGACCGGACATCAGCGACGTCGTTCGTCTCGCGAGACTGTTCGATGTGAGCAAGGACGCGATGGCCCGTGCCTATGCGACTTACACCCGAGAACCTATCGCTATCGCGGTCATCCGCGACGGTTGTGTTCTCCGAACCTACCGAAACGCCGCAAACTTCCCCGTGCTGGCGGTTTGGCGAGGCCAACCGGTTCCTTCAGGGTCGCTAGCAGGAATCCCTTTTCGGCCTGGGCAGGTCTCGGACGTCGAAGATTGTGAGCCCAGTCTTTGGGTGCGTGAGCCCGACGACCGGACTGTGGAAGCACTGACCGAACAGGTACTTGGGCAACGAGAAGGATTCTCGCTCCTCATGCTCGTGGCCGAACTGCGTGACGAGCAAGAGTTCGAAGCAAGCCAACGCTGGTAAGTCGGCGGAGTCAGAAGCAGCGGACGAACCTATCCCTGCTTGCCACTTGTCCGTGGGCTGTTTTCTTCCTGTAATTTCCCTGTTCCGATGTGCTGAATTCCCTGTTTTTCGCGTAGGGAATCTCTCCGCAAAATTGGCCAAAAACAGCCAACTCTGAGGGTTGAGCACGTCGAAAGCCCGGCTCAAATAATCCTTTTTCCCTGTAAATACCCTCATAACAGGGAAAACAGGTGAGAGCGGTTAGCGGTGCACTGCCTGAGTCACCAGCGCAATCGAGATCTGGTCGGCGCGCGCCAGATGGACCGTCGTAACGCGCTATTGCCCGCTATCCGACTGATGTTCGTCCGCGCACGTGCTCTGCCGGCCGCGAAGCCTCAAGCTCTGCCGTAGCGATCGTCGAAGCGGATGATGTCGTCTTCGCCAAGATAAGCACCGGACTGGACCTCGACGATCTCGAGCGGCAGCTCGCCGCAATTGGCCAGCCGGTGCTTCGTGCCGACGGGGATGAAGGTCGATTCATTCTCGTTCAGCACCGATACCGTATCGCCCACCGTCACTTCGGCCGTGCCGCGCACGACGATCCAATGCTCGGAGCGTTGGCGGTGCAGCTGCAGCGACAGCGCGTGGCCCGGGTCGACGACGATATGCTTCACCTGGAAACCGGGACCCTGCGCAAGCGTCTCGTAAGACCCCCACGGGCGCATGACACGCGCCGGCGCCGTGACGAAGTCCCGCTCCCTTTCTTTCAGTGAGTCGGCGAGCTGCTTGACCTCGGAGACCCGGTCCAGCGGAGCGACGAACACCGCGTCGGAGACCGCGATGATTGCCATTTTTTCGAGACCCACTGCGGCGAGAAGTCCCTTGCCGTCATTGCGCAGGAGGGAGTCGCGCGTGTCGAGAGCGGCCACTTCGCCCTCGACGGCATTGTTGCCGGAGTCCTTCGGCATGAGGCCCCAGACCGCGTCCCACGAGCCGACGTCCGACCAGTCCATTTGCACCGGGACGACGACGCCGCGCGATGTCTTCTCCATGATCGCGTGATCGATCGAGATGCTCTGCGCATCGCTGAATGAATCGGCGTCGGGGCGGACGAAAATGCCGTCGCGCGCGGAGCCGGCGACGGAACGGGTGATCGCGTCCAGACTGTCGGGAAGGAACTGCCGCATCTCGCTCAGCAGGGTGCTGGCACGCGCAACGAAGACCCCGCAGTTCCAGTAAAAGCGCCCGCTCGCGATATAGTCGGCAGCGCGCGCGGAGTCCGGCTTTTCGTGAAAGCGGGCGATCCGGAAGCCGCCCTCGGCAAGCTTCGCGTGCGCGTCCGCTTCGATATAGCCATATTGCGTATTCGCGTCGGTCGGCTTCGCGCCGAAGGTGACGATGGCGCCTTGTTCGGCGTGCGGCACCGCTGTTGCGATCGCGTCCAGGAATGCCTGCCGGTCGCCGATCACATGGTCGCTCGGGACAAGCAGCATCAGTTCGTCGCGCCCCGTCGAATCCAGCCAGGCCGCCGCGAGCGCCGCGGCGGGCGCCGTATTTCGGCCGATGGGCTCCAGCAGGATCGCGTCGACGTCGGTGCCGCATTCCTCCAGCTGACGCTTGATGAAGAAGCGCTGGTCCTCGCCGCTGACGACGATGGCCGGCGCGAATTGCTCGCCGCTCACCCGAGCCGCCGTCTGCTGAAGCAGCGATTGCTCGCCGGTCAACGTTAGCAGTTGCTTTGGCTGGAGCTGGCGGGAGAGGGGCCACAGCCGGGTCCCGGCACCTCCACACAGAATGACTGGGCGAACGATCATTGGGCTCCTGGCGCG
>Ga0207695_10006180_pt1 | contig 15610 bp, 10 predicted proteins | sample KBSC54metaG_FD_184354 | JGI IMG/M metagenome (GOLD analysis project Ga0207695, IMG submission 184354) | Corn rhizosphere microbial communities from Kellogg Biological Station, Michigan, USA - KBS C5-4 metaG (SPAdes) (version 2) | ecosystem: Host-associated > Plants > Roots > Rhizosphere > Soil... | reverse complement strand
GCGATCACTTCAAGCCGCGGTCGGCGGCGTACGTTCCGCCCAACACGGCGGAAGTCGACAAGGCCAAAGCGGAGCTCGCGAAGCTGTTCGGGAAGTAGGCGGCGGGGGCGGTTGGCGGCGGGGGCGTTGGCGGCGGGGGCGGTTGGCGGCGGGGCTCGTGCCGATCGCAGGCCGTTTGGGGCGACGCAGCCGCTAGTGAACGCTGGAGTCGCTCAGGTGTCGCAGCTTGTCCGGGTTGCGCACCACATAGATCGCGATGACCTTGCCGCTCTCGATCTGCAGAGCCGTCGTTTGCAGGGTATCGCCGCCCTCGAGGGTGACGAACCCCGGCAGGCCGTTCACCCGTCCAAAGCGCACCCCTTGCGATGGGGACTTCGCAAAGAGGCGTGCCAGTTGCACGTGCAGCTGCATCACCTTGTCCAGACCGACGATCGGCTCTGTCGATGCCGGCTTCTTGCCGCCACCGTCAGCGTAGACGACGACGTCGGACGCCAGCAGCGATTGCAGCTTCTGCATGTCGCCGCTGCGCGATGCGGCGAAGAAGGCATTGGCGATTTCCAGCCCCTGCTCTTTCTGCAGCGGAAATCGCGGCCGCTCCGAGCGCACATGAGCACGCGCGCGGCTGACCAACTGGCGAACCGCTGCAGGCTCCCGCTTGATCGTGGCCGCCACTTCCTCGAAGTCCACGCCGAACACATCGTGCAGGAGGAAGGCCGCGCGCTCCAGCGGCGAGAGCCGCTCGAGCGCCAGCATCAGCGGCAAGGTGATGTCGTCGTCGATGTCCTGGTCCTCGGCCTCGACAATCGGCTCCGGGAGCCACGGCCCGACATAGGTCGCGCGCCGCCGGTGGGCCGATTTCAACAGGTCGAGGGACAGCCGCGTCACCACCCGCCGAAGAAATCCCTCCGCGTCGCGCACACCGTCGCGATCGGTGGCGAGCCAGCGGATGAACGCCTCCTGCACGATATCCTCTGCGTCCGCGACCGACCCTGACATCCGATAGGCGATGCGGGTCAGCCGCGGCCGCAAGTGGTCGAAGCTCGCGGCAGCGGCTTCTTCGGGCGTGGGCGCCATCAGGCCGCCGCGCGCGCCAACTGGGAAAGCAGATCGGGGTTCACGCGGAATCCGACCCCCAGGTGATTGAAGGCATTGATCACAGAGATCACCAGTGTCAGCTTCACTTGCTCCTCGTCCGTGAAGTGCGCCTCGAGCGCTTGATACGCCTCGTCCGGCGCATGGGTTTGCGCAAGGCGCGTGAGGGCTTCCGTCCAGCCCAGTGCCGCCCGTTCACGCTCGCTGTACAGCGAGCCCGTCTCGCGCCAGGCGTTCAGCATGAACACCCGCTCTTCCGTCTCGCCCTGCTTGCGGGCTTCGTGCGTGTGCATCTTCAGGCAGATCGCACAGCCGTTGATCTGCGAGGCCCTGATTTTCACCAGCTCCACCAGCGGCGGCTCGAGCCCTGCCTGGGCGACGGTGTTGCCGAACTGGATCAGCAGCTTCGTCAGCGCCGGAGCGGCCACGTAGGGGTTCACCCGGGGGGTTGCGGTCATGGTCGTGTCTCCTCTTTTGTCACGCATTTCTCAGTGACAGGACGAGACAGGGGGCCCCCTTGTGACAGGCCCCGCTACGGCTTGTGGCGCGGATCCTTCTCTCCGAGCCCGGGGTAGAACAGCGCGCGGTTGGACTCGGACTCGTTGAAAACATGGCGCCGCTTGAACAGCCAGTGGCCGTTGACTTTCGCGAGCTCATCCTCGTAGTGCCCGAAGTACAGGATCTGCACATCGTGCTGCGGGGTGTTGTTGGTGAAGGCGAACCAGTAGGCGATGGTCTTCGCCGTATTGCCGTTCACGTCGATGACGTGATTGATGATCTGGTGGCGGGTGCGCGGCCTGGAGGTGGCCCCCTCGGGGATGCTCACCGGGCGCGCGCCGCCGAAGTTGGACATGGTCTTGCGGATCGCCGCCTTACCGTTCACCACTCCACCCACCCACACGAGCACGCCGTCGGCGGCCCAGGTGCCCATGACAGTCTCGATATCCCCGGCATCCACCGCGACCATGTAGCGGTTGGATAGATTTACGATTTCGGCGCGGTCGTCGGCATAACTCGCCAGCGCACTGCCCGACACGCAGGCCAATAGCGCTGCACTGAGGATCGTCAGGATCTTCTTCATGGAGCTCTCTTTGTCATGGGCGCATCACCGCGCCCGAGTGTGCGCCCGCCGCTATCGGCTGTCGAACTTCGCCGGCGATCGGAGAATGGTTAGCTCACGCATGCGCGGACGGCGTGCGAGTTGTGCGAGGTTGCGCGCACGTGGAGGGTCGTCCGCGACAGCGGCGTCGCCGGGGCGGAGCCCATGGATGGGTCGAGTACTAGGGCTTGCGGACCCGCTCGCTCAGACGCTCGATCAAGCGGCGAAACGGAGTGTTCTTCTGCACCTCGACGCGCAGATGACGCACACCGGATTCGTTCAGCGTCTCGCCCCTGCCCTCGTCGATCTCGAGCTGGCTCGCGCCCAGAATCTCGAGCGTCTCTTCCAACGTCTGCGGGCTACGATGCTCGCGCGCGCGCACTCTGCCGCCGCGCTTGCTGGAAGCGGGCGGCTGCGGCGCGGTAGGACGGGCCGTCGGCTTGGCGCTTTGTGCGGGCCGTCGCGCCGGTACTGCCACGGGCGGTGTCTCATCCGAATCGATGAGCTTGAACTCTTCGACGGGCGCGCGGTGCGTCTTCTTGGGGAAGGCGAGTCCCGAGGCTTTCTGCTCGTCCTCGGAAGCGCGATGACGCTCCTGCGGACTCACGGGCACGACCGCGACGGATGCAAACTCCGAGCGCACGTAGTACGCGACCTGCTTGGCCGAGATGGCATCGGTGAAGAAGCCCAGGCGCAGTCCGTACCACTTGCGTCCGTCGCGACTGCCTTCGACCGTATACAACGTGTAGGCGCTGAAAATCGCCAGCGGCGGCACCTTGTCGAGCTCGACGGGCTGCACGGACCACTGCAACTGCACGGCGAACGAGACCGGGGCGTTCTGCACCACGGCCTCCTTCAGAGCGCGGCGCGTCCCGGTGTCATCGGGCTTCAGCAGGGAGATGCTGCCGGAGGCCCCTTCGTCGTCTGGTTTGACGTCCTCGTCGTCGCGGCGCGTTTCCAGGAAACGCAGCACCTGCGTGTCGGTGAGCGCCGGATCGTCGCTCTGCGGAGTCAGCGCAGGTGCCGGCATCAGTCGAGTCTCGCCGGTCGGCTCGTCGAGCGCAGCGAGCACCTCGCGAACGTTCGAGCTGGGCAGCGCAGCTTTGCCTGCGGCCCTGGAACCGGTGACCGGCTTCGCCGTCGCGGGCTTGGGTGCCGGACGCGCAGGAGCCGCTGCGGCGCGCGCCGCCGGCTGAGCTACGTTGCGGGGAGCTGCCTGCGCCGCAGGGGCCACAGGACGAGGCGCCGCGGGGGGCGGCGCGGTCTTCGAAGACAGCGGAGCATTCTGGGGCGGCGCGGCCTTCGTAGGCAGCGGGGCATTCCGCGTCGGTACGGCGCTCCTGGACACAACGGGCGCTTTTGACGCCACCGGGGCCGCAGGCCTCTGAGCCTGCGCTTTGACCGGAGCTGCCGGTGGGGAGCTGGCACCCCCTGCACGCGCGACTGCGGCTGCATTCGCCGCTGAAGAAACCTGCTGCGGTGACGCGGACCTGTCAGGTGCTGCGGCAGGCGGCCTGACCGCGGGAGCAGACAAAGCTCTTGCCGCAGGCGGTGCGTTCGGCACAGGCTGAGCGGCCTGCGAGCGCTGAAAGGACACGGGCCTGGCAACGGGAATCTCAGGCGCTGCGGGCGCGGCGGCTTGAAGAGTCGGCACGTTGACGGGAGCCGCCGCGCGCGACAGTGCGAGCTGTGCAGTACTGTTGGCAGCAGAAGCCGCAGCGCGACTGGGACCCGGTTGCACGGTGGTGGCCGTCGGAGCGCGCGTCGCAGCGGGTTGTGGAGCCGCTCGTGCAGCTTCCTCCGCGGCAGCGCGTTCGCGCAGCTTCTTGCCGGGGGTCTCACCGGCCCACGCGCCGGGATAGATGTCGCGAACGAGGTTGAGCCACTCCTGGGCCTCTTCGAGGGTCGCGAAGTAGCCCATATGAAGACGGAAGCGCTCGCGGCCGTCCTCGCGCCGCCGGCTCACAAAGAAACTGAATTGCTTCAGCTCAGGGATCTGCGCCTGCTCGAGCGCCATCGGCGTCGTGGAGGAACAGAGATTGAGCACGTACGGTCCCGGCTCGGCAGCGCCGGCAACCGCCGTCCCTGCGTCCCCGGCGCCAGTGCGTGCGACAGCGCCCGATGCCAGTGTTGGCGTTGGTGTCATAAACCTTCCCCGGATCGGCTCATCGTTCACGAAAAGCCCCGGTGTTGAAGGGCGGATTCGTTCGGCCGGCGGGGGAGTGCGAGCGGTCGCGCCAGGTGTGCGATCGTGGCAGCCCCGCCGTCATAGGAATCCGTCCTTTAGACCGGTGGCTTTGCGTCCCCGCCTTTCGACGGGTTTGCCCTTGTCAACGAGCGTCAAGTGTCAAAGCGTCGCGGATTTCAGTCAAGTCCTCAAATCGTGTTTCGACTCTCAAAACGTACAGGGCTCACCCGTAAGGATACCTGCAATATGTTTCATCCGTGTCTCGATGCGGCCACAGATCGTAAAATCGCACCCAGCCGGAGCCTTTGCTGAAAGGCTCGTGACGGCAATGCCGCAGAGCCTCGGCGGGCGGGGACTGACGCCCGAGGCTGCGCTTCAGGAAGACTTCCAGAAGCGGCCGCCCCGCACGAAATGCTTGCGAAAATAGGGGTCCTCGAGCGAAGCATACGAGACCGCCTCGCCGCGCCGCGGGGCATGCACAAAGCGTCCGTCACCAGTGTAGATCCCGACGTGGTTGACGTGGCGCGCGGAAATCCTGAAGAACACGAGATCCCCGGGGCGCAGCTCGCCGCGTGGCACCGGCCTGGCGGCGCGATCCTGATCCCGCGCCGTGCGCGGAATGTCCAGGCCGACGGCTTCATGCGCATAGACGGCCAGCCCGCTGCAGTCAAAGCCGTGCTGATCCGCGCCACCGAATTCGTAGGGCGTACCGACCAGTCTCATGGCGACTCGCGCGATCGCGGCACCCTGCTCGTCCTGCGCATGCAGCGCCGTCGGTAAACGAGGTGTACTGCTGCAAGCTGCGATGAGCAGCAGTGCCGCAGCGCTGATGGCGATCCGCAAACGCTGTCCCCTTGCCCATTGGCGCGTTGGCAGACATCAGCTCCGCCCGAGCTCTAGCCCACGTCGCGCACGTCACCGCTTTCCTGGCCCGCCATTGTGCGGGCCTGCAGCAACTCTGTCACGGCGTGCGCGGAGAGCGGCCGGGCAAGGTAGAACCCCTGCGCGATATCGCAGCAGCGCTCACGCAGGAAATCCAACTGCTCGACGGTCTCGATACCCTCGGCCACCACGCGCTTGCCGAGTGCGTGGGCCATCACGATGATCGTTTCGACCAGCGTCGCGGAGGCAGGGTTCTGCGGCACTTCATCGAGGAAGGTGCGATCGATCTTCACGGTGGCGATCGGATATTGCCGTAGATAGGAGAGCGACGAGTATCCGGTTCCGAAATCATCGAGCGCCAGATGCACGCCGAGTTGCTCCAGGCGCGCCAGGGTTGCGCCGGCGGCTTCATCTGCGAACACGCTTTCGGTCAACTCCAGCTCGAGCCAGTGCGCAGGCAATGCGTACTTGTCGAGCGCTCGCCGCACCAGCTTGGGGAATTCGATGTGCTTGAGCTGCTGAGCCGAAACGTTCAGGGCGATGCGCGGGGGTGCGATATGCGCATCGTGCCAGGTTTTCATCTGCGCACAGGCGGCTTCGAGTACCCAGGCGCCGATATCGATGATGAGGCCGCTCTCCTCGGCGGCCGGCACGAATTCCCCGGGCTGCCGGATACCGTCGCGCGGCGTCTGCCAGCGCAGCAATGCCTCCACTCCGATGAGCTTGCCGGTGGAGACGGAGAATTGCGGCTGGTAGAACAGCGAGAACTCGCGGCGCCGCAGGGCCTTGTGCAGGCCGGTGTCGGTGGCGGGCGCGGGCTTGCCGCTCATATCGAGACCGAAGAAGGTGGTACACCCGCGGCCCAGATCCTTGGCACGATACATCGCCGTATCCGCGTTGCGCATCAGGTCGTCGATCGTCGAGCCGTCGTCGGGGAACAGAGTGATGCCGATGCTCGCGCACACGAAGTGATCGCGGCCGCCGATGTTCACCGGGAGCCGCAAGGATTCGATGATGCGCTCGCCCACCAGGCGCGCTGCGTCCGGATCAGCCACATTGCGCAGGATGACCGTGAACTCATCGCCCCCCAGGCGTGCAACCGTATCGACTTCCTTCACACACGAGCGCAAACGTTGCGCGACGATGGTCAGCATCTGGTCGCCGGCAATGTGTCCGACGGAGTCGTTCACGCGCTTGAAATGATCCAGGTCGATGTAGAGCAACGCGCCCCGGCTGAGGCCGGCGCTGGCGTTGGCGACCTCCTGCGCCAGGCGGTCGCGAAACAGGATGCGATTGGGCAGCGCGGTGAGCGGATCGAAGTGCGCCTGCCTGTACAGTCGCTCGTCGCGTGCACTCTTGGACAGCGCGACCGCGAGGCGCTCCGCGAACTGTGCGCCGTTCTGGGCCAGATGCGGATCGGCGGCGGGCGACTCCCGATAGCCGACGCAAAGGATGGCCTCGATGCGATCGGCCACGCTGACCGGCCACACCCAGAAGAAGTCCGCCCCCACGTCCTTCAGCGGCTTGAGGAAGCTGTGGCGGCCGTCCTCGCACCTTGCGATCGTGAGTCCCTTGCTCTCGGTCGCCAGCGTCGTGAGCATGTCGTCATCGAGCTCCACGCGGTTCACGGGTAGCTCGGACAGGCCATTCGCCGCGATGTACACGCGCCCCCGTCCGGGAGCATCGGAGTCCCGCAGGGTGATCCCGACACAATGACATCGGGTCACGCTCTGCACGCGCGAAAGAATCGCGTCCAGCACCTGCTCGAGCTCCGCGGACCCCAACAGCAGCTTGTCGATCTCCCCGAATGTCTCCAGCGCATGGAACTGCTCGTGCAGGCTGCTCGCACAACGATTGAGCTCCTCGATGAGCTGGCGCGGCTCGTCCGCGCCGCAAGGCAGGATCGGCTCGAAGCGCCGCAGGGCCAGCGAGGGCAGGCTCTCCTGCAACCTGCGCAAGGGCTGGCGATACCTGCGGCCCAGATACACGGTGGTTCCCCAGGTAGCCGCGAGCGCGAGGACGAGCACGAACGGCAGCATCTCCCAGATGGCGCTCGAGCGGGCGACGAGGGGCACATCGCGGCTGAATGCGACGACCGCCCACGGCACGGCAGTGATTCGCTCGTTGACCAGCGGTATGTGAGTGAGCACGCCGTGCCACTCGTTTCCTCCGCCCTGCCATGACAGGGAGCGCACCGCCGCACTGCGCTCACCGGCGAGGGAGATCTGCTCACCGAACATCTTGCCGAAGTCGCTCGGCACACTGCCGATGGCGTGCAGAATCTGCCCATCCGCGTCCACCACGGCCACGTACATCTGCACCGTCGTGGTCGCCGTCTCCTTCCAGATCCAGTCCGGCGCCAGCTCAAAGTACGCCAGCCGCGGGACACCGGCGGCGTTGACGGCGCGCGCCATGAAGATCGAGGTGAGCTGACCGTCGAGAGTGACGGGCATGAGCACCGTCTGCCCCGTCTCCAGCGCCAGCAGCTGTGCGGGGCTGGGACGCAGAGTCGTCTCGCCGCCCGCCAGCAAGCCATCGCGATCCACCACGACCACCGACTTGAAGGCGCGGGAGTTGGCGATCTCCTGCTTCAGCGAGGCGCCGTCATGACCGACGTCGCGGTCGGTCAATGTCTGGACGATGGTTTCGGCCGCGCTGAGCTTGGAGCGAAGAATGACCGAGTAGAGACTGCTCGTGCGCGAGTACCGCTGCTCGAGCGATGCGGAAGATGCGGACGCGACGTAGTAAGAGGCCACCATGGCGAACAGCACGACGGGCACGATGGCGCAAATCGCCAGCGCCACACTCATGGGCGTCGCAACCTTCCCGCGGATGCTCTGCAGCGTTCGCCCAAACGTGGGTGTCTTCGCGCTCGGCGCGCTCATGGGCGTCGTAGCCTTCCCGCCAATGCGGTGCTGCATTGGAGACCGTACCGTTCCCGCCAGTGACTTCGGCGTTGTCATTGCTTCCTGCGAAGAACTTCCCTGCTGCGCAATGTAGCGGCCGCCGCCGCCGGTTCTGTGAGCGGTCCGTCAAAACCTCGAAGCGAATTGTCCAGCTCTCGCTAGAGAAAGGGTACCAACCCGGTCACGATCCGCGCCGGCCGGCGAGCGCTTTGATTCCCGCGTAGGTGTAACGCTGCGGGCCGCGGCGGACGGAGCGGGTCGCTGCGACCATGGCCGCGGCCACCGTCCTGGCGGGAATGCCGCGATACTGGTCTCGGGTGCCGACCAGGAAGGGATTCACCAGGGGCATCGCCAGGCTCGCCGCCAGCTCCAGCGGGCGGGGATGCCTGCGCCACCCCAGCAGCATGCCGGGCTGAAGGATGTCCAGGGCCGGGAAGCCCACGGTGGCGAGGGCGGCTTCCATCTCGCCCTTGGTTCGCAGATAGAAGTTGCGCGACTGCGGGTTGGCGCCCACGGAGGACACCACGATGAAGCGCTGCGCCTGGGCAGCCTTGGCCGCCGCCGCGAAAGACAGGACGTAGTCGAAATCGACTTTGCGGAACTCCTGCTGTGAGCCCGCCTGGCGCAGGGTGGTCCCCAGGCAGCACAGGGCCACGTGGCAGGTGATCCCCTGGAGCTGGGATTGCAGCTTGTCGAACTGCACGATCCGGTTGGCGATACGAGGATGTTCGCGCCCCAGCGGGCGCCGGCTGATCGCAAAGATCCGCCCCACATCGGGAGCCTCGAGCAGGGCTTCCAGCAGGTAGCCACCCACGAAGCCGCTGGCGCCGGCGAGCAATGCCAGTTGCGCGGCGGCAGTGCCTTTGCCGCCGCCGGCGCCCCGGGAGTTCGCTTCGCCCCTGATCATGATCGGAACGCTCCCCTGGCCGGGAGGGTGCTGCGCCCCCCGGGGTGTTGTTTTCAGGAGAGCTTAGGGGGATGGCGAGGCGGCTACAAGGCTTGAGTCTGCAGCGGGGAGCCGCTTGCAGCGAGAACCGCTTTCGCTCATATGGGCTCGTAGCAACTGATACTGATCGTCTGGATCGACTGACCGGGCGCCACGGTGATGTCGCGCCGCACGTCGCGATAGCCGCTGCGAGTGCCGATGACCGTGTATTTGCCCGGCTTCAAGTCTATATCGCGATGCGCGAAGGTGCCGAACTGGCCGATGCTCTGGATGGCCACTTCGGTGGCATTGTCGGAGACCAGTGACAGGCGCACGGGCTTGTCGAAGTCCGGCAGCAGGATCTCCAGGCGCGCGATCTGGGAGCGCAACACCGGACCGGAGCTCATCTGCGATTCGGCAGTCTGCAGCAGCTCCCGCGCCCCTTCGCGTACCGCGGGCGACCCGAGCCTCTCGGGTCGATCGATGAGCGCCTGCAGCCGATTCGAAAGATCCGCCCGCGCTGCCGTGCGCGCCTTGCCTTGCTGCGCGAACTGTAGAGTCGGATCCTGCTGCAGAGCCTTGTCGTACTCCTGCATTGCCTCGCCCCAGCGCTCCTGGGCTTCCAGTCCTGCCGCGCGCTGGCGCAGCTCGGCATAGCCTCTGGCGGTCACGACCGCGCCGACGCGCTTCAGGCCCTCGGCAGCTTCCGCGCCACCGGGCTTGTAGCTGCGAGCTTTCTCGAATGAGTCACGCGCCTCGGTCAACCTTCCCGCGCCCAGCGCGGCAAACCCGGCGCCCACCGCCTTCGCATAGTTGTCATCACCAAAGGCGGCGTTGGCTCGCGCCAGCCCCTGCTTCGCACGCTCGTCGGCGGGATCGAGCGACAGAGCCTGGCTGTAGTCCTGGACTGCTCTTGCGAAGTTACGCGCCCGCTCCGCGTTCTCTCCGTCAGCCAGCAACGGCAGCACGCCACTCAAGCTGCGTACGCGCCGCATGCCGCCCGCAACCCGGATGTCGGTCGGGTCGATCCTTCGCGCCAGGTCAAATGCCTGCGTGGCTTGCTCGCTTTGGCCTGCCGCAAGGGCTTTTTGCCCCGCGTCCAGTTGGGCGGCGAGCGCCTGCGGGATCCGCCTTTCGACTTTGTCGAGCAGCTGGGAAGCGGCACTCAGTCGTACCTGCGCCAGCGACAGATCGCCGGCGTCACGGGCTCCGACTGCTTCCGCGGACAGCATTCGTGCGTCTGAGAACTCACGTCCATCCCAGATTCCGGCGCCGCGCTTGTCGAGCGAGGCCAGCCTGGAGTTGAAACTCGCCTGAGCCGCATTGAAGCTCTGCTGCGCAGTCTCGTTGCCACTCGAAGCGGGGGGCGCTGCGGTCGTGCTCGCCGCCGCGCCTGGTTTGGCCGTTGTGCTCGCCGTCGTGCCTGGCCCGGCCGTCGCCGCATTGCCACTCGCCGGCGCCGCATTGGCAGCGGGAGCCGGAATGCCGCCTCGGACGGTCGAGCCTGACGGGGCAGGCACGGTCGTGTTCGCTACGGACGGAGCTTGCGCTGTACCTGCCTGTACACCGGTCTCCGTGGTGGCGGGCGGTGTAGAAGGCTTCTGCGCCGTGGCGGAGGCGCCGGTGTTGAGGGGGAGGAGATCGGTCAGCTTGATCGGCATGAGCTCCGGCTCGTACCGGGGTCCCCAGTAGAAGACCGCACCCGCGATGCCTGCCAACAACAGGAGCGCGATCCACGGCCAGCGCGTCGGGCGCATGGGTTGGAGCTTGGCTACCCTCGGTACATAGTCGAGTTGGAGATCGTCGAACGCTGACTGCCCGAGTGTGGACCGCGGGACCGCCGGTGGCGGTGTCCAGGCCGGCGACATCGGTGGTGTCGGCGCCGGCGCCATCCGCGGCTCGGTTCTCCTCGACGGGCGCAACGCGTCGAGCAGTGGTTGGTGCCTTGGAGGCTGTGCAGTTGCGCGCGCGGGTCCAGGCGTCGCCGCATGTCGTTCTCGCCACGGCGGAACAGCACTCGATGGCGCCTGACGAACAGACGGGCGCTGCGATGACGTCGCGGCACGCTCCGGCTCCGGCGGGGGGCGCTGCGATGACGTCGCGGCACGCTCCGGCTCCGACGGGGAGCGCTGCGATGACGTCGCGGCACGCTCCGGGTCCGACCCGAGGCGCGACTCATTCCGCGCTACCGGGCGGGCTGCCTCAGGAACGGGACGCGCCGGAGCCTGTGTCCGCGCTCGCGCTGACTCAGGCGACGCCGTACGCGACTCCTCGCGTGCGGCGAGTCTGGACGCGTCGGATAAGGGGCGAGCTGCGGGCTCGCTGCGAGCCGGCTGCGCTGCGCTGGATCGCCCGGGCTCGCGGGGAGTCGGCAGCATTTCGATCCGCAGCGTCGGCAGAATGGCGGTCGCCCCGATGTCCTCATTCCAGAGCACCGACGTGGCATCGGTTGTCGGTGTTGGTTCCGATTCTGCCGGGTGTGCCGGCGTTGACGTCGGTACGAGCCGCGATGCAGGCGCCGATGCCGACGCATGGTCCGATGCGCGCGCGCTCGTTGACCCTGCTGTCGATGCGTACGCGGTCGGCGGCACCGATGCGGTCGCTGACGCTGCTGCCGATGCGGCCGCAGGCGTTGGCGTCGATGTCGATGCAGGCGCAGGCGTGGGCAGCGATGCCGAAGCGGGCGTGGGGCTGTCGGGCGACGGCTCGGAGGGATCGGGAATCGACAACGGCTCGAGGAAAACCGTTTTGTTGGCTTCCTGCTCCTCAGCGAACTCGAAAGCCAGCGTGTCGTTCAGAGAAGATTCGAGCTCATCGATGACTTCGTGCATCGATTTCGGCCGGTCCGCGGGCCGCTTTGCGAGCATGCGCATGACGAGTCCGCTCAGCACAGGAGGAATCTGCCGCATGGGGACGAGCTGGGGGACAGGGTCCTCCATCGCGCGCTTGGCGTCGAAGTGCGGATAGTACGGCGGATAACCTGACAGCAGCTCGTACGCCAGCGCGCCGAGCCCGTAGATGTCATCCGCAGGAGCCGGCGGCTCGCCGCGCAGTTGCGCCGGACTTGCCGTGAACGGTGACAAACCCCGCTTCGCGCTCTCGGGCGGTGTCTCTGTGGCCGCTGCGCCGTCTTCAGGCGCAGCCGTGCTCTCGACGGTTCCTGCGACGCCGAAGTCGGCGAGCTTCACGCGGCCTCGGGAATCGAACAGGATGTTGCCGGGCTTCAGATCCCTGTGAACGACACCGTGCTCGTGCGCGTACTCCAGAGCTTGCGCCACTTCCAGCAGCACGGGCACGATCTCCAGATATCCTGCACCGCGCAGGCGACGAAGATCTCCGCCCGCCGCCAACTCCATGGGCAGCGCGACGGTCTCCTCGTCGCGCTCCGGCGGAAAGACCCTGAGAATGGAAGGGTGACGCAGCCGGCTGGTGATCTCGAATTCCCGCTGCAGCGCCGCCCAAGCGGCTTCATCGTGCGCCACGGAGGGATTGAGAATCTTCAGGGCGATGTCCAGGCCGCGCACTTCGTCGTGTGCGCGCCGCACTTCTCCCTGGCCGCCTGCACCCAGTTTTTCAAGCAGGGTGTAGCGGGTCTCGAGCCTTCGTCCAGTCGCAGGTGGAGAGAGAACTTCTGTCATGACATTCACGCGTACCACGCTCGCTTCAGTGCGCAGGATCCAGGGTTACCGGCGAAGCGGTTTCCGGAGGTAACGCGGGCGCAGCACTGACAGATCCAATGTCTGCCGCTGGCGACGCAGGGCTCAGCGCTCCTGCGACTGCCTGCGTGCCGTTCAGCTCGTGCAGCAGCTTGCGCCATTCGCGTTAGTGTTCCTCGGCGGTTCCGGTCAGGCGCAGCCTGCGCCCTGCCATTGACGACGGCGCCACCTTCAGTCGGAAGGAGTTGAGGGGCTCCTTCCCAGCTTGAGTGTGGACCTTGGCGTCCGAATACCTGTTCAGGCCGGAGAGGATCGCCGCAGTTCCCCGGATGGGCCCCGCGGTATGGACAGCGCCTACGATCGGCGACAATTGTAATCTGCATCGTTGCATTGCCCGGGTGCGAAGACGCTGGCAAAGACCGCCGCTGTGCTCAGGAACGTTTGCACTCGCCCCTGGTTGCGTGTCCGTTGCTCTTTTTCGTTCTCCTAAGCGCGACCTGCGCCCGACGCCCACGGGACTCCAGGACGCTTTCGGTCGAGCCATAGCTGGTTCACAAATCCTTGACCGTAACCTCGAGAGCAAGGTTCGCTCCCGCCGGAGCGCCAAACGGCGCGGCGGCTCAGTCGTCGTTGACGATGGTTTGCGTCTTTACCTGCATACTGTATGGGCGTACAGTCTGGCGATGAGCCGCCAACCTCTGGGACCAAAGGCTTTGAAGGGACGAGGCGCCCTTTCAAATCCCGTGGGACGCTTCGAGCGTACGAACCTCGAGGCGGTACACGACGGGTGGTACACCGAGGCGGAACCCGAGAGCGTTCCCACGACGCTCGAGCCGGATAGAGCGCGCGGCATCATCACCACGAACGATTCGCCAGATATTCCCTTCACGCAATCCATCAACCCGTATAGAGGATGCAGTCACGGATGCACCTACTGTTACGCCCGCCCCAGCCATGCCTACATGGGCCTCTCATCGGGTCTCGATTTCGAGACCCGACTCTTTTTCAAGGCCGATGCGGGCAAGGTGCTGGAGCAGGAGTTGGCCCGGCCCGGGTACGTGTGCAAGCCCATCACGATCGGTGCCAACACCGACCCGTACCAGCCGGACGAGCGGCAGATGAAGGTGACGCGATCCATCCTCGAGGTGTTGACTCGCGCGCGGCACCCCGTATCCCTCATCACCAAAGGCGCGCTCATCCTGCGTGACCTGGATCTGTTGACGGATCTCGCAAAAGACCAGCTCGTCACCGTGGCGGTCAGCATCACGACGCTCGACAACGGGACAAAGCGAGTGATGGAACCCAGAGCCGCCTCGCCGGAAGCAAGGTTGCGAGCAGTCCGCGAGTTGAATGAAGCCGGCGTGCCCACCGGGGTGATGGTCGCCCCGGTGGTGCCGGCAATCACGGACCACGAGATGGAGGCCATACTCGAAGCCGCCTCAGGCGCAGGCGCTCGCTGGGCGGCTTATGTGCTGCTGCGCCTGCCGTACGAGATCAAGGATCTGTTTCGCGAGTGGCTGGCACAGCACTTTCCCGACCGCGCGGCCCATGTGATGTCGCTGATCCAGGATATGCGCGGCGGGCGCGACAACGATCCCAACTTCGGCTCGCGCATGCGTGGCACGGGGCCCATCGCCGAGTTGCTGCGCGCCCGATTCAAGATTGCCTGCAAGCGCCTCAACCTGGGCTCCGGTGGGCGCGAGATCGCAGCGCCCACGCACCTGTTCCGACCGCCCGTGGTAGAGGGCTCACAGTTCCGACTCGATTTCTGAGATGCACTACCGTTGTCTTTGCCGTTGCCTCAGGTGTCATCGAGCCTGCGGCGGAGCCGGATGCACCTGCGCCGGACAGACGCTGTACTGGTGCTGACTTCGGACGCGACACCGGCCAACTCACCGGTGGGATTCCGCAGCATGGCGCCGTTTGAACCTATCCAGCAGCCGCAACTCCGGAAACAATTTCAAATAGGCGGCAATCACCAGCAGAGTCGCAACTCCGCCGATGATCACGGCAGGCACGGGGCCGAACCAGCGCGCGGTGACGCCGGATTCGAATTCGCCGAGCTCGTTCGAAGCGCCGATGAACATCGAGTTGACCGCGCTCACGCGGCCGCGGATCTCGTCGGGAGTCTCCAGCTGAACGAGCACATGCCGAATATAAACGCTGAGCATGTCGCCCGCGCCGAGCACCGCGAGCGCCGGCAACGATAACCAGAACGCGCGCGATACGCCGAAAGTCACCGTGGCTGCTCCGAACGCGACGACGCCTCCGAACATCCACCTTCCCGCATGACGCTCTATCGGATTGAAGGCGAGAAGCATGGCCGTCAACGCGGCCCCCACACCGGGCGCGGTGCGCAGAACACCCAGGCCCGCGGGACCGATGTGCAACACGTCGCTGGCGTAGATCGGCAGAAGAGCGGTCGCGCCGCCGAACAGCACCGCGAACAGGTCGAGAGAGATTGCGCCGAGAACGGCTCGCTTGTGCAGCACGAAGCGGATGCCCTCGAGCAGGTCGGAGGCACTGAAGGCCTTCGCGGGCGCGGCGGCTCGAAACGGCCTGATCATCGAGATCAGCAGCAGGATGATCAGCAACAGCGCCAGGGAGGTCCCATACACCACGGCCGGTCCGAGCAGGTACAGCACTCCACCGAGCGACGGGCCGGCAATGACACCCACCTGCAGCAGCATGGAGTTCATGGCCACCGCGTTCTGAAACGCTTCGGGCGGCACCAGGTTGGGGGTCATGGCTTGCGAAGTCGGCATCCAGAAAGCGCGCGCCGCTCCGGAGAGCGCCATGGCAAAGAACACGGGCCACACGACATGGGCACTGGTGAGCGTGAACCACACGAGGACGCCCACC
>Ga0207695_10006178_pt1 | contig 15611 bp, 9 predicted proteins | sample KBSC54metaG_FD_184354 | JGI IMG/M metagenome (GOLD analysis project Ga0207695, IMG submission 184354) | Corn rhizosphere microbial communities from Kellogg Biological Station, Michigan, USA - KBS C5-4 metaG (SPAdes) (version 2) | ecosystem: Host-associated > Plants > Roots > Rhizosphere > Soil... | reverse complement strand
GATCGATGGCTTGCAACACTCTGACCTCACGCCCGATGCCGGCGCCGGTGCCTCCATAACCCGAAGGATTGTCGCTATCGTCGGTAAGGTAGTAAATCGCCTTCCCCTCCACCGAGTTCACATATGCCAGTCCAGTCTTCGGACTATATGATGGAGCCGGCCAATTCGAGGCGTTTACGATGTTGATGGAGCCGCCCACCGACGGATCCTTGTCGGGGATCGGAATCGGCTCGCCTTGCGCCGACAATCCCGACGAATAATCAAGTGGAACGTACGGCTTCACAACCAGGTACTTGCCCGTGACCCGATCCAGCGTCACAAAAAAACCATTGCGCGCTGCCTGCGCTACCAATCTCTGAGGCTTTCCGTTGACGATGCGATCAAACAGAATCGGAGCAGTGGTGTTGTCAAAGTCGTGTGTATCGTGCGGCGACACCTGGAAGTACCACTTCAGCTTTCCCGTGTCCACATCGAGAGCCACAATCGACTCGGTCCACAGGTTCGCGCCTGATCTTCCTTGGCCAGCAAACACGGGGTTCGTGTTCCCTGTCGGCCAATAAAGAAGATTGAGCTCCGGATCATACGTCCCCGGCATCCAGGTCATCCCGCCGCCATGGTCTGACGCTGCCTCGTTGGGCCAGGTCTTCAGCGCGGGATCGCCTTTGCGTGGTGTCGACCACCACGTCCACTGCAGATTTCCCGTGACGGGGTCGAACGAATCTAGAAACCCAGGCATATCCATTGCATCCCCGCCCACTCCCACGATCACGTGGTTCTTCACTATGAGCGGCGCCGAAGTTGAGAAATACTGCTTGCGCGCATCGGCGTAATTCTTTCGCCAGTTCTCTTTGCCGGTGTTGGCGTCGAGAGACACCAGCCAGTTATCCGGCGTTAAAAAGAATGCAGTGCTGTTCCAGATCCCCACGCCGCGTTGTCCCACCAGATGTCCGCCATGATCGACCCAGTCGTAATGCCACAACTCTTTTCCAGTTCGTGCATCCAGCGCCCACACATGATCCGAGATGGTGATGTACAACACGCCATTCACCTGCAACGGTGTGCATTTAATGATCGGGACTGGGGCGCCGCGTTGCGCTCCAACTTCCGTGATCCGGTATACCCACTGTTGCGCGAGCTGTTTTAGATTGTCGGTGGAGATCTGCGTAAGCGTGCTGTAACGCTCGCCAGTGTAATCGCCATTGAACGTGGGCCAGTTGTTGATCGGCGCTTTTCCGATGGCGTTTGGGGCCAGCGATACTTGGGCGCAAAGCGAGGCACCCACAACGCTCGTGACGGCGAGGGCTGCGCAGATGGCTGCAAAGAGCTTCATTTCAGGGTCTCAAAGTAAGCAGTCACGTTGTGCATGTCATCGTTTGCAAGTGTCATCACTATTTCCTGGTGCGCAGCGAGGCGATCGTTGATCTGCACATCCACACCAGGACCGCGATCGATGGTGCGCGTTTTGCCTGACTTGTCCACGAGAGTTATACGAAAATCGCTGATCTCGGTTACCCGCCCCGAGAACCTTTCCTTTGACGTTTTTACGTCAGCCGTTATGCTGCCATCGTGCATCGGCCAGATCCAGTTACGTTGCAGTTGCTCCGGAGAGCGGAACTTGCTTGCGATGTGCGCGAACGTCTCCGTCGTGTGACAGGACATGCAATGGGCCAGTACATACGCTTTCCCTTTTGGTGCATTCCCAATGAGGATGTTCAGCACCTTGTAGGTCCCGCGATTGGCCACATTCTCCACCTGTAAGTGCAGGAATTCGGCGATGTCAGTCAGTTGCTGATCTGACATGGTGGCGAATCCCGGCATTCCTTTTCCCGGACTGCCTTTCTGGAGAAATGGCACCAACCGTTCTCCGTGTTCATCGGTTAGCACCCGATCTGACGTAATCAAGCTCGGCCCCATGCCTCCGCGAGCAGCTTTCCCGTGACACACGGCGCAGTTCTGCGCGAACAACGGCGCCCCTCGTGCGGCCGCGGCCGTGTCCGGCATGAGCCCTAATCCAAGAAATTCGCGCGTTGCAGCGGAGCGCTGCTCCGGAGTCATTTTTTGATAATCCTGCTGCACGCCTTCGTGACCGCCGGTCTTGCGTTCCTGAGTGAAGGCATTCACCGCGGCGCTTCCGGCGAGCAGTGCGGCGCACATCGGCAGAACAACACATCGCAATGTTCTTATCCGGCAAAACGGAGGGTGGTTAGTAAGATCTCTTCTCAATGATGAACCAAGAAATAAGCCTATTGCTTATAGAAGGCCCGAATCTACGTGCGTTTCGCGATACAGACGAGTCTAGGACAGCCGAAATGCTACCAGACCGTGTTCCAACTGGCTGAATCAGTGTCTGTCTTCTTGCCACGGGATGTGCACATCGATAGATAGAGGATCGCCAAAATTCGGAGTACCGTCCGAATTCCAGGTAAAAGGCTGCGCCCTCGGTGAGCGATGCCAGCCGCAACCCTGTCCGGGCTCGGAATTGGCGTGATACAGCAACCAGTCGCGACCGTCCGGCGATTTGAAAAATGAATTATGCCCAGTTGCGTACACGTGGTGCTCCGGCGACTGTTGAAACACCGGATGTGGAGACTTGATCCAGGAGTGTGGGTCGAGCAGGTCGGCGCCGGAGACCGCAGTCACCATTCCGAGCGCATAGTTGTCCGTCCAGCAGGCGCTCGCAGAATACGTGAGGAAGATTTTTCCGCCGTGGATAAGGGCCTCAGGTCCCTCATTTACATCGATGTGGGGAGGGTTCCCTCCCGCCATCTGCGGCGGCATGTCGCCAACCTTTTCCCAGGGATATTCCGGCGTTGAGATGCGTGTGCGCTTGCTCTCCACAGTCCAAGGGTTGCTCAGTCGCGCAATGTAAATGCTTTGAGTGCCGTTCTCATCGCCTTCCCATCCTGACCAGATCATGTACAACGCGCCATGATCTTCGAATACCGAAGCGTCAATCGCCCATTTGTCCGACGCATCTGTAATCTTGCCTTTGATTTGCCATTCGCCCTGCAGAGGATCGGCGTTTGCGTTTTCCAGAACATAGATCCGATGTGTCTGGTTCGTTTCTGCGTCGCCGGCGAAGTAGATGTACCAGCGGCCGCGTAAAAAGTGGATTTCGGGCGCCCAAATGTCGTGCGAGTACGGGCCGGTGGGAGGTGGTGTCCAAACAACTTTCTGTTCCGCCGATCCCAATTCCGCCATGCTTCGTGTTTTCCAGATCGTCAGGTTCGTGGCAGTAGTGCGCATGAAATAGTAATAGCCGTCTTTGTATTCCACCCAGGGATCGGGACCACTCGGCATCAGCGGATTCACGACGAACTCTTTGGAAGCGGCGAGAGTCGCTTTCGTTTGCAGCGCGAATATCAAGGTGACAATGACGCTAAGAAGACGCAGCGTTCGAAACTTGATCATGATGATTTCTCCCGGAGCCTGGCAATCGGTCAGCGAAAATCAGAGTGAAATCATAGCGCAGTTGTAAATCTTTGAGCAGTCGATCGCACTCAAACCGGCGCAGACCGAGTCCTCTTTTCGGCTGGGCGTGCTGCAGCTGGAGGAGAGAGAGCGCGACGCCGCCGAGAGCAACTTTGGAACGTATTGAGCACGAAGAATTGGAGCGGCAAAGGACGGTCCTAAAAGTTCTGGACTCGACATCCGCAAATCCGACGCAGAAATAATCGAACCTCTGCGATTCGAGCCTGCAATTTGATGTCGATTCAATCACCCTCTGCCGCATATCTGTTCGCTCATTAGCGATGATCGCTTAATCCTCAGGTGGGACCATACGCCCGACTGTCTGTCCTTTGACACTCTGTGTGTCGCTTGACACGCTGGTGCTGTTTGAAATGCTCTCAAAACAGCGTGATCCTTTTGGTAACTCAACTGCACGATCGAGTCCGTTTATAATCCGCTGTTCCAGAGAAGCTGAACTTGTTGCGCCATTTCGCACGCCGGTGGGGTCTAGCGCTGGTTTGCTTACTGATCGGATTGGCACTTGCGTTTGCCAGTTACCATCGGGCCCGCAAATCAGGCTTGGTGGTTTCTCCCGGCCGGGATGTGCTCCCCGCCAACGGCTACGCTGAAACCAAACTCAACGTTTCAGCCGAAAAATATAGCCCCAACGCAGTTGTCTGGACTTTTACGTCGGGTCGTGAGCTGGCCGATATCGAAATGAAAGGCCCGGACGTTTATCTGCGTGCCGGCGTGAATCCAGGCTTGGTCACATTGATCGCACGTGCTCCTGGATTTCCACCTGCGCAAACCAAAATACAACTGAATCTTGATCCTACTGATCAATTTGGCGATGGCACACCCGACTTCCTGCGACTGGACAGCCAAGAAGACCGGTCGGCATTCCGCCACTGGTTTGCGTTTCTGGCCGAATCCACATTGTTTCAGCCAGAAAAGGACCGCCCAATCGAGATCAATGATTGTGCGGCGCTGATCCGGTTCGCTTATCGCGAGACACTACGCAGGCATGATGCCTCATGGGCGATCCAATGGCATTTGAATCAACTGCCAGGTTCTCAATCGGTGAAGAAGTACACATACCCGCACACAGCTCTGGGGATTGGTCTCTTTCGGACGAAGCCTGGCGCATTTGCTCCCGATGACGTTGTGAATGGCACGTTCACGCAGTTTGCTGATGCCGAATCACTGCGGCTCTACAACACGCATTTCGTCAGTCGGCAGATGAGCGCAGCGCGCACCGGCGATCTGTTGTTCTTCCGCCAGGAGGGACATCGCATGCCTTTCCACACCATGATCTATCTCGGGGACAGTTCCTTTACCGACGGATCAGGCTGGCTCATTTACCACACTGGACCGAGTGGTCACACCTCTGGAGAGATTCGCAGAGTGACGGTCACAGAATTGCAGCATCATCCGGAGTTCTGCTGGAGACCAACGCCGCAGAACCCGGCGTTTTTGGGAGTGTATCGCTGGAACATCCTCCGGGAGGAGGACTGATATGCGCTCTTTTCGCGTTCTTGGGCTTGTTGCTTTTATCTTTCTTTCCTCGATCGGGTTCAGTCAGGAAGAGAAAACCGGATATTTTTCGCTGAACTCCAGTCGAACCTATGCGCCCGGCGACAAGGTGTCGATAGACATGTGGGCTCAGAATGTGGAGACGCTGGAGTTCCGCGTCTACCGGGTGAACGATCCCGTCAAATTCTTTGCCCAGCTGGGCGATGCTCACCAATTTGGAGGCCGTGCTCCGCGCCCTCCGCACAAGCTCACATGGATCGAGCGCTTTCACAACTGGAAACACAACGTGTTTGTCTGGATACGAGACTTCTTTCGTGCGCAGTTTACCACCGATAATCGCGCGACCATTCGCGAGCAGCGAAGCCAGGCAAAACAACAGCCGCAAGGCCCTGCTGAGGTCTTTGCGCAAATCCCCATTCTGAATTCTCAGCAGTTGGTTGCAACTTGGCGCCAGAACGTCAGTTCCCGTCAATACCGCTGGGAAACGGAGAACGTCGCCATCCCCGTGAAAGATCGCGGCGTGTATCTGATCGAGGCAACCGACGGCAAACTGCGCGCGTACACGATCGTGGTTGTGAGTCAGATGGCGCTCATCACCAAGACCGCGCCCGGAACAATTCTTGCCTTTGCGTCTGACCGGCAGACAAGCCAGCCAGTTCCCGCCGCCACGACGTTCTTCTTCGTGAACCGAGATCAGGTGGGCGAGGCGACTGCCGATCAAGATGGGTTGGCGCAAGTGGAGGTGAAAGAACCGCGGCCTGAAGGGGTGCAAGTGATGGCGCGAACTAAAGACGATTTCGCCATCAGTGCACCTTGGTCTTACTGGATGACAACGGATCCTGCGCGGTCGCTCACTACCTACGTTTACACTGACCGTCCCGTGTACCGGCCTGGCGATACCGTCCACTTCAAAGCGATCTTGCGCACTCGATCGGGCTTTACCTATCAGGCGCCGGCGAACACAAACTTTGACGTAAAAATCAGCGATGTCGACGGCAAGGATGTGTTCGCAGCATCGATGAAGTCCAGCGCAATGGGAACGCTCCATGGAGAGTACGTGACTCCCGCGAACGCTGCGCTAGGCGACTACAACATCGAAATTCGCAATGGTGACAACTACACCCCTGGCGGAAGCTTTGCGGTTCAGGAATACAAAAAGCCCGAATACCAGGTGCGAATCACGCCCGAAAGCCCGCGTGTTCTGCAAGGCCAGACAATCAAGGCTACGATTGACGCTAAATACTACTTCGGCGAGCCGGTTGCGAATGCGAAAGTCACGTGGGTGGTGCACCGCGAAGCAACTTATAACGGCCTCAACATGTGGGGTGAGGACGTCGACGAGGAGAACACCGAGAGCGGCGATGGAGGCGAGGAAGGCGGCACCAATAGCGACACCGAAACCTACTACTACGGCCAGCAGACAGAAGAGAACACAGGAACTCTAGATGGAAATGGGCAATTACAAATCACAGTTCCAACCGAGTTTGCCGCTGATAGGCATAACGACACCACTTACCGCATAGAAGCGCGAGTCACTGATGAAGGCAAGCGCGAGATCAGCGGTCACAATTACGTTCTTGCCACTTACGGCACATTCCGCATTGGCGCCAGTCCAGCCAGCTATGTGTACGACTTCGGCAGCACAGCGCAGCTGAACGTTGAAGCTCGAGATTACGACGGCAAGCCGGTGCAGACGCCTTTCCACGTTGTGCTCGAGAGTTGGGACTATCGCGATCGTCGCGGAACGCAATGGTTCTCTGCGGACGGCCAGACCGACGCGAGTGGCCACGGAGAACTCAAAATAAAAATTACTAAGGCCGGCTCCATTCGTGCATACGTCAGTGCGCCAACAGCCGAGAATCGTACGTTGCAAGAGACTGCGTACATATGGGTGCCTGATCGTGACTGGTACTGGTGGGGCGGTGAACGCGAACGCATTCAGATCATCCCCGATCAGAAAATCTACAAACCGGGCGATACGGCTAAGGTGCTGATTATGGCTGGGCCCGACCCCGTCAGCATTCTCGTTACCTCTGAAGGATTGGGTTTGCTGAGCAAGCAGGTGTTCCACAGCAACGGCGGACCAATCACGGTGCAGGTTCCAATTCGACAGGAGAATGCGCCGAATTTCTACATCAGCGCGGCATTCTTGAAAGACAACAAACTGCACCAAGGCTCAAAGAGCATCAACGTGGTGCCCGATGCGTACAAGCTAAATGTCCAGTTGCAGCCTTCGAAGCAACAGTTCCAGCCAGGTGAAGCTGCGAGCTACACGATCGTGGCGAAAGATGCGCAGGGCAGGCCAACTGCAGCGGAATTCAGCCTGGGTGTCGTGGACGAGGCGATTTACGCGATTCGCCCGGAAGCGACCACCGACGTCATGAAATTCTTCTACGGCCGAGTATTTAACCGTGTGACCACCGACAGCTCGCTTTCGTATTACTTCCATGGAGAAGCCGGTAAGAAGGCAATGAAGCTGGCGAACGTGACGCGCCACAAATGGATGGCAGAAATTAAGCCTGAGCGCCTCGTCGAACCGAAGATTCGTAAGGCATTTCCCGACACCGCCTTCTGGGTTGCTGACGTAAATACAGGAGCGGACGGCAAAGCCTCGGTGCGATTCAACTTCCCCGATTCGCTGACAACCTGGCGCACCACCACCCGCGGGATTACTGCCGATACTAAGGTCGGGAGTGCGGTGGAAAAGGTTATCGTCCGCAAAAACGTAATGGTACGCCTGGTAGTTCCGCGCTTCTTCCGGCAAGGAGACGAAGTTACGATCTCCGCGATCGTTCACAATTATCTTCCGAATGCTAAGAACGCTCGTGTCTCGATGGATTTGAAAGGCCTGCAGGTCGTCAATGGTGCGACCCGCGACATCAACGTTCCCAGCCGCGGCGAGGTCAGTCTGGACTGGCGCGTGAAAGCACAGAACGTGCTCGAGGCCTCAGTGGTTGCTAAGGCCTTGACCAACGAGGAATCGGATGCGATGGAACTCACCCTACCCGTGATTCCCTACGGCGTGAAGATGGCGATTCCGGCCTCTGGTTCGCTCAGCGATACGAATGGGGAAACGACCCAAAACATCAACCTGCCCGATGCGGCAGGCTCATCGGGCCGTTCCTTCCAGGATCTGCAAATCGAACTGTCACCGTCTACGGCGGGGGCGATCTTCGGCGCGCTGGAATACCTGACCTCGTATCCATACGGCTGCACCGAGCAGACGATGTCAAGCTTCCTGCCTGACGTGATCGTTGGCGACGCCATCAAGCAACTGGGGCTCAAACCTGCGATGGATCAAGACGAACTGCAGAAGAAGATCGACGCCGGCGTGAAGCGGTTATACGAATTTCAACACGAGGATGGCGGCTGGGGCTGGTGGCAGACCGATGATAGCCACGTGTTCATGTCGGCATACGTTCTGGCTGGCTTGAGCCAAGCGAAGCGCATCGGGTACGACGTAGACCAGGACCGGCTGACTAGGGCCCAGTCCTGGGTGCGAAATACTTTTAACAGCGACAAGAGAATCGTTGCCGATCTGCGCGCCTACATGGCTTATTCCTTAGCCCTGAGCGGAGCGACAGACAAAGCAATGCTCGACTCGGTGTGGGATCAACGATCCGATCTTTCGCCGTATGGTGCTGCCATGCTCGGACTGGCAATGGACCTGGCGAAAGATTCTCGGGTCAGCGAACTCGCGGACCAAGTGGAAAAAGGAGCGGTTGTCGACGATCAATCGGCACATTGGAACCTGACCCGCGATCCGATGCTCGATTTCGAAACAGACGCCAGTCCCGAAGCGACGGCATTTGCGGCAAAATTCCTGGCTAAGGTTAATCCGGACAGCCCACTGCTTCCGAAAGCTGCCTTTTGGCTGGTGAGTCACCGCAATGAAGGCTACTGGTGGGATTCGACCAAGCAGACCGCGTTTGTCGTGTACGGCTTGATCGATTTCCTCAAACAGAGTGGCGAACTCAAGCCCAACTTCTTGGTAGACGTTCTGGTGAATGACAAGCTGGTTGTGACCAAGCGATTCAGCGAAGGCGACGCGCTTTCGCCGAGTGCTGCCAAGCTGCAACTCAGTGGCGTGCAGCTGAGCCAAAACAATCGCGTAGTCATCCGCAAGAGAGGACAGGGAAGGCTGTATTGGTCGTTGCGAGGCGACTACTATTCCGACGAGAAGAAACTCACGAATGCCGGGTCGTTCAACTTGACGCTGGCGCGCGAGTACTTCACGTTGTCGCCAGTGAAGCAGGGGGATGTCATACGCTACAAGCTCGAACCGCTGAGAGGGCCGGTGCAAAGCGGCGATACTCTGGCTGTACGCCTGACGGTGACCGGCTCCGACTGGAAGTACATGATGGTCGAGGACCCGATTCCCGCCGGAACCGAATTCATCGAGCATGACAATCTCTACGATCTGACGGAGAAGCCTTCCTGGTGGAATTGGTGGTATACGCGCCGCGAATTCCACGACGATCGCGCTACTTTCTTCCAGACTTACTTCTCTCGTGGGGCGCAGGAGTATGTGTATCTCTTAAAGGTGGTGAATCCAGGCGTGTTCCGCGTCAGCCCGGCGAAGGTGGAACCCATGTATCAACCCTCGTACTTCGCAACCAGCGATCCGCTGACACTGGAGGTCAAATGAGCACCGACACGCGCGGTTTTGAGATCGATACGTTGTCAGCGGTGTTGAGCAGCAAGCGGGTTTGGCTTGTTCATGTGATTGCGAATGCGTTGCTGCTGATTGCGTTTTTCTACTGGATTCGCATCCCCGAGGAGACCGGCTGGGAAGTTATGCTGACCGTGCTTGGCGGACTGGCAATAGCCTTCATTACTCTATGGCTGCATAGCGCGACCTTCGATTTCTTTAGTTTGGCATCAGAGCAGCGGTTCCTGGTTTCCCTCAAACGTTCCGTTACTCGGATTCCCGCGTTTCTGTTGTGGGCGATCATCTTTGCCTTGGGGATTTGGCTGATCGGCCAGCTCTGGACTTATGACGAGCAAGCTGGCGGTTATGCGCGTCATTCATTACCGGGTTTGATGCGAAAGAAGGTGACGCCGCGAGGTATGTTCTCGGCGGCACACTGGGCAGTCTGGTTCGTGTACTTCTTTTTGTGGCCTATCCTGCTGTTGCCGATCGGCGGACAGGTTGCAGTGAAAAACATTCGCGCATTCTTCAGCGCGCCAGCCTTTCGCCCGATCCGCCGCTGGCGCTTCTGGCTGGCTTATGCGGTGTGTTTCGTGATTGGCGCATATGTTCCTTACTATCTCGCATGGATGGTGCCGCGCAAATCTTCGCCCTTGACGGATCAAACCTGGGGCATGGTTCTGCGGCTTGGGTTCGGCTACCTGCTGCTGGTCACCGCTTGGTTCGCTCTCTGTGCTGCGATCATGCGGGCAAGTGAGGGGCACGATGTGGTCGAAAACATCGAGCCGGCGCCGGTTCTAAGCTGATTCAGGCATTCGCCTTCCATTGAAAGCACAGGCCGAATCCATCAGGATCTCGCACATACAGCTGCTTCATGCCATATGGCGCAACTTGGGGTGGTTGCACTTGAATGCCACAAGCGAGCAGGTGGGCGTAGACCGCATCCACGTCCGGTGCGGCGATGAACAGTCCTATGTCATTGTGAGTCGCAACCCGTCGTTGGTCGGGTTGTGGTGGACGTTTGTCGTACTCGTATGCCGTATTCAACATCAGGTCAATATCGTTTTGTCTTAACCAAACCCAGTTGTGATTTGGTGCTTCAGTATTCGAATCCGTCTGCACAATTTCGAATCCGAGGACCTCGCAGTAGAACTTCAGCGACGTCGGCATGTCGAAAACTTGAAGGAGCGGTGTCATTGCATGAAGGTCGATAGTCATTTGGGAACTCCTATCAGGGAACAATAGATTATCTGAGCAGTTCTGCAGGTAAAGTGCGGCACCGGCTGCACGGGAAATTTGGGCTCACCGCCCCTTACGAACCGAGGAGAGAACGGATTGAAGTCCGTCTTTTTCGACAGCGTTTGCCACCGCCGCCCCGCACGATTTATAAGCAGCACGCATCTGTTCCTCAGTGCGCAGTGAATGCATCTGGCGTTCCAGCGCATCGACATCGATGCTCGCAGGCCTCACTGCTTGCGAATTGGCCAAATATATTGCCAGTCCTTCCCGCAACCACAGAGGCGCATTCGGTGCAGCGTTCGCTTCAATGAGCATGTGCAGGAACTCGTGCCGCAAAGTTGAGTCGAGAGAGTGGGTGCGCTGCAACACGGTGATCGGTTGCAGCCGAATCGTACTACCCAGCGTGCTGGCTGCCACCCACCCCGGCTCTCCCGTGGCATCGCGATAAACGCTGATGGACGGATATATCTTTATTTGCGGGCGTCCGCTGACGCTCCACCCGGTGCGATCTGTCGCAAACTGCAGGGCTTTTTCTGCAGTCGGGAGCAGGAACGCGGCATCCGCTTTGTTGGTTGTTAGCAGGTCCAATGCCTCTCCTGGTAACTTCTCCCACGCAAGGCCTTGTGCGTTTACTCCAAGCGAGGTTCCGGGGTAGTAGTAGGCCAGAATCTCCCGATAGCTATCGCCGTGCTTGCCCATAATCTCTGCGCCCGCCTGGCAAAGCCCGACTCCATGTCCTTGGCCACGTCCCCGAAACGTGATCACATCGCCGAGGTCCTGTTGTTCATAAAGGTCGCTACGCAGTCTGTCCCACCCAAGAGTCCGGCCAATAGCCAGGCGGAAATCGGTTGCTGAGATTGCTCGGCCGTTTACGAGCAAGCGTTGCACTCGGCCGGATTCCGATCTTTCTGCAACCGCGACGGATGTAACCGGACGCCCTAAAGCGTGCGACAGGTCGCTCTTGCTGATTTGCGCATGCCACTCGTCGGGAACGCGAACGCAGTATGCGTCTTGATGACGGCGCAAGTAGGGCGCCTCGAGATCAGGTTCGAGCGCGCGCGCGTCCTCGAGTTGGCCGCCGCAGCTACGGTGGTAGTAAGTGGCTGCAGCTTGGCGGTGATACCAGAGCAGTTCTCCAGTGGTTGCGGCAACTGCGGCTCGAACCCGCTCGGACTCGGCGCCAAGACGGACATCCTGGCAATGCGTGGTGTCGCAGAAGTCAAAACCTTCCGTCTGGTGCCTTGAGCCGAAATGAACGGCGTAGGTCCGGGCAGCTACCGCCATTGCTTTTAAGGCATCATCGGACTTGAATCCACCGCTTTCGCCCTGCAGGACCGCCGCCACATAGCTCTCCAGAGGCATCTTTAGCGTGAGAAGCAGAAAGCCATCCCGCGCCTTGATTTCGAGCTCGTTTTCAGCCGAGAACGGTGGAAAGTCTTGCCCACTGATCCGCGCACGACCCGTAATGATGACGGTGCCCGAAGAAATGGATCCGATAGTGAGGACGGCGTGTTTCGCCCTAATCACGCTGGCTTCGGTGAGAGGAACCGGAGCGCAGTTCGTACACGTCCGAAGGGAAGCTCCCAGCGGAGTAATACGTATTTCGTCAGGTGGATGCTGCCAGAACAGTCGCACTCGTAACGTGCGTTCCTGTGCGCCAGAGGATACACTGAGGAACACGAGCAACAGGACACACAGCGACTGCTTCATTTCTGCTTGGCTTTCCACCAGGAGTTGAATATCTCTGCTGCAAGCGGTGCGGCGTCGCTCGGGCCCGTCCCGCGTTCGACGAAAACCACGAGTGCGATTTCCGGCTTGTCAGCGGGTGCGTATCCTGCAAACCAGCCATTCGACCAATTGCCATCCTCCGCCTTTGGCGTACCGGTTTTCCCGGCGATTTTGATCCCGGTTGGAGACGCAAGCCGGGACATGCCATAGGCGGTCGCCTCTTCAAGTCCCTGAAAAACCATCCGGTCCGCAGCCGTGGACTCAGAGGACATCCTCTTCAGTGCAATATTTCGATACGCAGCAACCATTTCCAGCGGCGTTGCCCTCATGTCGCCTTCTCCCACTGCTTGCAATTGACGTTCCTCTTTGGTGCGCGCGGTGTGAATGGAGCCGACGGCTTCACCTTCAGCCAGACCTGTTGGCGATGCGAATCCTGCCTTTTGAAACGCGGCCTGCAATTCCGGTCCACTCAAACGCTGGCCAAAAGTTGCGAAGAAGTCGTTGCAGGAATAAGCGAGCGCTGCTACCGCCTGCAAAGGCCCAATCTGCGGGTGCGAGCAAGAAAGGTCGTGCGTGCCAACTCGCAGATTACGCTGACACACAAGAGAATCGGTACGTGACAGTTTGCCTGATTGCAGCAGCGCGAGTAGCGTGAATGGTTTGAAAGCTGAAGCGGGACGTACCAATCGGCGCGCGGCAACTTCCGGACGATATATCGCGAGTATGTGCCCCGATTGCACATCGATAACAACCGCAGCCCCAGAACGCCCACCCATAATCCGTGCAAGTTGGATCGGCACATCGCTTGCGTCAGAGATGCCTCCCATCAGTATGAAAAGGATTGTGGCTTTTCCGAAGATTTTGGTAAGAGACGACATTTAGCGATGCCCTGATGTTGCCACAAGCACGTTCTATTCCAGAAATGACCGGCCTTGCTCAACTGTGGACGCGAACACCTTGATGAGTGCGGGCAACTAGTAGTTCCCGGAGGACGCTTTCCGCGCACTAAAGCACACTCATGCTGGATGATTTATCGTTTTGCCCCGGAAGATAAACCCCAACGGCGAAACATCTCTTCCTGGGTTTTCCGGCTGGCGAGTTTGTGCAGCATGGTGCGGCGCCGGCGCGGGGAGAGTGGATCGTCATATAAAGAGGACCGCGCCTCACCCAGCCAGCGCAGCCAGTTCTCCCATTCGGGGCCGAATTCACGCTCCAGTTCCTCACGAAGCCGCTTGGCGAGAGCTCCTGAGTGTCCAGCTGTAGAGATTGCAATCTGTAGCGGTCCGCGTTTCACGACTGCTGGGCAATAGAAATTGCAGTGTGCTCCATCGCGTACAACGTTACATAAAACTCCGCGTTGCTGAGCTTGTTCAAAGACGGCCTGGTTCGTCGCCTTTGATGACGTCGCGACAACGCACAGGAAAATACCGTCCAAATCTCGGCTTTCATACCGTCGTTGAAGCCAGACTACTTTTTGCGCCTGTGCTAGTCTCTGGATCTTCGGTGTCGCATTTGGAGCAACCACGGTGACCGATGCTCCGCACGCCAGGAGCGTTGGGATTTTCTCTTCCATGGTTTTTCCTGCACCGACTACCAGAGATCTCTGCTGCGCGAGCTTGAGGAACACAGGGAACAGCTCCTTCTTCTCCGCCGAAATCCGCGACCGTACGCTACTCAAGCTTGTTCCTCCAATGGCGTTGGTTGTTGCTATTAGTACAGAAAATCGGTAGCCACCCAATTCAAAAAAACGATGAGGTGCATTTAGGAATTTGACGTGCCCACGGCGCCCGATCGAGTTCGATACGCAAAATCAAAGAAATAGCGACTGGGTTTCCGATTATCGCCGGCAAAAGAATTTTTAATTTCCAATGCTTTTTTGACTCCGCTACAAGTGAGTCAGAAGACGCGGCGAACCTGCTCACTGGATTACCTAGTGCCAGTTCGCGAGTTTTCCCGTCAGCCAGTTCTCCCGTGCGGAGTTGGCACCCCGCCTCCCTGTTCGAGGCCCGAACCCAGAAGTTGGAAGTCCTCCGGATACCGGGCCGTATCCAGCAAGAAGCTCAGTTACATAGCAAGGTGAGTGGTGTCCACCTGCTTTTGTTGAAGATCGGGCATCAGGTCATCTCAACGTGGGATCAGTGTCTCTCGAACGGCCGGAGGAATATGAGTTCGTTGCCACTCATTGAGCGTGCGCGGGAAGATGGCTTTACTTTCGTGATGAGCGCCTCGGCTGTCGCCGAAGAGCAGCTCTATCAAATCGCGACCACCGCACCCGCGCCACGCATACCGCGACGCGATCTTCAACCGGGCGAGCAGTACCGTTTTCACTTCGATATGACGCAGTGCATCGGTTGCAAGTGCTGCGTGGTGGCCTGCAACGAGCAAAATGGAAACCCGGCCAACATCAATTGGCGCCGCGTCGGCGAGATTGAGGGCGGTTTCTATCCAAATACGCAACGCCTTCACATTTCGATGGGCTGCAACCATTGCCTTGAGCCTTCATGCCTGATCGGCTGCCCGGTCGAGGCATATAAGAAGGATCCCGTTACTGGCATCGTGCAGCATAACCCCGAAACCTGCATCGGCTGCCAGTACTGCACGTGGAATTGCTCTTACGGCGTGCCACAGTACAACGCTGAGCGCGGTGTAGTTGGCAAATGCGACATGTGCTACGGGCGCCTGACAGACGGCCGCGAACCCGCCTGTGTGAACGCATGCCCTGAAGGCGCGATCCGCATAGAGATTGTCAACATCGAGCAGTGGAGGCGCGAGTATGCCGAGAATGCAAACGCTCCCGGGCTTCCTTCTGCCGACGACAGCATTTCCACCACTCGCATCACTCTGCCCGAGCACATGCCTCCCGACACACGAAAAGCTGATGCATGGCGCGTAAAACCCGAGCATCCACATTGGCCGCTGGTGATCATGACGGTTCTCACTCAGCTTTCGGTTGGCGCATTCGCCGCGATCTGGCTGCTCCAATTGCGGAGCGCGTCGGAAAAACTGAGCA
>Ga0207695_10006173_pt1 | contig 15619 bp, 12 predicted proteins | sample KBSC54metaG_FD_184354 | JGI IMG/M metagenome (GOLD analysis project Ga0207695, IMG submission 184354) | Corn rhizosphere microbial communities from Kellogg Biological Station, Michigan, USA - KBS C5-4 metaG (SPAdes) (version 2) | ecosystem: Host-associated > Plants > Roots > Rhizosphere > Soil... | reverse complement strand
AGTCCGTCGCAGATATCGAGGGACAATTTTCACGCCAGCGTATCCCCGGTTACGCGCTGGCAGATGAAAGACTCACCCAACGATTGGCGGGTGCGGTATACCGTATCGGGTCGCGTTCGAGCCCCCGCTCGATTTTCCCCAGCGTTCGTATGACCAGGATTCGATGGATATTGGTCCTGCTTTCGGGCTGCGCCGTGCTGGCCAGCCCGGGCTGTGATTCACACGTCCCGCTGGGAACGTTCAGCGCCAGCCTGCCGAACATCCTGTGGTCGGCCACGTTCGAACCGGGGAACTTCTCCGAGTGGGAGCAGGACGGCGACGGCGGGGAGTACAAGGAGAACGCCGCCGCTTCGCCGACCGTGACGACCGAGCTGGCCCACGGGGGGCGCTACGCCGGAAAATCGACGATGGGCCCGACCGCGGGCTCGCCCGGCATGGCTTCGTCGAACTACTTCTACCGGACGCAGCCCAGCCCCACCGAGGCGTACTACGGCGCCTGGTACTACATCCCGTCGACGGTGACCGTCCGCTCGTGGTTGAGCCTGGTCCACTTTCGTTGCAGCACGACCGGGGACGGCAAGAACGTCGTGCCGGTGTGGGACCTGAACGTGTGGCCGGTCCGGGATGGCTCCTTGCCTCCCGGCACCTTGCCGATCGGCTCGCTGACCACGCACTTCTACAACTTCCTGACGCTGGTCAACGCGGATCAGCTGGTCACGCAGGCGGTGCCCACGGATCAGTGGGTTCACTTCGAGGTCCTGATCCGCAAGGCCGCCGATGCGACCGGCCGCGTGACCATCTGGCAGGACGATCAGATGATCATCGACCTCCAGAACATCGCCACCTTCTCCACGGACTGGGTCGAGTGGGACGCCGGGGGGGCCTCCAACGATCTATCCCCCTCGACGGCGTCCATTTACGTCGATGACGCCACCATCAGCCTGGAGCGGCTCGGGGCCGCGCCCCTCACCAAATGAGCGTGCCCAGCCGCAAGAGCGACCTTCCCGCGGCAGTTCCGCAACCAGGGGCGTTCCCCCCGCCGGAACCTTTGAAGGTTCCCGGGGAAGCCTCCCATGCTTCCTCGTCACCCTCTCCTTCGTCTCACGACGATATCTTGCGTGCACCCATCCAGTTGGAACGTCAGGACGGTTCACCGCCACTGGCAGCCCTCCCGGCTGATGGTCGCGGCAGCGCGGGGCCCAGCAATGTGCGTTTTCGTGACGCGCAATTCCGGGAGATCTACGAAAACTGGTTCGAGCACATTCTTAAATGGCTTTACGCATTTGGAGTACCTTCCTCGGATACCGAAGACCTCGCCCAGGAGATCTTCCTCGTCGTGCGCCGGAAGCTGTCGCGCTTCGACGGAACCAACCTGGCGGGGTGGCTGTACCGGATCACTCAGCTCACGGTTCGGGACCACCGCAGGCGGTCCTGGTTCAAGAATCTGGTCGTCCGGCGGCGCGAGATCGACATGAGCGAGCTGTCGCACGGCGGCGAGAGCCCGGAACGGCGGTACGAGCAACGCGAGAATCGGCGCATCTTCCAGGAATTGATGGATAAAATGAGCGAGAAGCGCCGGACGACGTTCGTGCTGTTCGAGGTGGAGGGCTACTCCGGGCAGGAGATCGCCGAGATGCACGACGTGCCCCTGGGCACGGTGTGGACCCGGCTGCATCATGCGCGGAAAGATTTTCGGCGACTGGTGAAGAGCAGGCGGCGGGAGGAGCAGAAGAGTCAATGACACCGATGCGCGAGGACGGAAGCGGAGATCCCGACAGCCGGGCGGCCAGCGAGCTGCTGCGCCAGATGTCGCCGACGCCGCCCGAGCCCGAGATGAAGCGTCGCGTCTGGGCGGCGCTGTCCAGGACCGAGACGCGGGCCGTGGGCGTCCCGCATTTGCTCCGCTGGCCCGTGGTGGCCTCCGCGATGGCGATCCTCCTGGTCGCGGGGACAGCGGGAGCGGTGATCGCCCGGCGCTTCATCGCCCCGATGCTTCATCGCGCGCCCATCGCCACCCCGGTCGTCGCGCCAGCCGCGGTCGCGGCCCCCCGGAAGGCGCCGGCACGTCGCGCGGCGGAGCCCGTGGTCGCCGTGGCCGAGCCTGCCGTCGACCTGAGCGCGGTCGAGGCGGCCCCGGCCGTTCGCCAGCCCCGTGGAATGCGCCGTTCCGCGCCGATCGACCGGACGGTTCGCCCCGCCGAGGCCCCGGCCGCGACGCCCAGCCCGCGCGAGCGCGCCGAGGTGCTGGACGCCATGATCGCCCTGCGGCGGGATCACGACGCGGCCCGCGCCGGCCAGCTGCTGGACCGCTACCTGGCGGCGCGCCCGCGTGGGGCGCTGCGGGAAGAGGCGCTGGCGCTGGCCATCGAGGCGGCCGACGCCCGCGGTGACAAGGCCAGTGTGTCGCGCTGGGCGCGGACCTACCAGTCCGATTACCCGGCGGGCCGCTTCGCGACGTTCGCGCGCAGCCACCTGACGACGCCGTAGCGGAATTTGGCGCTACCGAAACGGGCCAGCGCGAGTAGTCTACGCGCGTGACTGTCACTCGCCGCGGCTTCCTGAAGAAGGGGTTTGTCGGCGGTGCGATCCTGGCGGGGGGCGGCGTGCTGGCCCTGATGGCCGCCCCGGGCAAGCGGACGCGCAGTCCGAGTGGCAAGCTCGCGGTGCTGTCGGCGTACGAGTACGCGATCTTCTCGGCCGCGGCGGCCCGGCTGGTCCCGGGCGACGGCGCGCCGGGGTGGCCCAGCGCCGAGGCGCTGCAGACCGCTGACAAGCTGGACGCCCTGCTGGCGCAGCTGCACCCGGGCGCGGCCCGCGACTTCAAGCGACTGCTGCACGTCTTCGAGAGCGCGGTCACCGGGCTGACTTCCAGCGGGATGCCGCTGCCCTTCACGCGCTGCACGCCTGCCCAGCAGGATCGGCGCCTGCAGGCGTGGCGGCACGCGCGGGTCGAGCTGCTCCGCAGCGGTTATCAGGCGATGAAGCGGCTGGCGCACGCGCTCTACTACTCGTCGCCGCCGACCTACGAGCGGGTCGGCTATCCCGGCCCGCCCGTCGTCCCCCAGAGCGCCCCATGACCAGCGACGGACGGCCAGCCCCGGATACGAGCAACAGATGAGCAACGACAGATGAGCATCCTCAGTCCCGGCCGCATCCGCGATGCGCGCCTCGAGCCCAACCTGGCGGTCGAGTGCGACTACGCCATCGTGGGCAGCGGCGCCGGCGGCAGCGTGGCGGCCGCCGTGCTGGCGGAGTCGGGCGCCCGCGTGATGGTCGTCGAGGAAGGGGGGCACTTCACCCGCCGCGACTTCAACATGCAGGAGGCCTGGGCGTACGACGCCCTCTACCAGGATCACGGCAACCGCGCGACGGAGGATCTCTCCATCGTCATCCTGCAGGGCCGCACGGTGGGCGGCGGCACGACGGTGAACTGGACCTCGTCCTTCCGTACCCCCGACCGCACGCTGGCGCTGTGGGCCTCGCGACATGGCCTGTCGGGGCTGGACGCGGCCGCGCTGGCGCCGCACTTCGCCGCCGTCGAGGCGCGGCTGTCGATCCGCGAGGGCGATCCCGACGACGTCAACGCCAACAACCGCAAGCTGCTGGAGGGCGCGCGCAAGCTGGGCTGGAACCCCGAGCTGATCCGCCGCAGCGTGAAGGGCTGCGCCCGCCTCGGCTACTGTGGCATGGGCTGTCCGCTGGACGCCAAGCAGACGGCGGCGCTGACGTACATCCCCGACGCCCTGGCCGCCGGCGCGCACCTGTTCACCAACGCGCGCGCCAAGCTGATCGAGACGGATCGGGGCCGCGCCAAGGGCGTGGTGTGCGACGTGACGGTCGCGAACAGCCCGCGGCCGAAGCGCTTCGTCGTGTACGCGCGGCAAGGCGTGCTGCTGGCGGGCGGCGCGATCAACACGCCCGCGCTGCTGCTCCGCTCGAAGATCGTGAACGCCAGCCAGGCGCTGGGCCAGCGGACCTTCCTGCACCCCACGGTGCCCCTGGTCTCGTTCTACGACGAGCCCATCGAAGGGTTCTACGGCGCGCCGCAGTCGGTGGCCTGCCATCACTTCGCCGATCGCGGCGAGCGCGTGGGCTACTTCCTGGAGACAGCGCCGGTCCATCCCATGCTGTCGGCGGTGGCCTTCTCGGGCTTCGGGGACGCCCACCGCCGGACCATGGAGCGCCTGGCGCACGCCCAGGCGACCATCGCCCTGCTGATCGATGGCCATCACGACGACGCCGGCGGCCGGGTACGCGCCGATCCCGACGATCGCATCCGCATCGACTACCCGCTGTCGCCGGCGCTGCGCGAGGCCGCCGTCGACGCCATCAAGAACATGGCCCGCCTGCAGCTGGCGGCCGGCGCGCGCGAGGTCGTCACGCTGCACGAGGACCCGCTGGTGATCCGGTCGGAGGCGGACCTGGCCCAGGTGGACGGCGCCGCGTTCGGGCCCAACCGCCACACGCTGTTCTCGGCCCACCAGATGGGCGGCGCGGCCATGGGCAACGATCGGGCGACGTCGGTGGTCGACGGGCGGGGCCGCCACCACGAGCTGGAGAACCTGTGGGTGGTGGACGGGTCCATCTTTCCCACGAGCCTGGGCGTGAACCCCCAACTGTCCATCTACGCCCACGCCCGCCTGTTCGCGACGGAGATCGCGCGACACCACTGACGCTGCCGGACGTCGTCAGGGCGCCGGCGCCTAAGCACTGGGCCCGACGCCGTCGCCTTATTGCGGCGTCGGCTCAAGGGTGGCGCGCCGGCCGCCGAAGTCACGACAGACCAAGATGGCGGAAACACCCCAGGACAGCGACGAGCAGCCGACCGCGCCCGAGCGACGCCGCCAGCGCCGCCTGCCCATCGAGCTGCAGGTGCGGGTGCACTTCGTGGGGCGGACCATGCCCGTCACGGCGGGGCTGGCGGACGTCTCGACCGACGGCTGCTACCTGCGCGGGCTGACCGCGCCCCAGGCCGCGAAGCTGGCCATCGGCTTTCGCATGGGCCGAGATCGGGTCTGCCTGGCGGCGGGCCAGGTCGTGCGCGTCGATCAGGGTGGCTTCGCCGTGCGCTTCGATCGCCGCAACGCCGCCTTCGAGAACTTCGTCTCTCAGATCACCGACTACGCCTCGTTCGAGGCGGCCTGACCGGCCGGCGGCGCCGCCGTCACCTCAGCGGATCGTCTTCTCCAGGTCGCTGCCCACCGGCTCGGGGGCGCCCACGGTGGGCGCGCCCGGCGTGCCGTCCTGGAAGACCAGCGGGCCCTCGCCCGCCGCGCGCAATCGCGCGATCTCGGCCTGGGCGGCCCTGGCCCGCTCGGCGCGGTGTCGCGTCGCCGGCGACGACCCCGGATCGGCCGCCCACCGCTGCAGCAGGTCCTCGCAGGCCCGCCGCACGTCGGCGCGCACGTCATATACCGCGAAGTGCCGCAGCACCGGAACGGCCTCGTCGTCACCGATGGCGGCGAAGGCGTCGATCAGATGCAAGCGGCCGGTGGGCGCCGCGGTGTGCACGGCGATCTCGATCTGCGGGATGGCCTCGCGGCCGTAGCGCGCCAGGCGTTGCGTGGCCGGCGCGACCAGGGCGTCGTTCCGGCGGGTCAGGATGTTGATCTCGTCTTGCAGGTTCCGGTGCGAGTCGTCGTCGCAGCCTGCCCCCAGCAGCGCCACCGACAGGCAGCCGAACAGCGCCGCGAACCGCAGCGGCGCTCTCACGACGCCGCGACCACGGCGGGGGCGTCGGCGGGGGAAGACGCCTCGCCGAACAGCTCGTCGGCCTCGATCTGATCCGGGCCACCCCGCCGCGTCTTGCGTGCGATGGCCTTGGCGACCGGATCGGCGCGGACCACGCCGGTGACCAGGCGGCCCGACGCCTCCAGCGCCACCAGCCCGTCGTAGAAGGCCTCGGTCATCTCCTGCAACGCCGCGGTGTCGGTGGTGGTGAAGCTGCGCTGGCGCAGCTGCGAGCCGCCGAACAGCCCGCGCGAGTACCAGGCCAGCGTCTTGCGCAGCTCGTGGACGCGCATCTTCTCGGGCGCGTGCTCCTGGGTCAGCGCCGCGTGCCGCCGCCAGACGCGGCGGCGCTCGTCCAGCGTGGGCGGCCCCGGATCGGGCTCCCCGCGCGAGACCGCCGCCAGCGAGCGGAAGAACCAGGGATTGCCCATCGCGCCCCGGCCCACCATGACCGCGTCGCAGCCGGTGGCGTCCCGCATGCGCAGGAAGCCCGCCACGTCCTTCACGTCGCCGTTGCCGATCACCGGGATGGTCGCGGGCAGCGCCGCCCGCACGACGGCGATCGGTTCGTGCTTGGCCTCGCCCGAGAAGCCCTGGGCGCGCGTGCGGCCGTGGACGGTGATCATGGCGGCGCCGGCGTCGACCAGGCGGCGCGCGAACTCGGGCGCGTTGATCGAGCACTCGTCCCAGCCGGTGCGATGCTTCACGGTGACGGGGATGGCGGGCGGCACCGCCTTCCGCACGGCGGCCACCAGGCTGGCCGCCAGCTCGGGCTCGCGCATCAGCGCCGAGCCGCACAGCCCCGCGGTCACCTTCTTGGCCGGGCAGCCCATGTTGATGTCGACGATCGACGCGCCCACGTCCACCGCCATGCCGGCGGCGCGCGCCAGCGCCTCGGGCTCGCGCCCGAAGATCTGCACCGCGAAGCGGCGCCCCTCCAGGCTGGGCCACATGCGGTCCACCGCCTTGCGGGCGCCCCGGGTCAGCGCCTCGGCCGACAGGAACTCGGTGAACGTGAGGATGGCGCCCAGCTCCTCGCAGACGGTGCGAAAAGCGATGTCGGTCACCGCCTCCATGGGGGCCAGCAACGCCCCGGGCGGAAACTTGAGATTCCCCACGCGCATGAGGCGGAGCAATATAACAGGCCCGGCGCCCCGCGGTGGGTGCCGCGAGGCAAAGCAGGGGAATCTCCGGGGACCGGGCCGCTGGCCCGCCTGCCGGTCAGGCCGCCTCGCGGCGCAGTTCTTCGCCGAACAGCGTCTGCATCAGGAACGCCGCCTCGCTCTTGGCGCCGCCCACGTGCAGGGACAGGGCGTCCGCGAACTCGGCCGCGCTCTGGAAGCGCTCGTTGGGGTCCACGGCCAGGGCCAGGCCCAGGAGCTCGCGGGCGGGCGACGGCAGGCGGTCGATGCGCTCGCGGTGCTCGTCCGTGGGACCACAGGCCGCCTTGAACAGCACGTCCAGGTCGTTGTCCCCGTCGTACAGGAACCGGTTCGTCAGGCAGTAGTACAGCACCAGGCCCATGGAGAACAGGTCGCTGCGCCCGTCGACGTCCTGGCCGCGCGCCTGCTCGGGCGACATGAAGTTCACGTTGCCCTTCACCATGCCGGCCTGCGTGCGGGTGACGCGCTTCTTCGACTTCACGATACCGAAGTCGGCCAGCTTGACCTCGCCCTGCGCGGACACGATCACGTTCGCCGGCGAGACGTCACGATGGACGATCCCCAGGGGCTGCCCCTCGCGATCGGACTTGGTGTGCGCGTACTGCAGCGCCAGCAGCGTCTCGTGGGCGAAGTAGTACGCCAGCCGCGGGCTCAGCGCCTGCCGCGAATGCTCGTAGCAGCGGGCGATCAGGCGCACCAGATCGCGACCCACGATGTACTCCTGGGTCATGAAGAACTCGTTGCCGACCTGACCGAAGTCGAACACGGGCACGATGTTCGAGTGCACCAGGCTGGCCTGCATGCGCGCCTCGTCGATGAACTGCCCCACCGCCTCCTTGTCGTTCACCAGCTCGTGGCGCAGGCGCTTCAGCACGAAGACGCGGCTGAACCCCTCGACGCCGTACGACGCCGCCGTGAACACCTCGGACATGCCGCCCTCGCCCAGCCGATCCAGCAGCTGGTAGCGGCCGAACTGCATCCCGGGCGAGCCGGTCTCCGAGATCGGGTTCCCCTCGGGGTTCGTGGCGTGGCGGGGCGGGCCCGCCGGCTGCGGCGTGTTGGAGACCGCGCGCGGCGGCGGGACCGACGTGAACGGCACCGGCGCGGGCTGGGGCGCCCCGGCCACCATGCTGCCGCCCGGGGCGCGCGGCATCCCGGAGGTGCCGGTCATCATCGCCTGCCCCGTGCCCATCATCATCGCCGGGTCCTGGCCCATGGCGGGGATCATCCCGGTGCCCGTCATGGCGTTGCCGCCGAAGGACGTCATCAGCGCGACCACGCCCACCACGAACATCAGCCCCGCCGCGATCATCAGCGCCAGATCAGCGGGGCCGCGCGCCGGCACCACCGGAGGATCGACCGGCGTGCCCAGCTTCGCGGTGTCGACGGGCTGCAGGATCAGCAGCACCGGGTCCTGGCCCGACAGGGCGTCCAGCCGCGTGGCCATCAGGAAGTACGGGTGTCCCTCGATCGGCACCGTGGCCGAGGCGATGCGCTCGCCGCCGCGGGCGCGCGCCACCACGGCGCGATCGGCGGTCCCCGGGTCGGGGCCGCCCACCGTCGCCAGCACGCCGCCGCCCACCACCACGCGGGTCAGCGCGAAGTCCGCGCGTGGCTCGCGCCACCAGTCCTCGGACTGGAACAGGTCGACCAGCGTGGCGCCGTCGACGTGGTTCTCCAGCGCGGCCAGCAGCGGCTTCGCGGCCGCGGCCAGCTCCAGCCGGCCCTCCAGCCGCTTCTGCTCGGTCTGCCAGCGCGCCCGGACCAGCTCGGCCTCGGTGCGCGCCTTGTCGGCCTTGCGCTGCGCCGCCGCGCGGCCCTGCTCGCCGCTCAGCGCGACCGCGCCCAGGCAACAAGCGCCGAGCAGCAACGCGAACCCGACTATCCGTTTGACCCGCATCATGGACCTCTCATTCGCGGTAAGAACCGTACGCTTGCCCCAGCTTGTTGGCGTGGGCGCGGGCCTCTTCGCGCTCGAGCGCGAACGAGACCTCACCGCCCGCCGCTGTCACCTCGACACGTTGCTGGGCTGCCTTGATCCCTGGGCTCCAGGCTACCACCTTGCGCATGCCCACCGGCACATTCTCGATGCGGAACGTGCCGTCGGCGCGCACCTTCGTGTAGAGCGGACTGGGCACCACGAGCACATCGGCCGACATCTTCTGGTGCATGTTGCAGAAGATCTCGACCACGCCCGGCGTCGTCAGCGTGACGGAGCGCGGCTTGTCGCCGGCCCGGTAGCTGCCCAGATCGAAGCTGTTGTGCGGCGACATGGAAAACACGTTGTGATAGATGGCGTCGAAGTTGGGGAACACCACGTTCGTTCCCGCCTGCACGACGGCCAGGCGGGGCGCGAACTGCTTGTTCTCCTGCTTGATCTCGATGGACTTTCCCTTCACGTGTCCTGCCTTGACGTTCTCGACGTAGACGTACACATCGGCAGATCGGGCCCCGGGCGGTAGCTGGATCTTTCCTTCCAGCGCCGCGGTACGGCGGGCCGCCTCGGCCGCCGCACTGCTCCGCGAGCGCGCCGCCGGCTTTTCGGCCGCCGTCGAGGCGTTCCCGTCCAGGGAGGGCAGCGCCGGCAGATTCTCCACGGAGCCGCCCCCCTGGGCGCGGATGATCTTCAGCAACATCTCGTATCGCTGCTGCTCCGCCTGGAGCGTCTGCAGCAGCAGCTGCTTCTGCTCGCGCACCTCGGCCTGCAGCTTGTTGAACTCGGCGCGGGTGGGGGCGCCCTCGTCAGCGCCGCCCTGGGCGCGGGCAGCGGGTCCGGGGATCAGCAGGGCCACCGCCGTTCCGGCGACGAGCAACCCGGCCGCGATCTTCTTTCCGTTCGACATGCGTTTGCCTTTCAATCAATCAACAGCAGCGACGTGGTGAAGACGTCGTTCTTGATTTGGGGGATGCCGCCGTACTCGCCGTTGTGCAGGTACTCGGCCTTCAACACGATGCGGTCCGAGAAGGCGAAGCGAAGGCCGCCCGTCCCGCGCCAGGACTTGGTCAGGTAGGCGCGGTTGGCGCCGCCGGGGGCGTTCGGGTCGCCCAGCCAGACGAAGGCGTCGCGGAACTCGCCGCGGCCGATGATGCCGACGACGGGCGTGAGCATCCAGTCCATCTCCAGGTAGCCGCCCTTGTGCAGCTTCAGGCCGTAGACGTCGTCGATGGGGTCACCGGGCGCCGCGCCGGTCAGCACCTGACCCTTCAGGTCGACGCGGCCGGCGTGCATCTGCAGATCGATGCCGAAGAACCACATCGCGCCGTTGCTGTTCTTGGCGCGGTCCTGCGCGCCGTACGAGCCCGAGAAGCCGACCTCGGTCTCGATGGGCAGCGGGGGCCGCAGGGCCAGGCGGCCGCTGGCCGTCTTTCCCACGTTGGTGTCGATCTCGTCGTAGAAGTGAAACTGCTCGGTGGTGTTCGAGCCGTTGGTGACCGCCGCCGCCAGCACCACCACGTCGTCCGGCCCCAGCTTGCTGCGAACCTTCACCCCCAGCGCGGTGCCGGTGGTGTAGCGCGCGATCAGCGACGGGGTGATGCCGAAGCGCTGCACCGCCTTGCGATCGCGGTACTCGATGCCCAGCACCGAGTCCATCTTGCCCACGAAGATCGACGTCTTCTGCGACTGCGTGGGCATCCACTCGATCTGCGCCAGATCGACGTCCAGGAAGTCGCCCAGCGCGAAGTTCGAGCCGCTGCGCGGGACGAAGTTGACGCTGGCCGTGGCGATGGCGCTCTCGCTGAGCGCGGAGGTCAGGGTCAGGTTCACCTCGTTGGCGATGAAGCCGGGCGCCCCGCCCGAATGGATGCTGTCGAAGCGATCGACGCCCGCGGCGTCGCCCAGGTCGGCCACCTCGCCGCGCGAGTTCACCGTCGGTGCCAGGATGTCGCCCAGGAACACCCAGCCGTACTTGCCGGCGAACTCGGGGAAGTACTGGTTGCCCTGGTCGCGGATGATCCCCGACCCGTCGCCCTGGGGCACGAAGAAGCCGAGATCGATGTAGCCGCCCACGGTCACGCGCGGCGCGCGGCCGGTCACCAGCTGCTTGGTCTGCTCCAGCTTCACCTCGAGATCGCGGATGCGCTCGGTCAGCGGCCTGGCCGCCTCCTCCAGCGACTCGTCGTCGGTCGTGTCGGCGGCGTCCGCCTCCGGTTCGTAGGCGGGCGGCGCCGGGGCCGCTGCCTTCGCGTCCCCCCCCTGGGCCACGTTGTGCCCGGGGGCCGCCTGCGCCGCCGACGCCAGGGCGGTCAGCCCCAGGGCGAGCAGCGTCGCTGTCATCGTCGGCTTCATGGTCGGCCTCGTCGTCCGCTCGGTTCGCTTCATGGCAGCACCGGCGCGGACACGACGTCGGAGGGAAGGGGCTCACCTGTCAGCGTCTTCAGGAATTCGACCAAGTCCGATTTCTCCTCGTCCGTCAGAAGCAGCGGCTTGATCTGGGCCGCCGGGATGCCCACGGCACCGCTGGCCGCGCCGCCGCGGTTGTAGTGGTCGATCACCTGTTCCAGCGTCGTGAAGACGCCGTCGTGCATGTAGGGCGCCGTCAAGGCCACGTCGCGCAGCGTGGGGGTGCGCCAGGCGCCGACCGGGATCGTGTCGGGGCTCATGTCGACGAAGTGCTGGCGCGACGTATCCGACGGATCGTCGCTCCAGGCCGACGTGCGCAGGAACGCGTTCTTGGCCAGCTTCGAGATGCCGTCGCGCGCGCCCCAGGGCAGGCAGTTCTTGGCGGCCTTCGCGGGGATGGTGTTTCCGTCGGCGTCCACGCCGGCCGGCGTCTCGACGCAGTCGCAGACGCCGCCCGCCGGGCACTCCGCCTCGGTGGGGACGCCTGGGCCGGTCTGGGGCACGCCGATGTCGTGAAAGCCGTTGTCCGAGAACAGCGGCGTGTTGTGGCAGTCGCTGCACGCCGCCTTGCCCACGAACAGCTTCGCGCCCTGCTGCGCCTGCGGCGAGATCAGCCCGCTGTCCGCGCCGGCGGCGACCCACTTGTCGAACGCCGAGTTCCGGCTGACCATCTTCGCCTCGTAGGCGGCGATGGCCTTGCCGAAGTTCACGAAGATCCGGTTGACGATGGCCTGATCGGAGGGATCCATGCAGTCCCAGGCGTCGGCGAAGGGTTCGCTGGTGTCGCCCGGCTGACAGCCGGCCTTGCTGCCTGGCTTGCCCTGCAACGGGAAGCGCGGCCAGCACCCCGGGCTACCGCCAGCGTCGGACTGGGCGACCCGACAGCTGTCGGGGCAGTCGCCGTTGGACAGCGCGCACTGGCCGTCGGTCGCCAGCGTCGACGCCAGCGCGGCCGACGTCCCGCTCATCGGCAGGGCGGCGTCGGGGAAGACCGCCTGGAAGTCAGAGCGGTACAGGTCGGAGATCGCCCAGGCCACGCGTAGCCGGGTGCTGTTGGTGGACACGCCGCCCTCCGTGGCGGCCAGCGCCTGCGCCCACAACGAATCGACGCGCCCGTTCCAGAACGAGACCTGATAGAAGGCCGCGTTCAGCGCGGGCTGCGCGTTGACGTCGAACCAGCCTGCGCCGATGGAGACGTTGCCCGGCGTCGACGTGTCGTCGATGGTGCCGTTGCTGACGTCGTGGCAGGTGACGCACGCGACGGCCATGGTGGCACCCTTGGCGGCGCGCGCGTAGGGGACAGGCCGCTTCAACTGGTCCATCAGCGTCGCCGTCCCGGCGAAGCGGGTATCGAAGAACCACTTCTTGCCCAGCGCCTCGGCGGCGGCGTTCCCGACGTACTTGTTCGAGGCGTCGCTGGGCGCGGCCTCGGGCAGACCCGCCAGGGCGGACACCCGTCCCCACTCCTCGTCCGACCACTGACACCCCCCCTTGCCGCACAGGTGGTCGTCCACCCAGGTCCCGCACCCTGTTGCCTGCAGAACCACGGCCGCCATCACCAGTGGAAAGGCGGTCGCAGACAGGTGTTTTATCCTACGAAATTTTACGTAATCTTTATTACGTGTTTTCCGTTCATAAGTCCCTGTATTGATTGACGCTTGGCGCATGACTCAAGGGGCCTAATCGGCGCCCCTGTTCCGAACTGAAGGTCTCTGTTGCGAGAACGACAACACCCACACGGGGCTCGCGCGTGACGGGCGGCGCGATCGCGGGGGCGCTCGATCGAGGGTCTTCGCGCGGGCGGCAATCCCCGATCACGCCCGGGCCGCCCGCGCCTGGTTCAAGGGAAGTCGGACCAGTAACAAGGAGCGTGCTGCTGGCCGCTCATGTCGGTCACGTACTCGTTCAAGCCGTCGTTGGCCGCCAGTGTGTAGATCGACAGCGCGATGGACTTGTTCGAGGCCGAGCAAGCGCCCACGTAGTCCTCCGCCCCCATCCAGAACGGGTGGCCCCCCGGCGTCAGGCCCAGCTTCTGCCAGGCCTGGAGGTCGGCCAGCGTGCCGGTGTCGGTCATCACCGTGGACGAACCATCCGCGAAGAGGCTCTCCACCGAAACGCCGTCGAGCAAAGAGGCATACGGGACCCCGTGGCTGGCTCCGTTCCGCGTCGTGGCCGTCACCGCGTTCTGCATGACGATCAGCTTGTCGGGGAACCTTTGCCGCAACTGCCACACGAGGTCGAGCCCCCCTTGGGCGCAGGTCGTGTCGCAGGGTCCGCCCTGGCTGGGGGTCAGCCCGTGTTCGACGACCTCCATGTTGTCCAGGAAGAACCCATCCACGCCTTGCGCCGCCAGACGAGGGGCCACGTAGTTGACGATCAGATCCTGGTAGGCGGCGTTCGACAGGTCCGCCCACATCTCGTCGGAGAAGCCGAGGTAGGGATCCGTCAACGCGCCCGAGCTTTGGCAGGAGGCGTGTCCGGAAGGGGCGGCAGCGTAGTAGGAACGAAAGGATTCGCACGACCCGACGTTCATGTACGAGATCACGCGATTCTGTCCCGAGGCGCGCAGCGCCGTGATCTGGGCGGGCGTGAACCCGACGTCGGGATCCGCGTCGAGGTCGATGATCCGGAAGGCCGTCGCGACCTTCGCCAGATCGATGGAGGCCCCGGGCGAACCGTAGAACGCGACCCAGGGCTGAGCCGCCGGGAAGCCGCGGCCGCTGTCCGAGCCGGCGGCGCCGCCAGAGCCTGCGCCAGCGGCCCCCCCCGTCGCCGGCGAACCACCGCTGCCCGTCACGCCACCGCTGCCCGTCATGCCGCCGGTCGCGCGCCCACCCGAACCGGGGCTCGACTGCCCGGCCACGCCGCCTCCCCCCGTGCCCACCGGTGGCACTCCACCGGTGCCGCTGGCGAAACCACCGCTTCCGCTGCCACCGCTTCCCGCGACCGGCGCTCCCCCGGAGCCAGCGCCGCCCGAACCGGAGCCCCCCGAGCCCGACCCTCCCGAGCCTGGTTGGCCGGCACCACCCGATGCGGCGTCCCCTCGACCTCCGGAGCCTTCCGATGACGAGCGATCGGCGGACGCATCTTCGAGCAGCCCGACCGATCCCGAACTGCAGGCGACCAGCGAGCACAGGAACGATCCCGCGACGACTGGCCCGCCGAAGGGAATTCTCCGTCGGCGGGCGATGGTCGGCTCATCGTTTGAAGATCGCATCGGCTCACCGGCACCAATCGGGCAAATGCGCGAACGTATCTCGATGGCCGCCCTCACGTCCGTGCTGGCGGCCTTCGCCAGCGCTCCGGGATGCGGCAGCGCAAGCAAAGGCGACGCTGGCGTGACGAGCGGCACGGGAGGCGCGACGAGCGGCACGGGAGGCGTGGCGAGCGGCACGGGAGGCGTCACGGGCAGCGGCGGCGCCACGGTTCATCCCACCTCCTCGATCGCGATCACGGGGGTCGACGTGCCGGCGACGCCAGCGGGCGATGTCGCGCTGACGGTCCATCTGGCGCACGCCGACCTCGCGACCGCGAGCGTGACCGTGACGGTGACCAGCGGCGGAGGAGCCTTCGCGCCTGCCCACGCCGACGGAAGCCCGGCCGTATCCGGGGCCGCGGACGACGGCACCGTCGCCATCGTCTGGCACTCCCTGAAAGACGTGTCGTTGCACGGACAGCAGTCCGTCACGTTGCGGTTCGTGCCGGGTGACACCCACGGCGTCGGCGCGCCTTTCGACGCGAACTTGACGGTCTCCAACCTACGCATGGCGGCTCGGCGGGTGAACTTTCCGTTGTTTTCGTACGGCGCATGGGACGCCGCGAGCATCGTCAGTGCCAAGAAGCACGATCTGGTCGTCATTCATCCGAGCGCAAGCGGGGTGAATCGCGCTCTGGTGGAGGAGTTGCAGAAGGGAATGGACCCGAACGATCCCGCCGACGACATCATCGTCCTCGGTTACGTCTCGATCGGGGAGGACGACCGCGTGGCGGCGCTGACCGACGCGCAGGCCAAGGCCGACGGCCGGTTCCGCGGGGACGGGAGCGGCCCGCGGGTCGACCCGCGGGGTCCCAAGCCGCAAGGGGGCAGCCTGTCCGGGCTGTCGGTACTCGGCAACGCGTCGCCGGGCGGCACCGGCTGGGCCTCCTTCTACCTGGACGACAACTCGATCGCCCTCGACGGTAAGGCCGACGGAATTCCCGACCGGAACGCCAACTTCGGCGGCTACTTCGTCAACGCCGGCGATCCCAAGTGGTTCACGCTCGTCGACGGCATGACGCTGGACGGAACGGACGGCGTCGCCGGGTTGAAGGAGGTGCTGACGACCACGACGGGGCGGGGTCTGGGCTGCGACGGTGTGTTCCTGGACACGATCGACACCGTGGC
>Ga0207695_10006161_pt1 | contig 15637 bp, 16 predicted proteins | sample KBSC54metaG_FD_184354 | JGI IMG/M metagenome (GOLD analysis project Ga0207695, IMG submission 184354) | Corn rhizosphere microbial communities from Kellogg Biological Station, Michigan, USA - KBS C5-4 metaG (SPAdes) (version 2) | ecosystem: Host-associated > Plants > Roots > Rhizosphere > Soil... | reverse complement strand
AGCCTTGGAGCGGGACTGGAAACCACACATGCTGGGTTCTGCCACTTTGGATGCAGCCTTAACGAAACTGGTGACCGATCTTTCTTCGCGCCGTGAATCGCAGCGTAGGTGATCTCAGCGTAACTGTTGTTAAATCGCCATATCACTCATTGACGCCAGAAAAGGCAAAACAACTCTTGCAATGTGTCCTGAAGCACAGGAAGTGGTTCGGAAGGAGGCACTATAATCATCACTCCAAATCAAGCGGCTAGGAGCTTTGCATGACTCTCATCGTGGGTCTCGTGTTCATAGGAGTTTTTCTTGTGCCTTTGATTTTTCAATTGCTCTGGAACATTACCGTGCCCGAGATTTTCGGATTGAAGAGAATTAAGATACTGGCAAGCTTTTCGGCTGCTTCTCATCGCAAACATGATTTTCGGCGCAGCTAGCTTTGTTCACTTCAATTTCAATGGATAGCTCAAAAGACCTTAAAAAAAGCCGTAATCCCAGGACTGGTGCGGGGTACTGGCCGAGGGGCTGTTATTGTTAAGAAGACTCGCTCATCGGGTGATGCCTCGCCGATGATAGATGATGATAAATCTCTATAACGCTCAAAATGCCCGAAAAGGAGAGCAGAAGGGCGGCATGGTTGTGATAATGCGCTGCCCACTTCAGGGGCAAAGAGAAGTTGGCAGATTGGCGCTACAATCGTGGCGTGAAGAACTTAGCAACTTATGGCATCGTGAGCTTCGGAGCGGGCGTCGCCGCGCTACTACTGACATTCACGACCGGTTTCGGACCGTGCGGCCCCAGTACTGCTTTTGGTCATTTCCTAATCTCTGTAGGATCTATAGCCATCACATGCGGGGGGCTCATGATGATTGCCGCGATCTTTCGTGCAGCTTTTGGCCCCAAGAGCGGTTGGCGATAAATCCCCATAGCACTCATTGAGCAGTCTTTCGCTTCGGAATCCTTCCGAGAAAAGCTTCCAGAGCCGCTGTTGGATCGGCTGATTTCTCGATTTGTTTGTACAGGTCACGGAATGTCAGCCGCACACCCCCGAGCATCTCTTTATCGGAAATCAGATGGTCAACGAGCTTCTGCCAATTGGGCCGCGATGCTCAAGCACTAGCTTGAGGGCCATGTTCTCAAGGAAGAGGTACTCAGTAGCATGGAGGACGGCTGGTAGCCGTTTCTTCTCGTCTTCTTTCAGGGTGGTTCCTGAAAGGAGGAACATTGTAGCGCAGTGGCTCTGGCGTGGTTGGTGAAACATCTCCATTACACTCAGTGACCTTGGGAACAGATTTGAAAAACATTGCCCTCAGGATCAACCGCGTCGCATGCTTCTCCCGGTTTCTGCCAAGGTCGGCGTAGGGTGTGGATTCCAAGCGATTCCAGCCGTGAGCGTTCTGCCTCCACGTCCTTCACTTCAAAAATCAGCTTCACGGGGCAATCCTCGCGTGGGATGGGCGGAGATTTGATTTCGATCCTCAATGAGAGATCGGTCGGAATCAGATGGAGCGAGAAATAAGCGGGACCAGTTTTAAAGGTTGCCCAGGCATCAGTGTTGTCTTGATTGCTGGGGCTGGTACCAATCATTTCGCTGTAGAAACGCTTCATTTGTTCGAGGTCCTTCACATAGAGCATCGCGCTACGCAGTTGCACATTTCATGATGATATCCGAATGCCAAAGATGAGACGCCCCTGTCCCATAATTGGTGTTAAATCGCCATATCACTCATTGAGGCGGATGAAGGTGCCAAATTCGCCTCCTGAGTACAATTCGAGTGAGTGCTAGTCTTTTTTGTCAGCAACAAGAGCGCAAAAGAATGACAGACGATCTGCTCGACATAAGCAACCAACTTCAATCTCGTGCAGGGTTGAAAGTTGTCCTGCATTCGGGACCGGGTCGTTCTTATATGTTCGCTCTTCGGGGCGTTCCGCAGAAGTCTCGGACGATGAGCAAGGATTCGTCGTTGAATGTTGGGACACGGCGGACGAACTGTCATACGAACCATCCGTGAGTACCGAAACGTTCCCCTCCGTATCAGCAGTCATGCAGAGACTGGCTGAATGGCTCTGAGCCACAGTTGACGATAAATCTCCATTACACTCAAAATGGGCTGAAAAGGCGAACAGGAGTTGCAAGCTAAGTCGCTTCATTGTGAAGTCTGCGAAAGTCAGCTCATTTTTCTATTGTCCCAAGCCTCACTGAGAATCGTCCGACGCGCTTTCCATCCGATGACAGAATCTGGACAGTCAGGCTGTCAGTCAGTGGAACATTGGGGCATCGGATTTTCAAAATGTAGACCCACCAGCTGACCTTGAAATCGTTCTCGAAACTGTCCCTGCCTGACTCGCCTGAACTGAATAACCCAAGGTCAGCTGTTCTCTTTTCAAGGCGACGCTGCCAGAACGCCTCAAATTGCAGTGAAGAAATGAATTTCTTGTCGAAGATGAAATCAGGATGGAAGTCGTGGGGGCCTACGCAGTGCGACGTTGAAAGCCGAACGTTAACTGTTACCTCACTTGGGAAGTTGTCGAAGACTTGATGCCCTTTTCGGAACTGAAGTCCAGACTGAGTCTTTCTCACCTCCAAGCCTTCGAAGAAATCCCCGGATTCGAGGTTTATCAGAATCGAACCACAATCCTGGCCACGCCCTCGCACGAAATCTAAACCGACTGGAACCGTTCGATGGTATTTGTATGCTTTGCCAATCAGCGGGGTAGGAGTCCAGAACAGGGCGAATCCGCAGATGATAAGACGAATTTGCCTAAGGGAGACCAGTAGTGGAGCCTCAGTGCGTTGGAACACCATACCATCCCCGGCACGCCAACGGTTGACGATAAATCCCCATTACACTCATTGACCCCAAGAAGGCGAACAGAGAGCGCACACTTGTGCAATCGCCTGTTATCAATAGTTGACTTCCGAATAGCCCGTCACAGGTTCACGTTGGCGACGGGAGAAAAATGATTTAGTGACTTTTCCAGTCGAGAGCGTAAATGTCCGTCGTTCCGGTATCGCGAAGCAACAAGGGCGAGTCGTCAGGAGCCAGGGTAAGCCCAACGTTGAACAGGCCCGCCTGCCGGAAGTTCTTCAGATCAGCCACCGGCTCGATCTTCCGGTCGCTGATGCGGATTCGCATTACCGAGGGCTGGTCTTCTTCGTGCAGGAAGTAAATGTAGTCGCCCTTCTTCGACCACGTGGGGAATCCCATACTCATCTTCGCGATCTCTTGCCACTTCTGGGTTGTAAAGTCGAACAACATCAGGCTGCGCGAAGCGAAGGGCATCGCCGCAAGGTAACGGCCGTCCGGCGACCAGCGCGGCGAAAAAAGTCCTTTGGAGTCTGGAATGGTTGAGACTTGGTGAGTCTTCAGATCCACAATCTGAAGCGCGGCGTTTGGATCGGCCGGGGCTTCGCCAAAGCAAATCTTCTCACCGTCTGCCGACCAAGTCATATCCCATTCCTGTGCAGTGGTTCCGGGGAAAATCTGAACGGGTTGTCCGCCGTCGTTGGACACGATGTACGCCTTGGGACGAGGGTTACCGGAAAACGCAAAGAACGCAATTTGCTTTCCGTCGGGAGACCACTGTGGTAGGCGTGCGTCTAGCGGGGGAAATGTCAGTTGCACCTTTTCGGTGCCGTCGGCTTTACTTCGCCACAGCGTTCCGTCCGGGTAGCTGACGTACGCAATCCATTGCCCATCTCGTGAGAACGTGGTGGCATCCGCTGACATCCCGGAGAGGTAAGGCGCTAACTGCCCCGCCTTCGCGTCATATCGGTTGAGTTCTCCCCGCGCCAAGGATCCCGTCACGTAAAGTTTCGATCCGTCGCGGCTGAGGATTGGCGACCCGAACGCCATTGGACCTGATGTCAGTTGAAAAGGCTGATCGTCGGCTTTCCCGAGCCAACTCGTCTTTTCCTGCCGCCCCCAGATATTGCCCGAGGAGTAGAACACAAAATACTTTCCGTCCGGCGTCCATCTTCCCCAGCACTCATTCGGCGGAGACTTCCAATTCGGTAGCAGTTCATGTGGATCGTTCCCATCGGAAAGAATCTCCCAGAGAGAGCCTGTGGACGAAAGTCCGTACGCAACCGTAAAGCGGATCGTCTTCCTGTCGGGCGACCAGGCAACGTCCGAAACCCTGCCAGGCGCAGTGAACAACTTGCGAGGCTCACTGCCATCGCTATTTGCAATTCCCAAGTCATTTCCGGTTCCGTATGCGATCAGCCGGCCGTCAGGAGAGAACTCGGCGGCTTGTCCTGAAAGTTGCCCGATCCTGCGTGCTGATCCACCTAGCACCGGCAATGACCAGAAAGGGCCGCTGAATGCGGTCTGTCCCACCTCGTCAGCAACCAGCAGCGCTGATCCATCAGGCGGGACGGCGAGCGGCAACATCGTCGGAGCCGGCGCTTGAATGTGCGCAATCTGTCCACCCGAGACCGCAACCTGCGCGATCGGGCTATGTTCGAACTCCTGGAAATAGAGCCGCGCACCGTCAGTTCCAATCAGGTTTTTCGGGACCCCATCATTCGTCACCTGCACGTAGCCAGATACGGTAGGCCGGGCAACCGGGCGCGAGTTCAGGTACAGGACTGTTGCCGCGAGAACAACCACGGTGCTGCCACCTATGGCCACCCATTTCTTCCACGCCGGTCGCGAGACCGCCACCACCGCGGCGGAACTGCTAATTCCCGATGCCGCCGCGAACTGCGCGCTGGAAGTTGAACCCAACGCCGCAACTCCCGAGCGTCCCGAATCCGTGTCCCGCTTCAACCGTTGCAAGTCAGCGCGAATTTCCGCCGCGCTTTGATACCGCAGATTCCTATCCTTCTCTAACGCCTTGGTGATGATTCTTTCCAACTCAGGTGGAACCTGTGGATTCAGCCGCACGGGAGCGACCGGCGATGCGTCCAGGATGGCCTTAAAGATTTCAGCGGAACTATTCGCAGGGAACGGCAGCGAACCCGTTGCCATCTCATACAAGACCGCGCCGAATGAAAACAAATCCGTGCGGGCATCGAGTTCCTTCCCTCTCGCCTGCTCCGGCGACATGTACGAAATTGTTCCCAGCGCGGAGCCCGGACTCGTCAGGTGTTGCTCTTCGACCACTGCAGTCATGGTGTTTGCGTCGGAGGGGTCGCTTGCGGATGAGCTGACTTTTGCCAGTCCAAAATCGAGGATCTTGGCATGTCCGCGCTTCGTGGTGAAAATGTTGGCCGGTTTAATGTCACGATGAACGATTCCCTGCGAATGCGCGGCATCCAGGCCATCTGCGATCTCAATCGCGAGTGACAGGAGAATATCGGTCTCCAGCGGCCTCCCTGCGATCTTGTGTTTCAGCGTGATCCCGTCCAGGAACTCCATCGCCAGAAAGGCTTGGCCGTCCTGCTCCCCAATGTCGTAGATGGTGCAGATGTTGGGATGGTTCAGCGCTGAGGCAGCTTGCGCTTCTCGTCGGAACCGGGCCAACGCTTGTGAGTCGCGGGCGACGTTTTCTGGCAGGAACTTCAAGGCCACGAACCGGTGCAGACGGGTGTCTTCGGCCTGGTAAACCACACCCATGCCGCCGCCGCCCAGTTTTTCAACAACCCGATAGTGGGAGATGGTTTGATGGATCATCGATGGCGCCACACGGCGAAGCTCTCCCCGACATCGGGACAACGAACTTTATTGTCGGACTGAACTAGTATTGGCCGTCAAAGATTGAGACCGCATGCAGCACGAAGACCGCTCTTTGGAGGCTTGTTTAGCGATCAGCAGGAATCCGTTCTTGGTAGCTTCCTTCTCCAAAGCAAGAAAGCGATTACTTCCAGCCGCGGTTTTGCCTGCGGCAGTCTCAATCTCAGCAATCACTATTTTAGCTTGGTAGCGCAGATCGAGACGCGCCCGATCAGTGATGCCTCTAAGTTCCGACGCCAACACCTCCTCTGCGCGACCCGCATGGCCTTCAGCAGCGGACACTTTCGCGGTTGCAATGGCGAGAATAAGTTGTGCATCTCGGTCTTGGCACTTGGTTGCGAGTTGAGTCGCGTTGTCTACCTGGATTCTTGCATCTGCACGTCTGCCTTCAGTGACAAGTACCGATCCCAGCAACGCGCGGGCAAATATCTCACCATCAGCGATTTTATTGGTATGGAATTCGTCGATCGCCTCGCGTATGGGTGCCTCTGATGGCGTGAGTTGTCCTTCGTCGAACAACAGCTTACCTTGCGCCAGCAGAATTTGGGCCGCCGGGATCTTCTGATTGGTTGCAGTCCACAGTGCGAGCGATTCGCGATACTTCTTGTCGCTTTCCGCGAGATCCCCGCGTGCCGCTGCCACGTCTCCCAAGCCCTCCAAAGAATACGCAGACTGGGTCTTAAAACCAGACTGCTGAGCAATGGCCAAGGCTTCTTCACCTTCGGTCCACGCCGAGGTGAGATCTCCCACCATGAATCGGATATTCGCAAGATTCGTTAAGCCTGTTGCCAAGGAAATTTTGTCGCCGATGTCGCGGGCGATAGCGATCGATTCTTTCGTCTCTTTCTCTGCAGCCTCGTATTCGCCTTCTTGACTCAAGACTGTTGCAAGATTGTCCAACGACGCCGAGACAGTATTCTTATTACCCACTTCGCGAGCGAGACTAAGAGCCTCTGCGAACATCGTCTTTGCCCCGTCAAGATCGCCTTTCATTTGCAGGACGTTCCCCATGTTGTTTACAGTCCTAGAAAGGCCGTACTTTTCTCCAATTTTCCGCCGGATCGATGCCGCCTCCTGTAGCGTTCGCTCAGCACCCTCTAGGTCTCCCTCAACGAAGAGTGATGTTCCAATATCGTGTAATGCTTGAGCCTGCCCGGATTGGTTTCCCACAGCTGAGTAAATTTCCTTCGCCTCAGTGAGGAGTCCAATCGCACCTTTTGCATCACCAACCCTCCACCGTACTGTCCCCTCAAGAGCCCGTGCTCTGGCTAACTGAAAACGAGCTCCTTGCGCTGCAGCGCTTACAGCCGCTTCGCGCGCGCGCTGCATTGAGACCTCATAACTTCCGAAAGCGCTTGCAGTCCCCGCTTCTGCCAATAGTAGGCGGGGGTCGTCGGTGGCAAGCACGCCGGAGCTGCGAAGGTTTGATACAGCGGTTTGAGCTTCCTTGCTGTTGCCGGCCAGAATATAGGCACGCGCCAGACTGAGACCGTAATCGGGCTGATCAGGAACGAAATCGTTCAAGGTATGATAAATGGCAGCCGCTAGGCTCCATTGCTTTGTAACTTCCCGGTACCGTGCTTCGACAAGCAACCGCTCTTCCCGGCTTAAGTTTCCGGACAATTCGAATGCGGTCTTGCCCTCCTCCGCAGCCTTCAAGTCGTATCCCAATGCCGACCATGCGATCGCCAACGCAGAATGCGCCAGTGGAAATGATGGTTCAACAGACAAGGCCTTTTCCAGGAGCGTTTTCGCACCTAAAGCATCATTAGCTCGCAGCTTTTCTTGTCCTTCTGCATACCAACGTGCGGCATCGGGTCTGGGAGGATAGGAAGCCTGAACGCTTGCCAAATCTATCGTGGCGATCTCAGCGATTCCCAATTTCTGGCGCAAATCGGAGCCCGAGTGTGAAACGAGCGGAAAAAGATCGTTCTTCGTACCAGTTTCAGAAACCAAAACCTTTGTTTCTCCGGTCGCGGCCTCTTGAATGCGTAGATCCAATCGTAGGGGCGCCCCCATTCCGCCCAGATCGCTATAACTGCCGGTCACGATCAGGTCTGTCCCCAAAATCTTTTGGAGACGAAGCAACGTGTCAGGGGCGTAAGAGTCATTGTCGGACAATGAGAGATCACGTTTGGCTCTTGCTATGTTTTCACCTGACACGATCCGTAGCTGTCCGCCCGCCGCCAGTTCTGTAGTGAGCATCTCCGCCAATGCGGTGGATAGCCACACGGCTTCTGATCGTTGCGAAAGATTCTTAAATCCAACCACAGCGACAGATCGACGAATTTTGATCTGGAATCGAGGAGCCACATTTACTCCATCCAGCGAGCCTTTAACCCAGTCGCGAAATCCTGCCACATTTAGCATGAAGAGCACGGCGACTACAGCTACAAACACAAGAGGGAATATCCAAACTGTTCTTCGGAACGCTGCAAATCGCAAATGCTTTGCTATTTCGGAGGGAACCCTTTTGCGGGGCTCACGCTCCTTTGGTTCGATACCAACTTCTACTGGAACGGCCTCAATATGGACCTGCTTCTGGTCTTGGGAAAGATAGACGGACTGGTAGTTCTTGATTTCGGCTTTAAATCTATAGCCGCGCCCGACTACGGTTTCGACGTACTTGGGATCGTCTGAATCATCGCCCAGAGCTAATCTGATTTTGCGGATTCCGTTATTGATACCTTGGTCGGCATCGAGGAAAACGTCGTCCGCCCACAGCCGGTTCCTGATCTCCTCCCGAGTGATGAGCTCTCCTCGACGTTGTACCAGGAGGATCAGAATATCGAGTGGCTGCTTTTCGAGCTTCACCGTTCTCCCGGCGCGCCTGAGTTCATAGCGACCGAGGTCGAGCTCGCATTGCCCGAAGAGATAGATTTGCGCCAGAAGAAGGCCCGTTACGCTGCCCGCGAGTATACACGATTTCGGATGGCCGCCAGCGTTTACCTCGACTTATCAAGCGTTTACAGGGTTAGGCAAAAGTTAGACAAGAAGTACAGGCTGCTTATTGACGTGAGTAGATGCTTGGGATCAATCTGCTCAACGCAAGCGATCGCGCCAGCGGGCGACATTAAAGGCCGGACAGGCTAGCAACGGTGTTAATCGCTGCTGAAAACGTACCACTCGCGGGACTCTCGTGGGCCGCGAAATTCAATCTCAGAGGAATATTGTGAAAACAAAGATTGCAGTAGTGTTCGTGGCGGTTCTACTCGCTTCTTTAATGGTCTCAAGTGCATCAGCACAAATCATGCCTGCGCTTGTGGTGAACTGCAACGTCGGCCAGTCGTTGAATGGAATTCTGTCCAAGCTAAACAAACAGCTGGCGACAACGATAGTTGTGCAGGGGACATGCACTGAATATGTATTGATCAATGGGTTTGAGGGCCTCACGCTAAAAGGAGCACCCGGTGCGGCACTGCGTCAGCCCAGCACGAATCCAACCAACGGCCTTGCAATTCAGGTTTTATCAATCCTTGCTTCGCGAAGTGTAACCATCGATGGCTTGGCCATCCACTCGGGATCTGCGTTGGCGGGCATCGGAATTGGGCAGAATAGCATGGATATCCGACTTCGCAATTTGATACTCGACGGCACGGGCGTATTTGGGTTAATTGTTGCCGAAGAAAGTCAGGTGTCGCTGGCGCGAGTGACGGCCCGCGATCCTGGTTTTGCGAGTGTAGGCGTCTTTGACGTTTCTGATGTGCATGTCGAGAGTTCCCTCTTCGAGAGCACAACGGGTAGCGGGTTCCATGAAGGACTTTCGATTGGTTCAGGGCACGTAACCATCCAAAGCTCCACCATTCGCAATATGCAAGTTGCCGTAGAGGCGAACAAGAGTGGGATGATCGACATACAGAGCTTTAATACGTACTACCCCATCTCCACTCCTAACGATGTAATCATCGAGAACCCCGCCGGCACGAATTCTCAAGGTGTCAAACTTGGAGGGGGGGCGCAACTCAACGTCGGCGATACTAAGCTCCGGATTACAAACGCGGGGCAGCCCTGGGGTGGCAACAGCGCGGCAGTGTGGGTGTCCGATGGCAGCACGCTGAGCGATGGCGGGGGCAACCTAGTTGTCTCGGGCAGCCAAGGCCAGGGCGTTTTCGTGAGCAACAACTCACATGCCTCCCTCTCCGGCTCAAATATTACTGGCAGCAATCATGGAGGGCTGGTTGTGGCTAATCTGTCCACCATCTCGGTAGGACCGGGCAATACTTTGACTCTGGTCGGAGGCAACGCAATCGATGTTTTTTGCGATTCGAAATCTGTCGTAACCGGAGCCGCAAACTTTGCCGGTGTTCCTACTATTAACTGTTCCAACCTGTTGCCTGGTGACACTGAACCGCTACCTTAATGGTGGCCAGGCCTCTATGTTCTGACTCGCGTGCGCGTACCTCATAAGGAGCATGCCCCGCGAAATACTCGAACCGACACAAAAGGGCCAGCTTGATATCAATTGGAGCAAAACATGAACAAAGTTTGGATTGCGCTTTTTCTATCTGCCGCTTTGTGCGTTAGCGCGGTCCCCGCCACGGCGCAATCGGGGGGATTTCCAAACCTCGGACATATCGGCCCCAGCACGGGAGAGGTCGTGGGAATTCTGGTTGGGGCCGGAGTCGCGATCGGAGTCGTCGTGTATCTCGTCATTCCCAAGCATAAAACCATCGAGGGATGTGTTATTTCGAGCGATGGAGGGTGGCGATTGATCAACGAGCGGAATAAACAGACTTATTTGCTGGTAGCAGACGATGTCACCTTGCAGCCGGGGCAGCGCTTCACCTTGAGAGGCAAGCAAGGTAAGAAACATTCTGGAGCTCGGGACTTTCGAGTCACGAAATTGGAGAAAGACGAAGGCGCTTGCGCTGAACACGCGCCCCTCGGGCCAAGCTCATGAATGGTGTTAACTCCTTGGGAAGTCCAGCTACTCCTTATTAATAAGGTCGCACGCGTAAGCGAATTGCGCATTGCGTGGGGGCTGCAAACAATGACTTCAGGATCCGACTGGCGGTGTCTCTCCCAGCTGCCTTCAGCGGTGGACTGAAACCCACGGCCTTGCTCAGCAAACCCTAAATCATCTGACATAGTGCACTAGTGTGCGGAAGGTTCCGGCTCTCGCGGAGAAAGCAGGTCGTAATGGAGCGTTTCGGCACCATCTCCGACGAGCCGGAATGGGAACCGCGGTACAACATTGCCCGACGCAGCCAGTCGCTGTCGTCCGACATAATCCGAAAGAGCCAATCCGAGAACTCTCGCCGATGCGCTGGGGACTGGTTCCATCGTGGGCAAAGGACTCCTTCGGAGCTGCCAGTATGATCAACGCCCGGTCAGAGACGGCGGCCAGTAAGCCATCTTTTTCCGATGCTCTCAAGCATCGCCGTTGTCTGATTCCTGCCGATGGCTTTTACGAATGGAAGCGAACGGGAACGTCAAAGCAACGGTTCTGTTTTGAAGTGAATGAGGGAGAGTTGTTCGCGTTCGCTGGTCTCTGGGAAGGCTGGAGGGACGCAAACGGAACTTGGCTGAAGACCTGCACAATTCTGACGACCACTCCTAACGATGTGACCTCAGCAGTTCACGACCGCAGCCTATATTCCGGAAGTTCTGCTTGCGGGCGAATCAACTATCACCATGTCAGAGATGGTGCATCCGTCAACCTTTAGGGAACATCGAAAACACTGAGCAACCCACGATAGGGAGAAAATCCAAGATGATCGCTGCGAATTCACGATCTCTCTCGGACTCACCTGAAGGCTGGCCAGTGCTGCGGTTGGAGGACTGGAAAGACACCTATGCCACACTTCACATGTGGACCCAGATCGTAGGCAAAATACGGCTGGAACTGACGCCTAGAGTAAACCACTGGTGGAATGTCCCGCTGTACGTCAGTCCACATGGGTTGACCACCTCGCTAATTCCATACGGCAATCGTCACTTCGATATTGAATTTGACTTTCTCTCCGACCAGCTACTCATTCGCACCTCGGATTCACGGTCCGCAGCCATACCATTAGCACCGCGCTCGGTCGCCGATTTTTATAAGGCAGTGATGGCCGCACTAAGATCTCTGGAAATAGAAGTGGATATCTGGGTAATGCCTGTTGAAGTCGCAGATGCGATTCCCTTCGACAGGGATACGACGCACAACGCCTACGACGCCGATGCAGTGCGGCGGTTATGGCGCATTTTGCTGTCGGTGGACGGCGTGTTCAATGCTTTCCGTTCCCGGTTTGTTGGGAAATCCAGCCCCGTGCATTTCTTCTGGGGGAGCTTCGACCTGGCGGTCACTCGCTTCTCGGGGAGGCGTGCTCCAGAACGCAGTGACCCCGATCCTGTATTGAGGAAGATTATGCAGGAGGCGTACTCACATGAGGTGATCAGCGCTGGTTGGTGGCCGGGGAGCGGAGAAATAAAAGAGGCTGCGTTTTATTGCTATGCCGCACCTGCATCGCCAGAATTTGCAAAACAGCCAGTGCGACCAGCCGAGGCGTTCTACCACTCGGGCATGGGCGAATATCTCCTAATGTACGACGACGTAAGGAGGGCAAAATCTCCAACCGGTGCATTGCTGGAATTCTTGCAAAATACATATGAGGCCGGAGCGATTACCGGAAGGTGGAACCGTGCGGAGTTGGAAGTGGCATAACGCAGGAGGCCGTTGAACGAGCGCCTGTTCATTATGCGCAGCTGCCCATTTCTAGTGCAAACCGCTCAACCCCCGCTGAACGCGCATTGCAAGACCTCTTTGCGGCGGCTAGCCGCTCTCATCCCTGCCCCCTTGAGAGCGGCTGAAGTTTCTGCCGTGTTCCCCACGCAGGCCCGCTGACTGCAAGCAGCGGGCCTCGTACAGGCGCTCGGGATTACCATTTAGGAAAAAATATAGCGAAGTGCGGAGTCGTGACTCGCGAACGAAAACGACACATTCCCATCTCAGATATTCTCGGGATCACCAATTCGCCGCGCGGGCTCCGAGGTAGCGGTGTCATTGGTACTTACCGATCACGCCTATTCGAATGTAGCCAGCTCGAAGTGCCAGGAGTTTCCACGTCATGTTTTTGTTCTGTTCTAGCAGTCTGACAATCTCGCGATCCGGAACTCTTAAGAGCTGGTCAATTCGCGCGTCGTGCTTCTGTACGCTGGTATAACTGAGATCATGGCAGACTCGGCATGCAAACAGGCGTGAATGCGGAGGACGATACAGTTTGAAAGCCCTTCGTCCACACCGTGGACACAGAATGCAAAACCGCCTTCCTCCTCCGCGGGTAGGCAGATAGCCGAACGGAATGCGAAGCATGGCACAAGCGGATGTGTCCGACACCTCAACAACCTCACATTCCTCCACAATTGTTCGCGGAATGAGTTTTGCTGGTCTACCCATGTTTCTTTTCCAAAGGAGTTCTTTTCGTCGCTCCGTGCCGTTTCCGTGCCGTTCACGCTGCCTTACATCGAATACAAGGTGAAATATGCCACCTGCTGCCTTGCACGTTGTTGAATTTACGTCCTCATACGGATTCGAATCCTATAGCGCCCACCATCTTTCAGGATCAATCTAAACGGGCAAAAGAAAAAACCCTTCCATTGCTGGAAGGGTTCGCAAGTGGCTCGGGCTGACTAGCCGCGAACTACATTGGCTGCCTGGAAGCCTTTCGGCCCCTTCAGGAGATCGAACTCAACGGTTTCTCCTTCGTTGAGCGTGCGGTAGCCGTTCTCCTGGATGGCGGAGAAATGGACGAAAACGTCTTCGCCGGTCGATCTCTGGATGAATCCGTAACCTTTCGCCCCGTTAAACCACTTTACAGTACCCTTCTCTCTCACAAATTACTCCTTTCGCCTCTGTTTGAATTTTGCCTGCACCCTTCGCAAGGCTTTAAGCGCCTCTGAGGCCCCCCTCAAAGGATCAGGCAGTTAAGAAATTCAGGCCGCTTCATTTGGTGCCGTGGTCACCCCAGAAAAGCAAAAAGGCTTCGAGCTGTTCCGAGGGAGAAGTCCCGGACAGTCCAAGCCCAGCGGCTCTTGCGAGTTCGACGACGTGGCACTGCACAAATAAGCCCGATTGCAGACGTGTCCGGTGCGTCTGACCTTTACACCGGAGCAGGGTCATATTATTCAGGAACTTACCTTTTGTGCAACAAAAATTTACAAACTGCAGAATGACGTCGGGGGATAACCGTCGGAACCGGGACTGAAGTCATCAGCCTGACCAATCCACGCCTGCAAGTATTTGATAATATTGAGGAACCTTGCCGTCCTCGATTCCCGACCTGAAGCTTGCTCCCGCGCAATCTTCGAAACCTGTGTCGATACGGTTTCGTCTTCGATACCTCTATCGCCTGACTGCTTCGACGCTACGATATCTGCTGCACACCGAAGTGCACACGTTCGCCTTTTCGGTAGCGGCCAATGCCATTCTGTCGTTTTTCCCGTTCGTCCTGCTGCTGATGAGCCTGGTGCGCCGCGTCTTCCATTCTCGTGCGATGTATGACGTTATCGTGCAATTGCTGCGCGACTATCTACCTGCCGGGCAGGACTTCGTTATCCGCAATCTCACCGCGATGTCGTCGGTCCGGAACCGCGCCGAGGTGTTTTCGTTCGTTATGCTGCTGGTGACTTCCACGGGAGTGTTCATGCCGCTGGAAGTTGCGCTCAACCGTGTCTGGCGTTTCCCCAAGAACCGTTCCTATTTGGGAAACCAGTTGATCTCGCTTGGGCTGGCGTTCGCCTGTGGCATTCTGGCATTGATCTCGATCTCGTTGAGCGCGGGCAACGCTGTGCTACTGCGAACTCTCATGTTCGGACATGAGTTTTTTCTCACCCGCGTCCTCGGATTTCTCACTGCCAAGGTTTTCGCCACCATTACCAGCATGGTTATCTTCTTCCTTATTTATTGGCTGCTGCCGAACGGGAAAGTGCCTGCAAGGGCGGTCTTGCCAACTGCGGTGATCATGGGCCTGCTGTCAGAAATCTTGAAGTACTCCTACATCATTCTGTTGCCGCGCCTGAATTTTCAGGAAGTGTACGGCCCATTTGCCATCTCGGTCAGCATGATGTTCTGGGCATTTCTATCGGGATTGCTGCTCTTGACCGGCGCGCACCTTTCCGCGCAGAAGATATTTCTTCGGCAAGAATAGCGGTGTTCACAATCACAATCGAGTTGTGACAATCATCACACTGTCTGGCTCTGTGCAAGCCTAGAATTCCTTTGTTCCCGTCAGAGCGCTGGCTTCCGTCCGGAGGCCCGCTATGCGTCTGCTCGCCTTGCTCCTATTGAGCGTCGCCCCATTGTGTGCAGAACCGAAAAATTTCTTCGTTCCGCAATTGCCGCCCTGGCAAAAAATGACCCGCGACTCCGGATTGGTTTTCTCTGGAGTCGTAACACACGTGCAGCGCTCTGCCACTTCGACCGGCACGACTCAAGTCACCTTCCGCGTGGAAAACGCAATCCGTGGCGTGCGCCGGGGCCAAGTTGTAACAATCCACGAGTGGAGCGGCCTGTGGAACATCGGTGAGCGCTATGCGATTGGCGAGCGCGTCCTGCTGTTCCTTTATCCCAAGAGCAAGTTGGGACTGACTAGTCCCGTGGGAGGGAAGTTGGGCCGCTATGCAGTGGATCCCGCGGGACGAGTGCTCATCAGCAGCCCGCAGGTGATCAGCCCACGCCCGATTCCCCTAAAAATCGTCAAAGCGCAGATCATCAAAGCGGTGAAGGAGTAGCCATGCGAGCCCCAACTGTTCTCCTTGCCTGCTTACTGCTTAGTCGGATCGTCTATGCCGGTGGACCTGCTTTCGTAGCCGGAAGCAGCTACTTCGATCCGGCCACCAAAGGATCTCCGGTCGTATGGGCGGGCGGTGTAATGAACTACTACACCGATCAAGGTAGCCTCAGCCCCATTCTCTCCGGCGGCGCCGCCGACAGCTTCGTTGCCAATGCCTTCAATCAATGGACATCGACACCGACCGCCGCGGTT
>Ga0207695_10006160_pt1 | contig 15637 bp, 13 predicted proteins | sample KBSC54metaG_FD_184354 | JGI IMG/M metagenome (GOLD analysis project Ga0207695, IMG submission 184354) | Corn rhizosphere microbial communities from Kellogg Biological Station, Michigan, USA - KBS C5-4 metaG (SPAdes) (version 2) | ecosystem: Host-associated > Plants > Roots > Rhizosphere > Soil... | reverse complement strand
CCGAGGTCCAACATCTGGTCGATCACCGAATTGCGCCGCGCGATGGCCGCCGCCTTGTGGCGGATCGGGTGGTAGTTGTCGGGACCCTTCGGAAGCGCGGCCAGGTAGGCGCATTCGGCGAGATCGAGATCGCTGACCGACTTGCCGAAGTAGTTGTAGGCGGCCGCGCCGACGCCGTAGCTGCGGTACCCGAGCCAGATCTCGTTCAGATAGAGCTCGAGGATGCGCTCCTTTGAGAGCGTCTGCTCGATGCGACGGGCGAGCATCGCCTCCTTGAGCTTGCGCCCGATCGTGGGCTCGTTCGACAGGAGGATGTTCTTGGCCACCTGCTGGGTGATGGTCGAGCCGCCCTCGAAGCGCTTGCCCTCGACGAAGTTCACCGCGTCCTTGGCCATGGCGCGGCCGATGCCCTGAACGTCGACGCCGCCATGCTGGAAGAAGCTGTGGTCCTCGGCGGCGAGGAACGCCTGGGCCAGCTTCGGCGGGATGGCGTCATAGGGAACGAAGATCCGCCGCTCGCGGGAAAATTCGCCGATCAGGGTGCCGTCCCAGGCGTAGGCGCGCGTCGCAGTCGGCGGATGGTAGTCCGCCAGGTCGCCGGCGTCGGGCATGTCGTGGAACAGCCAGGCGGCCCAGAGCGCCGTCGCAACGCCCGCCAGTGCGACGAGGCTCAGCATCGCCACGCCTGCGATCGCGACCCATCTCGGGGGAGGATTCAACTTGTCCACGACCTCCGGGGCGCTCGTCCCCATCGGCGTCGGGTCTAGCCTGCGTCGCGCCGGGCGCCAACGGGCGCGCAGCGCAGGGCGTCAGCGCGCCGCAAGCCGCGTGTTCTCGGCGAAATAGTCGTCGATGGCGTCGGCCACAGAGTCCATCAGCTGGTCGCGACGGGCGGGGTCGCGCAGCATCGCCTCGTCCTCAGGATTGGAGACGAAGCCCATCTCGAGCAGCACCGCGGGCACCTCAGGCGCCAGCAGCACCATGAAGCCGGCGTCCCGGTGCGTGCGGCGGAGCAGCCCCGTGCGGCCTTCGATGTGGCCGACCAGGGTTTCCGCGAAGGCGGCCGAGCGGTTCTTGGTGGCGCGCTGGGTGAGGTCGAGCAGGATGTCGCTGACCCCGCGATCGCCGGTCATGCTGGCCTGCATGAACCAGTCGTCCTGCTTGACGAAGCGGGCCGCCCGCATCGAGGCCTTGTCGGAGAGGGTGTAGACGCTCGCTCCGTGCACCTGCGAGTTGGGGCCGGAATCGGAGTGCAGCGAGATGAACAGGTCGGCGCCGGCCTGCTGGGCGATGCGCACCCGGTCCGCGAGCGGGATGTAGACGTCGGCGTCGCGGGTCATCACCACCTTGTAGCGGCCGGACTGCTCGAGCCGCGCCTTAAGGGCCTCGGCGGCGGAGAGGTTGACGTCCTTCTCGAAGCCGAGCAGCCCGCGCGCGCCCGGGTCATGACCGCCATGGCCGGCGTCGATGACCACCACCTTCTTCAGCGCCAGCACCGGCTGCCCCGGCTGCAGGAAGCTGGTGCGCAGCGCAAGGTTCGCGGGCCCGTTCGCCCGGGCGGCCTTCGCCTCCGCGGAGGGCGGCAGCGCCGCCACGTCGATCACGTAGCGGTAATGGTCGATCCCGTCGGCCGGCGGCAGGAGGAACCGGCGCTTCACCTTGGCCGCGCCTGCAAGCTCCATCTGCAGGCGCGCCGCCCCGCCGTCCTGGTCGATGGCCCAGCGCTTGACCAGGCCTTGCGCCCCGCCCTGCTGGCCCCCGGCCGCCGAGACGCCGCCGAGCAACAGGAGCACGCGGCCGTCGACCCCGTCGTCGAGCAGCTTGCCGCTCGCCGAATGGTCGAGGTCGATGACGATGCGGGTCTGGGCGACGTCGCCGCCGAGCCTGACCTTGAGGATGTCCGCCGAGGCGACCGCGGCCTGCGAGGCGGCGACTGCGACGAGACCCGCGGCGGCGGCCGCGCACGCCACTAATGCGCCGCCGCGCATGTTCGCCAACGTCTTCGCCGCCCGCCTCAGCACCAGCCCCTGCCCTGCCAAGTCTTCACAGTCTTCAGATGAGAACGCATATACGCGCTAGGCGGGTAGACAAATGGTTAACCGGGTCTTTCCGCCGCTACTTGGAGCCGCACGGCTTTCCTTTTGCGGCGGCCTGTAGCAATGTCCGACCGCGCGTCGTCGCCGGTTCTGCGTCGCAGGGCTCGGATGCGCGAACCTCAAGCCGCGCCCAATCCGACCGAGACCTCGGCGGCGGCGCATCATCCGATCCGCGCCTTTCCAGGCGCGTAGGAAACACCTGATGGGCAGCGCTGCTCACGCCCCTTTTCGGCCCCAGGCCGCACAAGACGCCCTATCCGGCGCCCAAGGCTTCGCGCGCGCCCATTTCATTAGCTGGCTGCGCTCGGGCCGAAGGGCCACCGCGCGCCGCGGAGATACGTTTTATGACCAAGACCATGTTGATCGACGCCGCCCACGCCGAAGAGACGCGCGTGGTGGTGCTCGACGGGACCCGGGTTGAAGAATTCGATTTCGAGAGCCAGAACAAGAAGCAGCTTCGAGGAAACATCTACCTCGCAAAGGTGACCCGCGTGGAGCCGTCGCTGCAGGCGGCCTTCGTCGAGTACGGCGGCAACCGCCACGGCTTCCTGGCCTTCAACGAAATCCATCCCGACTACTACCAGATCCCGCTCGCCGACCGCGAAGCCCTGCTGCGCGAGGAAGCCGAGGCCGAGGACGAGGAGGACCGGCACGAGCCGAAGGGCCGGGCCGCGAACGGCGCCGACGACGACGACGAGGACGCCGCCCAGGCCGCCGATGACGAAGACGACGTCATGGAGGAGGAGCTTGCGCGCCGCCGCCGCCGGCTGATGCGCAAATACAAGATCCAGGAAGTGGTCCGCCGCCGGCAGATCATGCTGGTGCAGGTCGTCAAGGAGGAACGCGGCAACAAGGGCGCGGCGCTGACCACCTATCTGTCGCTCGCCGGCCGCTACGGCGTCCTGATGCCGAACACGGCCCGCGGCGGCGGCATCAGTCGCAAGATCACCGCGATCGCCGACCGCAAGCGCCTGAAGGGGATCGTCCAGAGCCTCGACGTGCCGCACGGCATGGGACTGATCGTGCGCACCGCCGGCGCCAAGCGCACCAAGGCGGAGATCAAGCGCGATTACGAATACCTGCTCAGGCTTTGGGAGAACATCCGCGAGACGACGCTGCATTCGATCGCGCCGGCGCTGATATACGAGGAAGAGGACCTCGTGAAGCGGGCGATCCGCGACCTCTACGACAAGGACATCGAGGCGGTTCAGGTCGAAGGCGAAGCGGGCTTCCGGGAAGCGCGCGACTTCATGCGCATGCTGATGCCCTCGCAGGCGAAGAAGGTGCTGCCGTATCGGGAGCCCACGCCGCTCTACGTCAAGTACAAGGTCGAGGACCACCTCAGCCAGATCTACTCGCCGGTGGTCCCGCTGCGGTCCGGCGGCTACCTGGTGATCAACCAGACCGAGGCCCTGGTCGCCGTCGACGTGAACTCCGGCCGCTCGACGCGGGAGCGGAACATTGAGGCCACCGCGCTGAAGACCAACCTGGAGGCGGCGGAGGAAGCCGCGCGGCAGCTTCGCCTGCGCGACCTCGCGGGCCTGATCGTCATCGACTTCATCGACATGGATGAGTCGAAGAACAACCGCGCCGTCGAGAAGAAGCTGAAGGACTGCCTGAAGGACGACCGCGCGCGCGTCCAGATGGGCAAGATCAGCCCGTTCGGCCTGATGGAGATCTCCCGCCAGCGCCGCCGCACCGGCGTGCTGGAGGGCACCACTCACGTCTGCGAGCACTGCGGCGGGACCGGCCGGGTGCGCTCGGTCGAATCGAGCGCCCTCGCCACCTTGCGGGCGCTGGAGATCGAGGCGCTGAAGGGCGGCGGCGAGGCGACTCTCACCGCCCCACGAGCCGTGGCGCTCTACATCCTCAACGAGAAGCGCGCGCACCTGGCGCGGCTGCACCAGCAGCTCGGCCTGTTCGTGACGGTGGTGGTCGACGACGCAATGGCGCACGCGGATCACCAGATCGAGCGGACCTCGATGGAGACCCGCGCCGAGCATGCAGCCTCCGCCCTGCCGCCTGCCGAGTCCTACCATCCGGCCCCCGAGCTCGAGCCGGCGGAGGCGGACTTCGAGGACGAGGAGGACGAGGAAGAGGAAGACGAAGAGGAAGCGGAAGCCGTCGAAACCCAGCCGCGCGCCCGCCGCGAGGAGGAGGCGCGCTACGACGAGGGCGAGGGACGCGGACGCCGCCGCCGCCGCCGCCGCGGTCGTCGCGGCGACGACTTCCGTGTGGGCCATGCAACGCACGAGGCAGGCGAGAGCCGCGAAGCGCCCCCGCGTCCCACCGAAGCGCAGCGGGAGGACGAGGACGGCGGCCACGGCCGTCGCCGCCGGCGCGGCCGGCGCGGCGGTCGGCGGATGCGCGACGACAGCCGGCCGCCCGAAGCCTTCGCCTGGACCCGGCCCTGGGTGCCCTATGGCGACGATCCGTTCGTCTGGTTCGATCCGGCCGAGGACCTGAAGACGAGCTCCGCCCCGCAAGCGGCGAACGAGCAGGGCCCGCCGTCCAGGTCGGCGGCCGCGGCGGAATCCGCAGGCCTCGCGCCCGCTGTCGCCCAGGCTGCGCCCTCCGACGTGGACATCTGGGTCGAGCTGCCGGCCGAGGACGACAAGCCCAAGCGCAGCCGCCGCGGCCGCGGGCGGGTCCGCGGCGCAGAGCCGCAGTCGGCGCCTGAACCGCCGGCCGCTGAAGCGTCCGCCCCCGTGGACGCCGCGCCGGAGGTCGAGGAGGAGCCGGCGCCGGCCAAGAAGCCAAGCCGCAGGCGGCCCCCGGCCAAGGCGAAAGCCCCCGAGCCGGAGCGCGTCGCCGAGCCGTTGCCGGAGCTGGCGACAGCTGCGGCCGAACCGGCCGGGGCCGAGCCGCCGGCCCCGGCCGCCGCGCAGGATCCGGCGGAGATCTCCACGCCGCCCGCGAGTCCCCGCAGAGGCTGGTGGCGGCGCGGATGAGGCGCTAAGGTTCCGATCGGCGCGAGGGGGATGACGAAGGCGAATCTAGCATGGCCTCCCCTGCCCGATCGGTCTCCCGCATCGTCTTCGGCCTCGTCCTGGCGGCGGGGCTGGTCCTTCAGTCGGGGATCGCCGCGGCCCAGACCTCGCCGGGCGAGACCCTGATCCGCGACACCGAGATCGAGGCGATCCTGCACCATGACGCCGATCCGATCCTGACCGCCGCCGGGATCGATCCCAAGAGCGTGCAGATCATCATCATCGGCTCGCCGCCGGACGACGTGAACGCCTTCGCCGCGCCGCGGCTGATGGGCGTGAACACGGCGCTGATCCTGAAGACCAAGGACCCCAACGAGCTCCAGGGAGTGATGGCGCACGAAGTCGGGCACCTGGCGGCGGGCCACGTCGCGCGCTCGGGCGAGATGCAGCACGCGGGCATGAAGCCGTTCCTGCTGACCATGGGGCTGGGCGTGCTGGCTGCGGTGGCCGGGGCGGGCGATGCGGCCGCGGGCCTGATAGGCAGCGCTGGCTACTTCGGAACCCTGGGCGCCATCGGCTACAGCCGCGAGCAGGAAGCCCGCGCCGACCAGGCGGGCGCCACGCTGCTGGAGAAGGCCGGACTGTCCGGCAAGGGGCTCGCCGACTTCTTCGACAACTTCCGCTACCAGGAGGTGTTCTCGGAAGCCCGCCGCTACAAGTTCTTCATCGACCACCCGCTGTCCTCGGACCGGATCGACGCGCTGCAGTCGCGGGTCGCCAAGGCGCCGCACTACAACGTCAAGGACAGCCCCGCGGCCATGGCCGAGCACGAGGTCATGAAGGCGAAGCTCGAGGGCTTCCTCGAGCCGCAGGTGGCGATCGTAAAGTACGCGGAGACGGACAAGTCCTATCCGGCCCGCTACGCCCGCGCGATCGCCTATTACCAGCTGAAGGAGCCGGACAAGGCGCTGAAGCTGATCGACGCCCTGCTGCAGGAGCAGCCGAGCAATCCCTATCTCTGGGAGCTCAAGGGCCAGATCCTGTTCGAGTACGGCCGCGCGCCGGAAGCCGAAGCCCCGCAGCGGAAGTCGGTGGAGCTCAAGCCGGACGCGCCGCTGCTGCGCATCAACCTCGGCCAGACTCTGATCGCCCTCGACGACAAGGCCAAGGTGGAAGAAGGCGTCACCGAGCTGAAGAAGGCGTTGACCCAGGAGAACGACAACGCCGAGGCCTGGCGGCTCCTGGCCGAAGCCTACGACAAGGAGGGCCAGGCCGGTTTGGCGCGCCTGGCGACCGCCGAATACAACTTCAACATCGGCGACCAGAAGGACGCCCTGATGTTCGCCATGCGCGCCCGCGAGAAGCTGCCCAAGGACAGCCCCGAGTGGCGCCGCGCCACGGACATCGTGCTGGTCTCCAAGCCCACCCGCGACGACCTGAAGAACCTCGCGAGCGAAGGCTCGATCGGTCGCAGCCAGACCAACTAGCCTTCGCAAAGAACCCCATCGCGCCTATCTGAACCGAATGCGACCTGCCCTCCCCCTGCTCGCGGCCGCGGCCGCGCTTTCCCTGGTCGGCTGCCAGAAGGCCGACGACGCGGTGTTCGGCCAGCGCGTGCGGGCCTATCTGCTGGCCCACCCGGAGGTGATCCGCGAAGCGGTCGACAAGCTGCAGGCCAACGAGCAGGCGGCTGCGGCCAAGGCCTCCACCGCCGCGCTCAAGACCTACCGCAGCCAGATCGAGCGCGATCCGCGCGACATCGTCATCCATCCCGCCGGCAAGGTGACTGTCACCGAGTTCTTCGATTACCGCTGCGGCTACTGCAAGCTGGCCGCGCCCGAGGTCGTGAAACTGATCGACCAGAACCCGGACATCCGCTTCGTCTTCAAGCAGTTCCCGATTTTCGGCGAGGTCTCCGACACCGCCGCCAAGGTGGCGCTCACCCCACAGGGCAAGGCCAAGGCCTATGACCTCTACAAGAGCTGGATGGGCGAGAAGGCGCTGGACGACAGCCTGCTCGACAAGGACCTGCAGGCCGCCGGGATCGATCCCGCGGCGGCGCGCAAGGCCGCCGAAAGCCCGGCCATCGAGCAGCAGATCCTCGACACCCGCGCGCTCGCCACCAATCTGAAGATCGAGGGCACGCCCGCCTTCGTGGTCGGCGACACCCTGATCCCCGGCGCCGACATTCCGGCGCTGCGCGCGGCGATCACGGTGGCCAAGGACGGTGGCCTGCGGAAGCTCGGCTAGACCGCCCGCGCCACCCAGAGCTGCTCCTTGCCGTAGGCCGCCGGCGCGCGCCGGAAATCCGAGTAGGAGCGGCCTAACCCGCCTCGGCCGGCTCGGCGGCCTGCAGGAAGCCGAGCGGTCCGGCCGCCATCTGGTCGCGCACCGCCTCGGGACTGAGGGCCGAGGCCTTGTCCAGCTCGGCGATTTCCGGCGGCACAAACCAGTGCAGACGATCCGGCTCATCGTGGTAGGCGGCCCAGACCGCCTTGGCGACCTCGACCGGCTGTATCAGCCGGAACATGCCCTCCTTCGGCGCACTCTCGCTCGCTCCGGGCGGCAGGATGGGCGTGTCGATCAGCCCCGGCAGCACGTCGGCCACGCGGACGCCGAACGGCTTGAGCTCCACCGAGAGCGCCTCGGTGAGTCCCTTCACCGCATGCTTGGTGGCCGAATAAACCGCGATGCCCGCCATGCCGAAGGTGGCCGACGAGGAGGAGGTGGTGAAGCACAGGGAATCGGGCGTCGCCTTGAGGAGCGGAATCGCCTCGTAGATGCCGATCAGCACGCCCATGAAATTGACCTGGACGGTCGCCACCACGTCCTCGAACGGCTGCTCGGCGAAGGCGCCGCCGCGGCCGATGCCGGCGTTGTTGTAGAGGATGTCGAGCCGCCCGCCCGCGGCCGGGGCGAAGTCGTCGAGCGCCTCGCGGTAGTCCTCGCGGTCGGTGACGTCGAGCCGGCGAACGACGCAGTTGTCGGCCCCGATCTCGTCCCTCAGGCTCTCCAGCCCCGCCTCGTTGACGTCGTAGCCGCCGACGAACCAGCCTTTCGACGCGAACAGCTTGGCGGTCTCGCGGCCCATGCCGGAGGCGGCGCCGGTGATGAAGATCGACTTGCGCACCTTGGGCTCGTTCTTGGCCATGGATCAGATCAATCCCGCGATCGGCGAAGAGGGGTCGGCGTAGCTGCGCTTGCCCATGCGGCCGGCGAGGTAGGCCTCACGGCCCGCGATGACGGCGTGCTTCATGGCGCGAGCCATGCGGATCGGATCTCGCGCCTCGGCGATGGCCGTGTTCATCAGCACCGCGTCGCAGCCCATCTCCATGGCGAGCGCCGCGTCCGAGGCGGTTCCGACGCCGGCGTCGACCAGCACCGGCGCCCGCGCCTGCTCGATGATCAGGCCGAGGTTGAGGAAATTCTGGATGCCGCGCCCGGAGCCGATAGGCGCACCGAGCGGCATGATGGCCGCGGCGCCCGCATCCTCGAGCTTCTGCGCGTAGACCGGATCGTCCGTGCAATAGACCATCACCTGGAAGCCTTCGGAGACCAGCAGCTTCAGCGCCCGGAGCGTTTCTTCCATGTCCGGCAGGAGGTGCTTGGTGTCGGAGAGCACTTCCAGTTTCACCAGGTCCCAGCCGCCGGCCTCGCGGGCGAGCCTCAGCAGCCGCACCGCCTCCTCGCCGGTGTGACAGCCGGCGGTGTTCGGCAGGAAGGTGAACCGGTCGGGCTTCACGTGGTCGACCAGCATCGGCCGGCTGGGATCGGAGAGGTTCACCCTACGCAGTGCGACGGTGACAATCTCCGCCCCCGCGGCCTCGGCGGCGGCGGCGTTCTGGGCGTAGTCCTTGTACTTGCCGGTGCCGATGATCAGCCGGGAGCGGAAGGTGCGGCCCGCGACGCTCCAGGTGTCCTCAGTCGTGACGGATCCGTCCATTCAGCCGCCTCCGATAAAATGCACGATCTCGATCCGGTCCCCCTCGGCGAGCGGCGTCCGACCATAGGCCGAGCGCGGCACGATCTCCAGATTGCGCTCCACGGCCACCTTCTTCGGATCGAGCCCGAGCGCCGCCACCAGGCTCGCCACGTCGGCGAGCCCGTCGAAGCTCCGCATCTCGCCATTGACGGTCAGGGTCATGAACGCTCGTTGCTTGTGAGCCCAGCCGCCGGCCGTTACAAGACGCCGGAATCCACGGCGGAGCCGAATGCCGAAACCGATCTATGTGCTGAGCGGGCCCAATCTCAACCTCCTGGGGACCCGCGAGCCGGAGATTTACGGTCATCAGACGCTCGAGGACGTGCGCAAGGCCTGCGAGGCGCGCGCCGCCTCGCTCGGCTGCGAGGTCGTGTTCCGCCAGTCCAACCACGAGGGCGAGCTGATCGACTGGATCCAGGAGGCGCGCGACAAGGCGAGCGCGCTGGTGATCAACCCCGCAGGCTATGGCCACACCTCCATCGCGATCCTCGACGCGCTGAAGGCGGTGGGCGTCCCCGTGGTGGAGTGCCACCTTTCGAACCCGGCCGCCCGGGAGACGTTCCGGCGCAGGACCTATGTCGCCCTGGCCGCAACCGGCGTGGTCTCCGGATTCGGCGTCGCGAGCTACGAACTGGCCGTCGAGGCCGCCGCCGGTCTCGCCCGCTAGGCCGCAAGCAGAAACGAGGACGGAGTTTCCATGGCTAGCAGTCCCAAGGCTCCCGCCGATCCGATCGACGCGCGCCTGGTGCGCAAACTGGCCGACATCCTGACCGACACCGGCCTTTCCGAGATCGAGGTCGAGCACGGGGGCTTGAGGATCCGGGTGGCGAAGACCTTGACCGCCGCGCCCCTGCAGTTCGCCGCCCCCGTCCAGATCGCGGCGCCGGCGGCGGCTCCGGCGCAGCCCGCCGCGGCGGCCGCCCCGACGGAACCGGCCGCGCCGGCCCGAGCCGGCGAGCTGGTGAAGTCGCCGATGGTGGGAACCGTCTACCTGCAGCCGCAACCGGGGTCCGACCCGTTCATCAAGGTGGGCGACGCCGTCGCCGCCGGCCAGACGATGATGATCGTCGAGGCGATGAAGACCATGAACCCGATCCCCGCGCCGAAGGGGGGCCGGGTGGTGGAGATCCTGGTGGAGGACGCCCAGCCCGTCGAGTTCGGCGAGCCGCTCGTGGTCATCGAGTAGCGGCGATGTTCGAGAAAATTCTGATCGCCAATCGCGGCGAAATCGCGCTTCGCGTCCACCGGGCGTGCAAGGAGATGGGCATCGCGACGGTCGCCGTTCACTCCGAAGCCGACACCGGCGCCATGTGGGTCAGGCTCGCCGACGAAAGCGTCTGCATCGGACCGCCGCCCGCCGCCAAGAGCTACCTGAACATCCCCTCGATCATCGCCGCCGCGGAGATCACCGGGGCTCAGGCGATCCATCCAGGCTACGGATTTCTTTCGGAAAACGCGCGGTTCGCTGAGATCGTGAACGCGCACGGCTTCACCTTCATCGGGCCCAAGCCCGAGCACATCAAGATGATGGGCGACAAGATCACCGCCAAGCAGGCTGTGAGCGCGGCGGGCATCCCGGTCGTGCCGGGCTCGGACGGCGCGATCACATCGGAGTCCCAGGCGTTCGCCGCCGCCAGGCAGATCGGTTTTCCGGTGCTCATCAAGGCGGCGGCCGGCGGCGGCGGGCGCGGCATGAAGGTGGCGCGCACCGAGCTCGACCTCGCCGAGGCGGTGAGCACGGCCCGCGCCGAAGCGCGCGCCGCGTTCGGCGACGACGCGGTCTACATGGAGCGCTACCTTCAGACGCCCCGGCACATCGAGCTGCAGGTGATCGCCGACAGTTACGGCAACGTCTGCCACCTGGGCGAACGCGACTGCTCGCTGCAGCGCCGGCATCAGAAGGTGCTCGAGGAGGCGCCCTCACCGGTGATCGACGCCGCCGCACGGGCCCGCATCGGCAGGGTGGTCGTCGATGCGATCAAGGCGATCGGCTATCTGGGCGTCGGCACCGTCGAGTTCCTCTACGAGAACGGCGAGTTCTTCTTCATCGAGATGAACACCCGCCTGCAGGTGGAGCATCCGGTGACCGAGGCGATCACCGACATCGACCTGGTGCGCGAGCAGATCCGGATCGCCGCGGGCGAGCCCCTGTCGTTCCGCCAGGAGGAAATCGTCTTCGAGGGCCACGCCATCGAGTGCCGGATCAATGCCGAGAATCCGCGCACCTTTGCGCCCTCGCCCGGCCTGGTGACCGACTTCCATGCGCCGGGCGGCCTGGGCGTCAGGCTGGATTCAGCCCTCTACGCGGGCTATTCGATCCCCCCTTTCTACGACAGCCTGGTCGGCAAGCTGATCGTCCACGGCCGCGACCGCGACGAGTGCATCGCCCGGCTCTGTCGATGCCTCTCGGAGATCGTGGTGGCCGGCGTCGACACCAACATCCCGCTGTTCCAGGAGCTCCTGGCCAATCCGGACATCGTCCGCGGCGACTACAACATCCACTGGCTGGAAAACTGGATCAAAACCCAGGCCGCTCCAGCGGAGTAAGCTCCTCGGATGGAGGCCTTCTCCGCGCGCGATCTGCTGGCCTGCTACGCCCGCGGCGTCTTCCCGATGGCGGACGCACGGGCGGATACCCGCATCTTCCTTATCGATCCCGAGCGGCGAGGGATCATTCCGTTGGAGCGCTTCCATATTTCCAGGCGGCTGGCGCGCACGGTGCGGGCCGATCCGTTCGAGATGCGGCTGGACACGGCGTTCAGGAAGGTCGTGCAGGCCTGCGCCGCGCCCGCCCCCGGCCGGGCCGAGACCTGGATCAACCATCCGATCGAGCGGCTCTATGTCGAGCTGCATGAGCTGGGCTTCGCGCACAGCGTCGAATGCTGGGCGGAGGGGAAGCTGGTCGGGGGCCTTTATGGCGTAGCGCTCAAGGGCGGCTTCTTCGGCGAGAGCATGTTCTCGCACGTCCGCGACGCCTCGAAGGTGGCCCTGGTGCATCTCGTCGCGCGGCTGATCGCCGGCGGTTTCAAGCTCCTGGACGCACAGTTCATGACCGAGCACCTCGCCCAGTTCGGCGCCCAGGAGATCAGCCGGCGGGAGTATCGCAGGCGGCTGGAGCGGGCGCTCGCCGCCGAGGCCGACTTTCAGCGCGCCGCAGCCGGGGCAGGCGCAGGGGCCGGCGTCGCCGCCCTGCAGCTGATCAGCCAGGCCGCATAGACCGGGTGCTCGAACGGATTGAGCCCAGGCGACGAGGCGAACATCCAGCCCTTGAAGGCCTGCCGAGGCGGCAGCGCCGGACGTCCGGGCTCCGGACGCGGCTGCGACAGCACCTCGACGTAGGCGATCGAATCCTCGATCGGCTCGTCCGGCATCGAGCGCTCGCAGGCGCGCACCGTGAAGACCAGGGTCTTGTAGCGGATCGGCTTGCCGACCGGCGCCTCGAACCGCAGCGTCTCGGCGGTCACCTTGTCGAGCGCCTGCAGCACGGCCATGTCGAACCGCGCGCGGTGCTGCGGCGCTTCGGGCGCCTTCTTGGCCTCGGCGGGCGCAGTGGCGTTCTGCGGCGGCGCAGGCGCGACCTCCTTCTCGTCGATCGGCGGCACGACGACGGGCTGCGGCGTGGGCACGGAGATCGGCGGCGCCTCCTCGACCACCGGCGGAGGCGCGGGCGCGGTCCCCTGAGCCGGGCCGGACTGCGGGGGCGCCTGCGGCGCGCCGCTCGGCTGAGCCGCGACCATGCCGCCGGCCCCTAGGGCGATCAGGACAGCGAGCGAGAGGCGACGGGACATGGGAGCGCGGCCTATTCCGGCGTCCACGCCTCGTAGTCGCCGGTCGCCCGTTGCCGTTCGCCGCCGCGGGCGAGCGAGCCTTTCGGCCGGTAGGCGTAGATCGTGCCCGACAGGTTGGGACGGTGCTCCTTCTCCCAGCGCCGGCGCGGCAGGGGCGCCGTGGTCGGCGGCTCGGTGAAGGTGTGGTGCAGCCAGCCGTGCCAATCCGGCGGCACCTTGGAGGCCTCGGCGTAGCCGTTGAAGATCACCCACCGGCGCCGGCGCCCGTCGTAGCTGTCGGAGGCGTCCTTCGCCTCGAAGTAGCGGTTGCCGTAGTCGTCCTCGCCGACGAAGACGCCGCGGCGCGCGACCGTGAAGCGGATGCCGGGGGTGGCGCCGTTCCACCAGGTGAAGAGGGTCTTCAGGATGCTCAACGCGCGGCTCTGCAGGCGATTCCGTAGGGGGATTGCGGCCGGACTATAGGCGGCGGCCCGAAGTGCGTCCAGCACACCCGGCGCGGCAAGATGTTGGGGACGAATTCACCCGCGACCGCAACATCTATTGCTCCTGCGGCGAACCGCGACCTAACCTCGCTCGGAGGGAGTCGGGCATGGGCGAACAGCGGCCGCGGACCGCGATCGAGGGGCGGATCCTGGAGCTCGCCGACCGCCTTGTAGAGGTCATGGCGCCCGCCGGCTGGACGAACGCCCAGGTCGAGGCCTGGCTGGAGTGGGCCGAGAGCCGGACCGACATCGCCGCTGCGATCGAAGATGCGGTGGAGGCGATCACGCTTAAGGCGCAGGCGCGGGGGATGCTGAAGGACATCCGCGCCCGCACGCGCTTCCGCGACGCGCTGAGCAAGGCCCTGTTCGCCGGCGAGATCGGCTTGACCGCCGGCGCAGGCGCAACGCCGCTGGTGGCGGAGGCGGGAGCGGCCGAGGGCGAGCGGGCGCTGGCGGCGCTTTGTGAGGCGCATCTGGCCGACGCCGCCAGGCAGGCGGGCGCGGCCACGCTCGCGGTGCGGCTGCAGGCGGTGATGGATGCGGTGCTGCGCTGCGAAGGCGAGCCCGAGGCCTGCGCCGATCCGGCCCAGAACGTGACGCTCGCACGCGCGGCCGAGCAGGCTCGCGCCGCTGGCGCGCCGGACGCGATGATCCTCGAGGCCGTGGCCCTCGCCCGGGCGGGCGACGACCGCTGGCCCTCCGTCGCTCCGAGGGAGGGCGCCGCGGGGCTGCGCCTCGTCGTCGCCGGCGGCGCCTCCGAGCGCCTCGCCCGTGCCATGTGGCTGACGGACGCGGTCGCCGCCGCGCCGGACCGTGCCGTCGCTGACGCCATGGCCGCAGCGCACGCCGCGCCGCGCGCCGCGGTCAACCTGCTGGCCTTCTGGCGCGACGAGTTGTTCGATGAAGCCGCCTTCGCGGCGGCCGTGGGACTGGCCGCCGAGGCCGCGACGGCGGCTTTCGGCCCACCGCCCCTCATCGGGCTCGCCGGCCTCGGCGACTGGCTGGTCGCCAACGGCCTCGACTATGGCTCAGCCGAGGGCCGCGCCGCGGCATGCGCGCTCTACGCGGCCGCCGCCGAGGCGATCCGCTCGTCCGAGGCGCCGGCCGCGGCGCTCGCCGTCTTTTCCGACCCCGAGCTCGCCCTGCGGATGGGCTGCGGCGACTGCGCAGCCGGCCCCTGGGGGGGACCGCTCTCCTGGGCGGAGGCGGCGGAGGGCGAAGGCTTCCGCACGCTCTCGCAGGCCGCCCTGCGGGGGCTCGCCGTCGCCGGCGTCGACCTCGCGAGCGCCCAGATCCACCTGCTCGGCGCGCGCGAGCTTTCGGAGGCGCCCGGCGTCAGTCGCGCCGCGCTCCTCGCCCGCGGCTTCACCGACCACGAGATCGCCGCCGCCGAGGCGGCGCTTTCGGGCGCCGGCCGGTTGGCCGATGCGTTTCGCCCCGCGGTGCTCGGCGAAGGCTTCCTGCGCGACGTGCTGGGCGCGAGCGCCGTCCAGCTGGCCGATCCCGACCTCGACGTCCTGGCGCTGGCCGGCTTCAGCCGCGAGGCGGCCGCCGGGGCCGAAGCCTACTGCCTGGGGCGCGCCGACCTGGCGACGGCGAGCTGCGTCCCGCCGGAACACCAGGCGCTGTTCCGCGACGCCGCGACGACCGGCGAGGCGCCCGTCCGCGAGATGCTGCGAGCCCTCGCCGCCGAGCTGGCGGCGCCGCCGGTCCTGTGCCTGCGCCGGCCCTGGTCGACCCGGCCCGAGGCGATCGCCGCCGAGCTGAGCGGGCTGGATCTGGCCATACGCATCCGGCGCGACGAGCCGCCCGCCGATCTGGCGCTCGATCTGCCGCCATTGGCTGAACCGCGCGCGGCGCGCGAGCCCTCGCCGGAACCGCAGGCGCGCGTCATCGAGCGCGTGGTCGAGCGCGAGCGCGTGCGCCGCAAGCTGCCGGACCGCCGCAAGGGGTACATCCAGAAGGCCACCGTCGGAGGCCACAAAGTCTATCTGCATACCGGCGAGTACGACGACGGCGAGCTCGGCGAGGTGTTCCTCGACATGCACAAGGAAGGCGCGGCCTTCCGCTCGCTGATGAACAACTTCGCGATCGCGGTCTCGATCGGCCTGCAATACGGGGTCCCGCTGGAGGAGTTCGTCGACGCCTTCGTGTTCACGCGCTTCGAACCGGCCGGGCCGGTGACCGGCAACGACAGCGTCAGATCGGCGACCTCGATCCTCGACTACATCTTCCGCGAGCTCGGCATTTCGTACTTGGGGCGGCACGACCTCGCCAACGTCGATCCCGCCGCGCTGAGCGCCGACGGGCTGGGCCATGGCGCGCCTCCGGCGCTCGACGAGGCCGAGCCGCAGCCCGC
>Ga0207695_10006159_pt1 | contig 15639 bp, 17 predicted proteins | sample KBSC54metaG_FD_184354 | JGI IMG/M metagenome (GOLD analysis project Ga0207695, IMG submission 184354) | Corn rhizosphere microbial communities from Kellogg Biological Station, Michigan, USA - KBS C5-4 metaG (SPAdes) (version 2) | ecosystem: Host-associated > Plants > Roots > Rhizosphere > Soil... | reverse complement strand
GCGGAAGTTTGTAGTCGAGATGCGCGCCAAGATGCCGATCGTGATCATCGATGCGTATTACGACGATCGCGGCCAGGCGCTCTGCCCCATGAGCACCGGCGTCTCTCACCACATCGGCCCGAAAGGCGATATTGAGCCCTGCCCCATCCTACAGTTTGCCAAAGAAACCATCCACGACTCCCGGGGTATCTATGCCACGATGCGCGACAGCCTTTTTCTGAAGGACTTTCGTGAACTCAGCGCCCATCACACCCGCGGTTGCGTCGTATTGGAGCGCCCGGATTTGGTCAAGGAGTTGGTGGTCAAACACGGTGCTCGCGACACCACAGCCCGCGGAACAGCAATGGCCGAGTTGGAGGCCATGACCCCGCGCTTCAGCCAATGGCTCCCCGGCGAGGAGGTTCCCGAAAAGCATTGGATGTACCGCCTCTCGAAAAAGTATTGGTTTTATGATTTCGGCGCGTATCGCAACGTGGCCCATGACGCCGAGGCCAAGGCGCGCGTGTTAAAATCCAAGCTCGACCAACCCGGTGTTTCTCCTGATACTGGGCGCGAACCCGAAGTTGTGTTGCCCGGATGTCCGACGTGAACGAAAACTAAAGAAGATGCAGCCTATCACTCTTCAGCCCGGAAGTTCGACACCCGGAAGCGTCAGCATCCCCAAGCATGTCGTCCAGCAGCGCTTTCGCACGCCCAAAAAGAATATCCCGCAAACTGCCATCGAGCGGAACCGTATCCTCCAGGTGGTGCGCAACTATGTAGCGGAGTTCAATCCGGTTCCACCCCTGCCGCAAGACGAACTCAAAGTCCACGCCGACCGCCTGCTCGAGATTCTTAACTGCGACCCGATTTATCGCGAGTACGTGGGCGTGCTCATCAACAACGAAATGTGGCGTGAATCGTTGGCCAGCGTCCCGTACGAGCGGCGCCTCCTGCTCCTGCCGAAGTGCCTGCGCGTCGAAAGCAAGTGCCCCGCGCCCTTCGACGAGTTCGGCCTTCTTTGTAAGCAGTGCGGGCTGTGCACCATCCAGGATTTGCAGGCGGAAGCTGAGAAGCTCGGTTACGCCACGCTCGTCGCCGAGGGTTCGGCGATTGTCATGTCGCTGATTCAGACCGGCAAAATCGAGGCCATCGTCGGCGTGAGCTGCCTGAGTGTGCTCGAGCGGGCCTTCCCATACATGGAAGCCGCCGCCATTCCCGGCGTCGCGATCCCTTTGCTCCAGGATGACTGCATTGACACCACCGTCGATCTCGATTGGGTGTGGGATTATATCCACCTGACGAGCGACGACCAGACCCGCCGGCTCGACCTGGGCGCGTTGCGCGACGAAGTGGATTCCTGGTTCACTCCCGTCTCTCTGGAATTAATCCTCGGCCCGGGCTCCGGCCAGACGGAAACCATCGCTCGCGAGTGGCTGATGCGCGCGGGCAAACGGTGGCGTCCTTTCCTCACCGCCGCGGCGTTCCAGGCGCTCCGGAAGGAGCCGGGTGCAGCCTTGCCTGAAGATCTGAAGAAGGCCGCCCTCGCAGTGGAGTGCTTTCACAAAGCCTCGCTGATTCACGACGATATCGAGGACGATGACGCGCAGCGCTACGGTGAGAAGACCCTCCACGAAGAACATGGCGTGCCGGTGGCCCTCAACGTGGGCGATTTGCTCATTGGCGAAGGTTATCGATTGCTGGCCGCCTCTGGCGCGGAGGCTTCCCAAAAGGCGGAGATGATTCGCGTCGCGGCTAATGGCCAGCGCGAGCTATGCCGCGGCCAGGGAGCCGAGCTCTGCTGGGCGCGAGCGCCACAGCCGCTCACCCAGCACCAGGTACTCGAGATTTTCCGCAAAAAAACCGCGCCCGCATTCGAGGTCGCTCTGCGGCTCGGCGCGCTCTGCGCCGGGGTTGAGCAGCACCAGGAAGTCGAGCACGTCCTCAAGGTCTACAGCGAGGCGCTCGGGATCGCTTACCAGATCCGTGACGACCTAAGCGATATCGGCGCCGGTGGTGAAACCAATGACATTGCGGGTCTGCGGCCCAGCTTGCTCCTGTCGGTCGCGCACGAAAAAGCCAAGGCTGAGCAAAAGCAACTGCTGGCTTCGGTGTGGCGCCGCCAACTTCCTCCTGACACCACTACGGCGACTATTGAGGCACTCTATACTGAACTCCACGCCGACGACCGCTGCCGAACGCTGCTCGAAACTTACAAGGAAGAAGCCATCCGCTGTCTGCGCGATCTGGAGAACCCCAACCTCAAGGGCCTCCTCCGCCGCGTCCTCGGTAAAATCTTCAACGACGTGGAAATCAAAGGCTGGTGCAAAGAGCAGGAGATGCAGAATCGTCGGCAGCCCAGCCAGGTCGTTGAAGCCATCTCCTGAGTTGGTGGGGGTTGAACCAACCCCGCGGAACCAGCGGAAGTGAGCCTTCGCCTCCAGCTTCTCCAAGTAGCCCGCCTCGCGCCTCGGTTACTCGCGGACTCGACTGAGCTCGCCCGCGATTTTTTTCGGACGCGGGTTTCTCCGAAAGGCGCGGGACTCGACCGAGACGGTCGCCCGGACTTGTATTACACGATCTTTGCCCTGGCTGGCCTTCAGGCCCTGGACTGCGAGATCCCCCGCGAACGGGTAGAGGGATTTCTTCGCTCGCAGGGCGCCGGCGCAAACCTCGATTTCGTTCACGTCTCGGCACTTGCTCGTTGCTGGGCGGCCATTGGCAAGGATCGCATGCCCGCGGGTCTCGACCGACAGTTGCTGGACCGGATCGAGGTTTTCCGAAAATCGGATGGTGGGTACGAAGGCGACTCTAAGCTCAACTACGGCACGGCCTACGGAGCGTTTGTCGGGCTGGGAGCCTACGAGGACCTCGGCGCGATGCCACCGCACTTATTGAAATTGGTGCAGAGCCTCAAGCGTCTGGAATCCGCCGATGGCGCCTGGAGCAATGTCCCGGGTGCGCGGATCGGTGCGACGAACGCCACGGCGGGCGCGGTGACTTTGATCCGCCATTTAGGATTTCCCGTAAACCAGGCGGTAGGTAACTGGATGCTCGCCCAGGCCCATCCCCAGGGGGGCTTCATCGCCAGCCCGGGCGCGCCGATGCCCGATTTGCTTTCCACCGCCACAACCCTGCATGCCCTGGCGGCCATGGATCGCCGTCTGCCCAGCGAAATTCACGAGCGTTGCCTCGATTTTCTGGACAGCTTGTGGAATGCCCAGGGCGGTTTTCACGGCCACTGGGCGGACGACCATCTGGACGCGGAGTATACTTTTTACGGGCTACTGGCGCTGGGGCACCTGAGCCTTGGATAAGACAAGCGTCCAGATCTGCGGCCCAGCGCCCGGAGCCAAACTCAGAGCACCGTCGAATCGTCGCGACGCTCCAGTTTGAGCAAGTGCTTCTTGATCACCTCGACTTGTTTGGTGAGTTCGAACAAGGCCTTGAAAAGTTCTGCCTGCGTCGGTGCATCAGCCAGTCCAGGCACCTGTGGGTGAATCGCTGTCACCCCGGACGCAATCTGGTTCACCCGTTCGCGAATTTCTCGAATAGCTTGCTGACGGTCCATCCCACCATCTTGCCCTTTTCGCGAGGCGACTGGCAACCATCCGATACGGTCCAGGGCAGTATTACTTGGTCAAAGTGGACTCGGGCCGGGGGCACTCGTCCACAAATTTCAGGCCTTCGGCAACGAGAATTTCGCCCGTACGCTCACCCAGGCTGGTTCGGGTGATATAAGCGTAGCGCTTGAAGCTGTCGAAATCCTCCTTGGTCAGGATATAACCGTACGCATCGTTGGTGAGCCCGAACAGGAGGTTGTGCTCGCCGTGCATTTTTCTTTTCAGGTAAAAGCCAATGTTGGGCAGGGCTTCACCGGGAATCGTCAAAATCTGCGCATTACCAATATTGACGACGTTGACCTGGACCGTGACTGAATCGGAGCTCGCACCCGGGATCGCAGGCATCTCCTTCATGAGCGCGCGCATGTCTGGGGAATCCACCGGAAGCGAAAGCGAGCGGGCGGCGCAGAAGAGCTTGGGAGCTTTTTGGACGGGGGCTTTCTGCGCGATGCGGAGTGCCTCGTCCGCCAGCAGGGTTCCGATGCGTTTGCACTCGTCCCAGTCCCTCGCCTCTTTGCCCTCGGGCCGCCGGTTGTCGGCGGTCACCATGCCCCCTTGGGCGCTATTCATGAAAATCCCCGTGCCGCCGCCCTCGGCGGCCAGTCGGTCACAAAGCGGGCCGACTAAATCCGGGCTGCAGATCCCGACTTCACACCCGAGCACCTCCGGATGAATGGCGTAGTTGACGAGAGTGGCAAAGACCCGACCGGAAGGGTCTTGCACCTGGATGACGTGACAACGCGGATCATAGAGTTGCTCGGCATAGTAGTTATAAGCGATTTTGCCCTTGGCCTCCCCGGTGGCAATTTTCAGTTCGGCAGGCTGGAGCCCCGATACCGCCCCGTTTATCGCCTCGACCATCTTTGCGCAGACGCTCGCCAGGTACTTAGGGTTCGCGGATGTGGGCCCATTTCCGGCCGGGAACCCGTAGGTATCGGGAGCGCTATGCGTGTGAGTGGCCCCGATCAAGATGTTCGAGGCCGGAATGTCTCGAACCGCGGCTCGCACCTGGTTACCTAAAGCGGATGGAAACCCAAGGAAGTCAGAACTGACGATGGCGACTCGCGTGGAATCGTTTTCCAGAACCAACGCCCGAACTGTAAGCTCGCCCTCCTTGCGAGTGACGGGATGAGCCGGACCTACCCCGCCGATGACCGGCAAAAGCGGGTCGGGAGTCACCGTCCGAACCGCGATCCCGGCGCGGAAGGCAGCCATAGCGTCGGACGCCAAAGCCAGACAAACAGAAACGACCAGGGCTTTGCTCAGTACGATCCAATCGAGATTTCTTTGGCCTGGGAAAGTTGGTCGCTCTGGAGAATTGGATGATGGGTTCATGTGGTCTGAGGCGGTTGATTTGTTCGGGAGTAAGGCACAATACGCCCGCACCGGCAAGCGTTTTGAGCGGCGCGATCAGTCGGCAGCCGCTGCCATCGCGCGGGCTTGATCTCTGCTCAGCGGGCTTTTTCCAGAGCCGCGATAATGCGCTCGGGGTCGTACACGCAGCCGGCCCAAGTCCCGCCGGAGGTCAGTTGCAGTGCCGCCCAAAGCCGGGTGTCTTCCGGCAGAGCGGGATTGGGCGAAAGATCCTGTCGAGGTTGGCGTCGCTCCAACACCCGCGCCCCTTCCTCGGCAGTAAACACGCGCTCGCCCTCTCCCACCAAATCCACAGTTCCTTCGACGCGATTGCGATCCAGGACAATCCGAATTCGATCCCCTTCCAGGACTTTCCCGATGGGCCCCCCCGCCAAGCCCTCGGGGCCGATGTGGCCGATGCACGCCCCCGTTGACACTCCAGAAAAACGGGCGTCTGTTAACAGCGCGACGTGCTTGCCGAAGGGCAGATGCTTCAGTGCGCCCGTAACCTGGTACGTCTCCTCCATGCCCGTTCCCATCGGACCCACTCCGGTGAGCACGATCACGTCTCCGGCACGGATCGCGCCGCTCTTGATCGCCTGGATCGCAACGCGCTCGTTGACAAAAACGCGTGCCGGCCCTTCCTTTCGGTAGACGCCGTCCTCGTCAACCACCTCAGGATCGATCGCTGTGCTCTTCACAACCGCCCCTTCCGGAACCAGGTTGCCGCGCGGAAAGATCAATGTCCCCGTCAAGCCTCTCGCGCGCGCCTTTGCGGGGCTCAGGATTACGTCATCGGGATCGACCCCGTCCAGCTGTTGAAGCAGTTCGCGAAAACGCCTCCGCCGTTCTGAGTTCTCCCAGGCGTCCAGGTTCTCTCCAACTGTTTGACCCGAGGCGGTCAGCACTTCGGTATCAAGCAAGCCGAGGCGGCGCAGATGCAGCATGACTTCCGGCACGCCTCCCGCCAGAAAAACGCGCACGGTCGGGTGATGCACTGGACCGTTGGGCAACACACTCACCAGTCGGGGCACTCGCCGGTTTACAGAAATCCAATCATCTACCGTCGGCCGCGGCAACCCGGCCGCATGTGCGATAGCAGGAATATGGAGCAATAGGTTGGTCGAGCCTCCAAAAGCGGCGTGGACGACCATGGCGTTCTGAATACTGCGGCCGGTCAAGACCTTGCTCATGGTCAGTTTACGCAGTTCCAGGTGCTGCAACGCCACCGCCGAACGCCGAGCGGTGTCCAGCCATACCGCTTGTCCCGACGGCGCCAGCGCCGAGTGCGGCAATGACATACCGAGCGCCTCGCCGACTACCTGTGCGGTGGCCGCCGTGCCGAGGAACTGGCACCCGCCGCCCGGAGTAGCGCAGGCACGGCAACCCAGATCGGCTGCCTCCGAGAGAGTAATGAGCCCATGCGCGAAACGTGTCCCGAGCGTCTGGACCGTCCCCGCATCCTCACCGGTTTCGGGCGGCAGCGTGACTCCTCCGGGAACTACGATGCCAGGCAGATCTCGAAGGCCGGCCAGAGCCATCATCATGGCCGGCAGCCCTTTGTCACACGTGGCGATTCCCAGAACGCCGGCCCGCAACGGCAATGACCGGGCTAAGCGACGGAACACTAACGCGGCATCATTGCGGTAGGGAAGGCTGTCGAACATCCCGTCTGTTCCCTGGGTTCGGCCATCGCAAGGGTCGGAGCAAAACCCCGCGAATGGTATGACACCCTGCCGCCGAAACTCCTCGGCGGCCGCCTGGACCAGCAACCCAATCTCCCAATGCCCCGTGTGATAGCCGAGCGCGATAGGCTTCCCGTCGGGAGCCCGCATCCCGCCCTGCGTGCTAAGAATCAGGTACTGTTTGCGCCCCATCTCCGCAGGGTTCCAACCCATGCCGACATTTTGCGTCCAACCGAACAGGTCACCGCTTGGTCGGTTCAGGAGGAGGTCCTCGCTCACCGGCAAAGTCCCCGTCGGGCCAGGGGCACGAGTTTGGATCTGGTAGATGTCAGCCAAGGTGGATCCGGACTCGTCGTGGTCGGCAATCATCCCGCCATTCAACCAACAAGCTCCCCTTCGGGCAATGCTCGTGAAGGCTTTGGGGCTTAAGTCCTATTTGTTTGAAGTCGAAAAAGAGTCGAAATTAGGCGCCAAGGAGTCAGGCAATTGGTCATGGGCCGAACCAGGTGTGACCTGAGGACCGCCCGGCCGGCCGCGAAACCCCTGTATCCCATGGAACAACGCGCTGAACAAAGAAGAGGCCTCGAGCCTCGAACTCGTGGCGGTCGACCGCCCGTCCAGGAGGAACACGAACAGGCCGAACGCGCCAAGGAACGAACTGCAGCGCCCATGTGGTGTACGAAGCGATCCTGGCCGAGGGCGAGGAAGAATTGCGGCGCCCCACCTCGGCACTCGCCTTTTCCGGGTTGGCGGCCGGGCTGTCAATGGGATTCAGGTTTCTCACCCAAGGCTTCCTCGAAGCTGGTCCGCCCGCCGCCCAATGGAGAGGAGTTGTCGCCAAGCTGGGCTACTCGGTGGGTTTTGTGATCGTCATCCTGGGCCGACAACAATTGTTCACGGAAAATACACTCACCCCCATCATTCCACTTTTAAAACGCAAGCAGACCCGAACCCTCCTCGACGCCCTCCGCCTCTGGACCACGGTGTTCCTGACGAACTGGGTGGGAACCATGGCCGTCGCCTGGGCTCTGGCTCAACCGGGAATTATTGGCCCCGAAGCACGCCCGATCTTCGCGGCCATTGGTCAGCACTCTATCGCGCACAGTTTCGGGGAGCAGTTGCTCAAGGCCGTGTTCGCCGGTTGGTTGATCGCTCTGCTTGGTTGCTGCCGTTTGCCGAAACCGGCCGATTCGCCGTCATCATGCTGATGACGTATGTCATCGCGCTCGGCTCCTTTACCCACGTCGTCGCGGGTTCTGTCGACACGTTCTACCTCGTCGCGCGTGGTGGCCTTACGTGGGGAGACTACCTGGGACGTTTCATGCTGCCCACCCTCTTCGGGAACGTCATCGGCGGAGTAGCTCTAGTGGCAGTGCTCAACCACGCGCAAGTCACGGCCGGTTCCAGCGAGGGGGGCTTGACCCCCGGGGTGCTCGCGCGAAACTCGGGTCCACGCTGGAACGGAGGCCTCGGGATTTCATTGTGAAGTGACCATGGGTTTGGTAGGGTTTCATTCATGCGTACGGTCATCTACCCGGGCAGCTTCGATCCACTGACCAACGGCCATCTCGATGTTATCCAGCGGGCGACCAAATTATTTGACCGCGTGATTGTGGCAGTGGCCCGAAGCGATAGCAAAAACCCGTTGTTTTCGCTCGAAGAGCGCGTCCAAATGGTCGAGCATGCCATTAAGCATCTGCCTCATGTTGAAGCAGATGCGTTTAGCGGCTTGCTCATCGAATACGTGGAACGACGCGGAGCCCAAGCGGTCATCCGCGGGTTGAGGGCAGTGTCGGATTTTGAGTTTGAATTCCAGTTGGCATTGATGAATCGTAAATTAAACGAGCGCATCGAAACGATTTTTATGATGCCCAAGGATACGTACACCTTCCTCAGTTCGAGAATCGTGAAGGAAATTGCGAGTTTGGGGGGGGACGTGAGCGCGTTTGTTCCCGCGCACGTTTGCGCGGCCCTGGCGGCCAAATTAAGTGCAGCACCGGTATCCTAAGGAGGCTTTATGCCGTTAATAGTGAATTTACGTCATTTGGACGACGAAAACCTTGAGTTGGAGGGCGAGATCCCCGCCGAGGAGTTGGACCTCGACACCCGGGATGAGATGGTCCAGCCCGCTGGCCCTTTGGAGCATGAAATCGAGGTCCAGAAGGTGGAAGACGGTCTGCTGATTTACGGAAGATTGTCTCTGATGCTGGCCTGTCAGTGTGTGCGCTGCCTTAAACCGGTCAGCTATGAGGTGAACCTGGACAACTGGGCGCGCCTTTTGCCGCTCACCGGGGACGAGGCGGTCCCGGTGGTGAACGACTGCGTGGACTTGACGCCCTACCTGCGGGAAGATATTCTCCTGGAGTTTCCGCAACATCCGTTGTGTGAGCAGGAGTGTCGCGGGTTGCCGAAAGCGTCCGTGGGCAAGTCCGAAAGCACCAGCAGCACCGGCCGTGGGTCGGCAGGTTCATCTGCCTGGGACGAGTTAAACAAACTGAAATTTTAAGTTACCGAATTAAAGATTTATGGGTGTCCCTAAGCGCAAACCGTCCAAGAGCCGCCAACGCATGCGTCGCGCCTACAACAGCGTGATGAAACTGCCACAGCTCAGTACCTGTCCTCAATGTGCCGCTCCGTATATCCCGCACCGCGTTTGCCCCGCCTGTGGTTACTATAAGGGACGGCAGGTCCTGACCGTAACGGCCGGAGCTTAGCTTACCGCCGCACGGGCCTAACCTGCCCGCGACCGATCCTTATGCGCATTGCAGTGGATGTCATGGGTGGCGACCACGGCTGCGGTGTCGTCATCGAAGGCGCCATCCGCGCAGTTCAGGACGACAAACGAATCACGACCCTTTTCCTCGTCGGGCGCCGCTCCGAGATCCAATCCGCCTTGCCCGAAGGCGGGTTTCGCGACCACCGCGTGCGAGTGGTGCACGCCAGCGAGGTCCTCACAATGGAGGACAAGCCGGCCGCAGCCGTCCGTAAGAAAAAGGACTGCTCGGTCGTGCGCGCGATCGAATTGGTACACGATGGGAAAGCCGATGCCGTCGTTTCAGTGGGGAATACGGGGGGACTGTTTGCTGCCGCGACCTTCAAGCTGGGGCGCATTCCCGGAGTCGATCGCGGCGGGATCGCGACGATCATTCCGACGCCCGAACAGCATTTCGTATTGCTGGATGCCGGAGCCAATATCGAATGCAAACCCGTCCACCTGGCCCACTACGCAATCATGGGCAGCATTTATTCGCGCGAAATCCTCGGTTGCCGGAACCCGCGCGTGGGCATTTTGAGCATCGGCACGGAGGACAGTAAAGGGAACGAACTGACGCTGGAGGCGTTCCGGTTGTGCAAACAACTGGACCTGAATTTCATCGGGAACGTCGAAGGGCACGACCTGTTCAGAAATCACGTCGACGTGGTCATTTGCGATGGGTTTGTCGGAAACATTGTGCTCAAGTCCTGTGAAAGCCTCGCTTTGGCCATGTTCTCCATGCTCAAGCGTGAGCTGACCGCCAACCCCCAGAGACAGCTCGGGGCACTCCTGGCCAAAAATGCTTTCCGGGCGATCCGCCGCCGGATGGATCCCGAAGTTTACGGCGGTGCCCCGCTGCTGGGATTCAACGGCGTCGTGCTCAAAGCTCATGGATCGGCGCGCGAGCGCGCCATCGCCAGCGCTATTCGCGTCACTACCGAGAACCTTCAACACCAGGTCAACCAGCACTACGTCCGGGAAATTTCCCGCGCTTCCGAACGGCTCGCCAGCCTGGCGGGCGCGGCGGAGGGGGTTCCTGGAGCGTAAGCTCGCCCGGGACGCCGCCCCATCCCTCATTTTCAACCCTAAACTCACCCTTAACCCAAGAAACCTGGACAGGCTCCCGCAGCATGAGTCCATCTCCTAATCCGAAGTTCAAAAACCCGCGCGCCAAGTATAATTTCCAGGGCCGTACCTGCTCCATTGCGGGGGTGGGTTCTTACGTGCCGGCCCGAATTCTGACCAATGCGGATCTTGAGAAGCTGGTGGCCACGACTGACGAGTGGATCACCACGCGCACCGGTATCAAACAACGCCACATTGCCGCCAAGGACGAGTTTACCTCGGACCTGGGCACGAAGGCCGCCTTGCGCGCCATGGCACGCGCCAAGGTGACGGCGGAGGAGATCGACCTGATCGTGGTGGCCACGATCACCCCGGATATGCCCTTCCCCTCGACGGCGGCTTTGATCCAGCGCAAGATCGGCGCGCATCGCGCTGCCGCGTTTGATTTGGAAGCGGCTTGCTCCGGTTTTATTTACGCGCTGGAGGTGGCACAGCAATTCATTATGTCGCGCACCTATGACACGGTTCTGGTCATCGGCGCAGAAAAACTCTCGTCCATCGTGGACTGGCAGGACCGCAACACGTGTGTGCTGTTCGGAGACGGAGCCGGGGCCGCCGTCCTGCGCAACCGGCCAAACGCGCACGGGCTGCTCACCGCCGTGATGGGAGCCGATGGCCGCAAAGCCGATCTGCTATTCATGGCCGCTGGGGGCAGCCGCTGCCCGGCCAGCCAGGAATCGGTGGCTGGGCGAATGCACTACCTTCGCATGGAAGGCAAGGAGACGTTTAAGAACGCGGTGCAGGCCATGCATACCGCGGCCACCGAGGCCTTGCGCCGTTGCGAAATTGATATCACCCGGATCAAATTGGTCATCCCGCATCAAGCCAACGTCCGCATCATCGAGGCGGTCGGAAAACGTTTGGGTGCCCGACCGGATCAGCTCTTTATCAACTTGCACAAACGGGGCAACACCTCCGCGGCGTCAGTGGCGATTGCCCTGGACGAAGCCGTGCAGTCGGGGCAGGTACAAGCGGGTGATTTACTGTTGCTGGTGGTCTTTGGCGCCGGGCTCACCTGGGGCGCCGCGGTCATCGAATGGTAAGCCCAAACCAGGCAGCTTTGGATTGACGTTCGCAGGGTTTGTGCTATCGTCCATTTGTTGTTATGAGCGCGAGAAAAGCTGAACTTCCTGGTCCTTTGCATCATGTCACGGTCGAAGCGCGCCAGACGCGCCTTTCCCTTTCCCCGGACGCCGTCATCCTACACAAAAGCGGGATCGAATTTCGCAGTGCCACGCCGTTTTCCCCATGGGCCGAGATGACCCTGACGTTGCAGTCGCCGCGGGAAGTGGGCCGGATCCATTGCAACGGAGTGGTTATTTCCTGCACTGGAAACAAGCATGCCGGTTACCACGTTTCCATGGTTTTCACCGGGCTCTCCAAGCACGCGGAAGCACGCTTGAGCGCAATGGCCTTTTCGCAAGCGAATTAGCGCCGGTTGTCGGCGCTTTTCTCCTCCAGCCTGGTCCCGGCTTTTGCCGGGCCTGTTCTCTCTAATTGGGGTGCCTGGCCTTCCAGTTGACCGCCGGATTATTGTTGGTCTCCGCGTCATTCATTACACTGTATTTCGGCCTTGGTTCCGAAAGTAGCCCTGCTAGTCTGGCTTCATGGAAATGTTTCAACGCATCCTGAAGACCGCCGTGGAAGGAGGCGCCTCCGACGTTCATTTGAAGATCGGGACGCCCGTCATTTTCCGGATCAACCGCCAGCTCATCGCCATCGAATGCCCGTTTCCCACCGGGGATTGGATGAACAGCATCGTTGAGCAAATCACGCCGGTTCACCTGAAGAAGCGCCTCGACCAGGAACGTGAGATCGATTTCTCCTACTTCATCCCGAGTATCGGCCGGTTCCGCACCAATCTTTTCCAGCAACGGGGCCAATGGTGCCTGGCCATGCGCTACGTTAAAACCATCGTTCCCAGCTTCGAAGAGTTGGGGCTGCTCGACCAGATTCGTCGGATCGCGGAATCCCCCCGGGGCATCGTGCTGGTAGCCGGGTCGACCGGCTGCGGCAAATCCACGACCTTGGCCGCGATGATCGAGCACATTAACTCCAACTCCAAGAAACACATCATCACCCTGGAGGACCCGATCGAGTACGTGTTTGAGGACAACCAGTGCGTCGTGGAACAGCGTGAGGTAGGCCTGGACACACTCTCTTTCCACCACGCCCTGAAGCACGTGCTGCGGCAGGACCCGGATATCATTATGATTGGTGAAATGCGCGATTCCGTCAGCTTCACCGCCTCCATGAGCGCCGCCGATACTGGGCACTTGGTGCTCTCCACGCTGCACACCACCAACGCCGCTCAATCCGTCAACCGCATCCTGGACTTTTTTAAGGCGGATGAGCGTGAGCAAATCCGGCGCCAGCTCGCCGGCACGTTGCAGGCGGTGGTGTGCCAACGGATGGTGGCGACCATCGCGGGCAGCATGACTCCGGCCGTCGAAATTATGATCAACACCGCCACCGTGAAGAAGCTGATCGAGGAAAACCGTCTCGACAAACTCCCCGCCGCGATCGAAACGGGCGTCGACGACGGAATGATCAATTTCAACCAGGCGCTCTTTAACCTGGTCAAAGCGGGGAAAGTCAGTGAACAGGAAGCTTTAAGCAAAGCCTCGAACCCTCAAGCCCTCGAGATGAATTTCAAAGGAATTTTCCTCGACGAAGGCCGCCGCATTCTCAGCTAAGGGCGCTCCCGACAGGCCGGGTCTGTGTGCTTCCGGGCCGCGGCACGCGCGGGCGGAAGCGTCCCCCGAGTTTAACCCAGTGGATGAGGCTCCCCCTGTTCCCGGGTGCTACGACTGCCCAGGTCACGACCTACCGATAAACCATTAGGTCTCCCGCTCCCGTAACACGCTCTGACTCTCTCGTACGGCCGGCTGTTTCTTAGGCGCAACGTAAAGCTCACCTTCCTCGAGTTCCTGGACAATCATGTCTACCGTGCGGTCGACCGCGCCCAGGTTTTCTTCAACCACCGCGAGGGCATTGCGCCCTAATTCGTCCATGCGAGTTTGGCTGCCCAGGAGGCTGCCAAGCGCCTGCTCGAGCTCGGTGGCATCTTTGGCTTGCACAGCGGCGTTGTGGTCCAGAAAACTCCGGGCCACCTCGGCAAAGTTCTGCATGTTGGGCCCAAACACCATCGCTTTGCCCAAAGCCCCGGGCTCGATCGGGTTTTGACCGCCCGCTGCCGTGAGGCTTTTCCCGACGAAGATGACGGTGGCATGTTCGTAAAAGTACTTCAGCTCCCCAGTGGTATTCACCAGCAGGCACTGAAGGCCGTTGGGCGGGTATTGAGTGGTGTTGGTGATCTCGTTGCGGTAAATGAACCGAACACCCAGCGCTTCCAGTTCGCGGCCAATCTCCCGGCTTCGCTCAAAATGCCGTGGAACCAGGACCAGGAACAAATCCGGAAACCGCTCGCGGAGCCGCAGAAAAATCCGGGCGAGCAACGCTTCCTCACCGGCGTGGGTGCTGCCGCCGACGAGCATCGGAGCGCCGGGACGAATGCCCAACTGCTTCATCATACCCGGCACGTTCAGCAGCCTCCGCTCGTCGAGCTTGGCCGCATCGAATTTCATGCTCCCCACCACCCGCACCACCTCAGCTCGGCAGCCCAACTGCCGAAGCTTCTCCGCGTCCGCCTCGTTCTGAGCACCGACACCATCAAAAGCGCGAAACAGGGGTCGGAAGAGGAAACCGAACCGGCGGTAGCGCGGGTACGAGCGGTCCGACAGCCTCGCGTTAACCAGGAACAGCGGAATCCCCCGCTTGCGCGCGCCCCAGATAAAATTGGGCCAAATCTCCGCCTCGACCAGGACAATGGCTTTGGGCCGAACGAGGCTCAAGGCTCGGGAAACGAAACTCCGGTAATCGATGGGGTAGTAGATGCGGCTGATGTGGCTGGGCAGCTTACGCTCCAGCTGTTCCATGCCCGTCGTGGTCGTCGTGGAGACGACGATTTTGACGTTCGGTAACCGGGGTTCCAGCGCCCGGATCAGCTGCGTGCAGAGGTTGACCTCGCCGACGCTGACCGCGTGCATCCACAGCGTCTGCCGGTTGGTGATGGCCTGCTTGAATTTCGCGTCATACCGGCCGAAGCGCTGCCCGAACCCGCCCTGCCAGTTCCCGCGCCGCTTCATGCGCAGAAAATAATGCGGCGAGGCCAGGACGAAGAAGGCCGTGAACAAAATGTTGTAAAGAAAACGCATCACGAGTGGTTATACAAAACCGCTCCATGTGCATTTTCGAGTACGCACCACAGGGATGCAAAACAAATTTCACAACATCATCAATTCACGGCTGCGCTCCCGCACCCGCTGTTGTCGATCCACGACCAGCAAGGCGTTTTCTGCTTTTTCCTCGAACAGCACCGGAAACACCAACAAGGGGTATTCGGTCACCCACGACAAGGCGGCCGCTTCATTGGCCGCCCGCCGCACCTGGCTGACCGACTTTGCCCCCCAGGTCGCCCGCAACCGGTCGGCCAACAAAAGGCCCTTCAGACGCTCGAACCGGCTCTCTTGATCCGCACGGAACGGAGCCGACGGAAACGGCTGGACCTCGAATCGGGTTTCGGGTCCAAACTCAGCTTTCAGGTGCTTATGGTTTGCATTCATATTTTTCTTTTGGTTTGGCCATCTCGTCGGATGACCTCGCATTCAACAAAAAACCCGCGATTGACTGGCAATCGCGGGTTTTTTGGAATTTAAAACTGTTAGAAATTCACCCCCACGATGCCAAAGCGGCTAGTGACGCAGTGCCACATGGACTTCTGTCCATCGGCGCGCAGGCCACTCTGGCTAATATTACACTGACTTTTCATCTTAAGGCGGTGCAATAGACACCAACTCGGCTCGGTTGTCAAAGAGAATTTCCCGCTTTGACGCCCGGGTTTAAAGGGAGTACAAAAGAGGTGGTTCTGCGCCGACCCGGCCAATGCCAGATCCCCTGCTGGCGAGGGACGGTGGTTCAACCATGCGCTATGAGCACGAGCGATAAGCTGAAAATGGTCACCTGCCCCGGCTGTGACGCGAAGGTATTTATTCCGGGAGATTTGCCCCCCCTTTCCACCGAGCCGTGCAAACGGTGCGGTCATCCGATCATGATGCCC
>Ga0207695_10006158_pt1 | contig 15639 bp, 15 predicted proteins | sample KBSC54metaG_FD_184354 | JGI IMG/M metagenome (GOLD analysis project Ga0207695, IMG submission 184354) | Corn rhizosphere microbial communities from Kellogg Biological Station, Michigan, USA - KBS C5-4 metaG (SPAdes) (version 2) | ecosystem: Host-associated > Plants > Roots > Rhizosphere > Soil... | reverse complement strand
ACACATCCGCTGTCGGGTCTTATGACCCAGCCGGTCCAAGAACGGCATCAGCCAGCGTTCGAGTTCGTCTTCCCATCCCGGCATGGTCAGCCCTCCAAGAGCCGACCACCCATGAATCATTGAAAAATTGATTCGGGAATCCTATAAATCGCGGTAAAATCAATAATCTGCCAAAGTAGTGCTAGCTCGAACGGAGGGCCAAGACCTCGGGCAGGTCGTGTTCCGCCCCGACGAATATGAGCCTCTTTTATGGACTGCCCCTTCGCCTGAGCGATACCGCATTCCTGTGGTTCAACATGCGGGATTGCCCCGCGTGACAACCGCTGCACGATAGCGCCAATCACCGAGAATAAAGATTTTGCTCCGACTCGCGCGTTGCCGAAAAGATATATACGGTCGAGAAGATGAAAAAGATCGAGACAATTCTTTTCGATGCAGATGGCGTGTTGCAGCGGCCGCAAATGCGGTGGCGCATGGCATTCGCAAACCTGCCAGCTCTTGCGGAAAAGGCGTTACTCGACCGGTTTACACATGAGGTCCTCGTCGTCGAAACGGCGTTCTTAGAATGCGAAGATGATTTCGCGGTCGCAATATCCGAGCTCATCGCGAGTCTGGGAGGTGGCTTGGATACGGCAGCGGTCCTAGGAATCATGAATGCTATCGAGATCGACGCGGACATAATGAACATCGTGCAGTCGATCCGATCGTTAGGCATCAAATGCTATCTAGCCACTAACCAGCAGGGCCATCGTGCGCGCCACATGTCAGAGGCCCTTGGCTACGCTGGGCTGTTCGATGGCGAATTTTATTCTTGCCGGATGGGTGTGGCGAAGCCGAAGCACGGCTATTTTGAACACGTTCTCGCTCGGCTAAGCCAGCCTAGAGAATCCATCCTGTTTCTCGACGACAGGTCCGAGAACGTGGCGGCGGCTATTGCGGTGGGCATACGCGCGGAAGTGTTCGAGGGTGTTTCTGGTGCCGGAGCCATGCTCGACCTGATGGCCAAATATAACGTTCGTCCTTAGCATCTTCTTGAGAGTCCGGCCGTCAACTTCCGGCCCAATCCGGTCGTTGGGCTACCGGGTAGCAACCGGTAAACCGCGTCGGAGCGGCGGCATATGATGGAATACCCATGCGAGCAATTTTGATCACCTCGATTTGCGTTCACGATGGCGATGAGCTCCGGGCCCAGGTCCTTCGCCCCGATGGACAAAAAGTGGCATCGGGTGCCGTCCAATATGAAGATGCCGATGCGATACATCTTGGCGCATTTCGAGATGGGTCGTTGGAGGCCGTCGTCTCCTTTACTCCATACGACGAGAATGGGATCAGGACCGAAAGGGTTTACCAGCTTCGAGGTGCAGCAACGCGCGGAGAAACGCGGGGGAAAGGGATCGGGACACAATTGATCTCGACCGGGATTGAAATGTGCCGTCGAAGGAATGTAAGCCTTATCTGGTGCAACGGAAGATCAGCCGCCCGATCCTTCTATGAACGATTGGGCTTTCAGGCTGTTGGCGAGGAATTCACCACCTCGGCAGGACCGCACTTCCGCTTCCGGCTTGATCTCGAAACAACACAGGTTTCATGAAATCCGCGGGATTCCGATTGTTCGCGCACCTCGCTTCTCGGCGTCGAGGACATCGCCCGGTAGCGATCCCGGAGAACGGAAGCGGCAGCTCGGTGTTCGGGAGCCTGTCACGCACGCGCGTTGCAGGGGCCGTGAAATGACCTAGACTGGTATCCACCGATCATTGCGATTCGAATTAAGATGGCAAAATCCTCCAAACTCGTCGCGGCGAAGAAGGGCCGCGTGCTCCTGGTAAGACGACGGCGCGACAGGCTCTGGATGTTTCCTGGCGGCCGCAAACGCAAGGGAGAGAATGAACGGAAATGCCTTCGCCGCGAGATGCAGGAGGAGCTCCCGAAGCTCAGGCTGGGCCCGTTGAGGCTTTGGAAGGAAGTGACGGGAAGAAATCGCCAATCCGGACGAAGGATGAGCGACGCGATTTTTGTAACGAAGAAGGCCTCTGGCTCGTTGAAGATTGGCGACAAGAGAGAGATCGACAGGGCGGCCTGGCGCAAACCGCGCGGCATCCGGCTGACGGCGACGTCTCGTTTTATCCGAGACAAACTTTTTCCCAGATGAATGCAAGCGCGCTCTCCGCTCCTCTTCTAGCGATCAAGGATCAAGACCGCTGTTGATAGCACGATCAGGGTTATGACGATCGACTTGGCACGAACGCTGTGTTCGCCAATGAGAGTCACGGAGAGCATGAAGCCGACAACAAGGCTGGTGCGACGAAAGATGGAAAGATACGTCACGTTCGCGTCGGGGTCGGCGATCGCGAAGAAGTAGATCAGCTCGGCCGCGACCCAGGCCAATCCGACAAGGGGAACAGCGCTACTCCAGCGAAGCCTGGGCAAGTTCGATCGATAGCTCGCAACCGCGAGAACAACGAAGGCCAGCGCGCACCTGTCTAATGCGGAGTATGCCTGGACGGCGTAGATCGGCGTATTCAGCTTCTGAACGATGAATTTGTCATACACTGTCGTCATGGCCGACAGAATGGTCGCGATGAGCATCATCAGCATCGGGCCGCTGCGAAGCGCATCGATCCCTTCCTTTCTTCCGACGACAGAAAGGACATAGTAGGCGACGACCGAGACGAGGACGGCAAGGATTTGGACGGGTGTCAGCATCTCGCCAAAGAGCAACGCGCCCCCCACGAACGTCCAGATCGGCCCGGAGGCGCGAACGGCACCGGAAAACGACATCGGAAGGTCGCGGACCGAGTAGTATGCAAACAGCCACGACAAGGTCATCGCGAGCGACTTGACCAATATCAGGGCCTGTTCGGCCAGCGATGTCCTTGAGATATCGACGAAGACACCAAGTCGTGCCGAAACCGGAAAGAATGCCGGAATCCACGCCAGCGCGCCGAACAGCGACGACCAGAAAACGACCGGAAGCACCGCGTTTCCGGTCATCGCTTTCTTTGTCCAGAAATCATAGAGGCCGAGGATGGCCCCCGCGGAGATCCCGAAGAGTACCCACATCAGAGGACCGCCGCCTGGAATGCTGCGATATTCTGAAGAAGATGCGTCTCGCGCGAGGTCCCGGTCAGCACGATGCCGGACGTCATATGAGCGCGCACGAAGCGGAAGGCATTCGTCGGGGAAGAGCCTGCCTGGTTCGCGATGGCGCCCATCGCGAAGGGGCGATTGACGATGGGCTTGATGTCATGCTCCTGCAAAAGCTCAAGGACCGGCTTCATCGCGACATTCTGTGAATTGAAGGGAAGCTGTACGAAGGCATATTGCCCCGACTCGCATGCGAGTCGGGCAGTCTCAAGGTCGGTAACCGATACCCCGAATTGCCGTACACCGGCTGATCGGGCGTAATCGATCGCGGCCAATACCGCATCGGAGGTTACGTTGGTCGCGTTCGCCTTGTGGATCTGGAGGATGTCGATACGCCGCAGAAGATTCAGGCTCGTATCCAGACTGCGGATCAAATCTTCCCAACTATGGCTCACGCGCGAGGTCTGGGACTCTGCATCCCATTGTTCGCCCATCTTCGTTGCAATAGTGCAGTTGTTCGCCAAGTCGAGGCGATCACGCAGCACACGACCGAGGATGAGTTCGCTTCGCGCATACGCGGGCGCCGTATCGAAGAAGCGAATTCCGGCATCAAAGGCTGTTTCAATCAGCCGTCTCGCCGCGGCCTCATCCGGCGGAGGCACATTGGCGACGCCCCAGGTCCGGCCGATCGACAGCAGCCCCAAACCAAGCTGTATGGCTCTCACGATCAGGCCTTGGGATGGAAATTCGATTGAGGCTGGAGATCCGACGCCGCAAAGGAGCCGGCACCGACGATGACCTGTCCCACGGGGACGGTGAGCTTTCGCGCGACGCCGGCGCCCTTGAGCAATCCGGCACGGCGATCCGGATCCGGTTCGCGGAAACCACCACCCGCGGCCAAGGTGCAACTATCCACCGTGATCTGCCCGAGCAACTGGCTTCCCGATCCAAGGCTGGTTTCGCCGAAGACCGACGCGCCATTGAGATAGCGGCCTTCGTCTCCGATCGAGATTGAAGCGCCCTTTCGATTTGCCTTGGCCGTGAACCCGCCTTCGCCAAACTGGTTTCCATTGCCAATTGTGATGCCGCCATGCGTGGCTTCGATCATGGAATTCGCATGGAATGTGTTGCCGTTGCCGATCTCGAGCGCACCGCCTTCGGTGCAAAACAAATACACACCGGGAAAGAAGACGTTATCGCGGCCGATCACGGCGCGCGCTGAGATGAGGACGGAGTGCGGATCATAGAAAATGTTGCCTTGCTGCGCGAGGTCAATCAATTCGGGCAAGGTCAGCAAGCCTTTCTGGCGGCGAACGTCGTCGAGATATGTGGAAACTGACACCTTATGCTGCTCCCATGATTGCTTGGTTCGTACCGAAATTGTCGCACGGCCTGAGCGAGATTGGAGGCCCTTCGAGGCGCTGATGAAGATACGAAACCAGCACGTCGGTCAGATAGGGCGCTTCGGTCATCTTGCCGGGAAGAACACAGATATGTCCGTCCTTGGGCTCGACCACGGCGATGTTGAGGGAACGCGCGCCCGACGGATCTGCGACCAGATCAACTTTCGTGCAGGCGACCTCGATCGCGGCCGCGTCGTCCCAGGATGGAAAGATCCTTGCGATAGCCCTCCGGACATTGGCGGCTCGCTCGGCGATCACATCATAGCTCGGCTCGGCTGAAAGCAGCGCATCTTCGTTCAATCCAACGATGCTGACGGCGCCATGGTGCATCATGGCGGCCTCATGGGCATCGACGAAGAAAACGCCCACCGGAGCCAGTCTTTTTGTGATGACCAGATGGCTCTTCCAGAAGCGGATCGGCAGGTCGATCGCGTGAAATCTCTCGAACAGCGATTTGGTACCCGTGCCCGCCGAATAGACGAACTTGCGTGCCTCAAGGCGAAGTTTATCGCCGTCGGCGCCCGTGACGGTTGCCACTTGCCCGTCAATCCGGTCGATCTGATTGCCGATGTAGAAATCGCAACCCGATTTTCCCGCCAATGCAAACAGCTTTCTGTAGACAAGACGTGTATTCAGGCTGACGTCATTCGCCTCGAAAATGGCGGACGCGCGCTGAAAATCGGCATCGGGCGCAAGCGTTTGCGCGGCCTCGCGCGTGATGGGGCGACATTGAACCTCGGCTTCCGACCAGCGCGAAATCACTTCATCAACCATCCCAGCGTCGCGGATCATGACGAGGGGGCGCCGGTCCCCATCTTCCACCGCTTCAGGACAGAAGCGTCGAAGCTGTTCATGCCCGTAAATGCAACGCCGGGCGACCTGAACTGCGTTGCCGCGGCTTTTGATTGACGCCGCATGGTATGTGCCGCGATGAAGCCAGCCCTCGTTTCTGGTCGATGGGCCAGAGGCGAGCGTGGATTGACGCTCGATCAGGGCGACACGCATGCCCAGGTCACATAGCTTGTGGGCTGCCATGAGTCCGGCAATGCCGCCTCCGATCAGCACAACGTCATACCTGATGATCACGCAAACATCCCTTCATGGTTTGATCGGTCGTTTCCGGCATTGGCGAAGTCTGTCGAGCCCTGGATTTGGTTTGTCTGAACACACGGAGACGGTCGCGCGCCGCATGGTGCGACGTCGTCACTTATGGCTGGATCTCATTTTGATATCCGCCTCTATGGGCGGCGCGCCGCGAGCCGTACGACTTCGATTTTTCTGGAGCTGCAACGACGGAGACGCGCTTCGTTCGAAGTCTTAATCGTCGGCCTGCATTCCCGACAGCAACGAGCTTGCAATGATTGCAAAATGCCGCGCGACAGCTCGTTCATAGCCAGCCCGACTTCGATGGTGTTCATAAAACAACACAACCTTTGATCGATTTAACCTGTGGTTGCGTTCTAGTTGGACTGTCACATAACTGTCAAGAAAAAATCATGAGCGAACTCTGCACGTCGTCGCGGCACACACGATGCGTTTCATCGAACGCATTGTGTCTGAGTTTGTCTCACGGTTCGCGCGCACAAACAAAATGTCTTTCACCGGCAACGGCCTGGATATGCTGCTCGTAGTAGCGCCCCATCGAAAATGCGCCCATTAGCTCAAGGTACGCGTTCTCAGGGACACGGCAATATTCGTAGTAACTGCCCTTGACGTTGATGACCATGTGACCCGTGCCGGCGTCGTAGCAGACGCGTTGTATTATGCTGCTTCGCTTGATGTCGCGGCAATTGAGCAGTTCGACAACAACCTTATTGAATGGCCATACCGTCACGGCCTCGGGCCGGATGTCGAGCCTCGACAGGAGCAGAAGCAGAAACCCGGTGATGCTTCCGACCATTGAAGATTCTCGTTTTTGAGCGCCGCAGGTGAAACTGAAGATCGCTCTGTTCACTTCGCAAAGCTGCTTCAAACATGAGCAGATGACGCCAGGAACGATGAGTTCATGCACGAACGAACAGGGCATTCCGCCTGAAAAACATGCGTGATCCGTTCTGGCCGGGCAAGGTGCGGAAGGACTCGTGAGGCAGAGACCGCGAGTTGGGATAAATAGCGACGTCGGACAGCGCCGCTCGGCCCCGCGATGTTCGAAAACTCGAACATGAGTAAAGATCAATGTCGGTTAATCGGAACGCTGCCAAGCTCTCTAATGTGTGGGACGCTTCAAGACAGCGACGCATGTGCGGCGCCCGGCGAGCTTCCTAAACTGGCACTTGTCGTCGTACGAGCAATCGGGTTCTTCAATCGGAGTATGAGCTGTCCTGATGGCTCCGCGGAACGTACGTCGGACGGCAGAGGGTTTCCCGTGAAGAGGTTCGAATGAGGCAGGCTGTCAGTTGGATGTCACTGTGCGTTTCCGTCTATGCTTGCTTTTCTGCATCAGCCTTCGCCTCATCCTGCTCGCCGGACGGGATTGCGGGCCGGACCATTGTTGTTGACCCGACCGAGCATCCTCTGATCGGTACGATGCAATATGCTGAAACGCTGCCCCTCGCCGACCATGAAGTCGTCCTCACATTCGATGACGGACCCTCGCCACGCTATACCGACCGGGTGCTCGGTGCGCTTGCCGACGCGTGCGTCAAGGCAACCTTCTTCATGGTGGGCGAGATGGCCAAGACATTTCCCGCCGAAGCGGAAAAAGTCTGGTCCGAGGGCCACACGATAGGCACGCACAGTTTCGCGCATCCATTCACCTTCGGCCACATGACCGAAGCCGCGGCCGGAGAGGAGATCGACAGGGGTATAGATGCTGTTGGTCATGCGCTGGATGATCCCGCACGGCTGGCTCCGTTTTTTAGAGTACCGGGCTTCCTGACATCGAAAGCAACCGAAGCCGCTCTCGCCGCCCGTGGTCTCATGACATGGAGTGCGGATTTTCCCGCAGATGACTGGTTGGGTATCAGCAGCGCAGAAATCGTCCGGCGTGCGCTATCGAGGATTGAAGCCAGAGGAAGAGGCGTCCTCCTGCTTCACGACATTCATGGACGCACGGCCGTGGCCCTCCCCGAGATATTACGTGAACTCGGAGCGCGGGGGTTCAAGATCGTTCACGTGGTCGCGGCCAGTCCGACGCTCGCCAAAACAGTTACTGATCCTTCACAATGGCGACCGTTCGGCCAAGTCCATCCGACTGCGGTGGCAGCGCTTCAACCTGATGCGGCGGGCGTTACTGATCCGCATCAGGCTGACGAGCATCCGGCCGCCTCCGGATCGGCCAACCCGGCTCAACGCACAGCCACGATTGGTCATCACGGACGAGCAAAACCCAAGCGCGTGGCAGGGTCGCGGCGGGCCAAACCCAGGAAAGACGCGCGCCGGCATCGGCCGGGCCCGCACCATGCAGACCGCAGCCGTGGTACTGCTCTCCGTTAGAAGACTTGCAGGAGTGAACGCTGACGCCAGCCCGGCGGAAGGACGGTCGGATCGTATGGCACCCCGAGCCTAGTTGAAATCGCTTCAAGAGCCGACCTCCAGCCCTTATTGTGGGACCAGCACAGCATCAATGGGTCTGCCGCGGACGTGATCCCCTGTTGGCGACCGAATGCGGGGAAACGCCTTATGTTCAGATTTCCGAACATCATGGATTCTGTGGGGCCGCTGGGCCATTCTAACGGTCGAGATCACAGGATTCGGCGGCCGGGCACCTGGTCGTTGACCGCACGGATGCCGATTGTGTCAGGTATCCTCATCTTCATCGTCGCGATCGCGATCTCGCGTGTGATGATGTCGTCGGTCGCTCATGAGCAGGAGCTCGGCGTACGTCAAATTGCGGCTGTCTATCTGGATGGGATTGCCACGACCGTTTATCCCCACGTTGTTTCGCGGAACCTGGCAAATGTCACCGAAGCCTTGCGGCGGACCATGTGGTTCCATCAGGGCATGCGAGAACAACGCGCCATCGTACGTCTTCCCGATGGCTCCAAGTTCGCGGACGTGTCGGGGCCGAGCAGCGACACGGACAACGAAGAGCCGATTCACGACAGTCGCCTGCTTGAACAGCTTGCACTGCAAGGCGGATTTGTCTTCGATGGCGAAAGCGGAACCGGCTGGGCATCTCGCGCCATCGTGCGCGACGGCAATCATGTTGCAGACTTGTATGTGTCTGTGGAGCTCAAAGCGCTCCTCGAAGAGCGGGAAGCCGTACGGCGCAAGCTGCTCCTGGCGACGGTCCTTGCGGGGCTTGGAGCGGCGGCTATCGGCTTCCTAATCGTCCGCCGCATGATGCTGCCGGTTCACGTGCTGACCGAGCGGCTTCGGCGCGCACAGGCCGGCGATCTTGAATGTGTCGACGCAGCATCGATGCCGTCCTCTTCGAGCGAGTACGGCCGTTTGCTACAAGGCTACAACGACCTGGTTGGGGCCATCGGCGAGAGGGAGGCCCTGGCCTTGAGGCTGGCCCAGCAGGAAAGAGAAGGCGTTTTGGGTAGACTAGCGGCCACGCTTGCGCATGAGGTTCGCAATCCTTTGGGAGGAATGTCGACCGCGCTGAATACGATACGCAAATTTGGCGATGATCCCAATATCCGCGCGCGTAGCCTCGATCTCATCGAGCGCGGCCTTTCGAGCATCGGCGAAGTCGTGAATTCCGTCCTTGCCTTTCACCGCGTTCCGGTCGAGCAACGGCGGCTCACCGCCGCGGATCTTGATGATCTTCGTGTGCTCGTCCGACCCGAGCTGGCGCGCCGCCAGCTCGGTCTGATTTGGGGCTGCGACATCGACGGCGCTGTTGACGTGGCGGCGACCGAAACGCGTCAGATCGCTCTCAACTTGCTTCTTAATGCGTGTGAGGCTTCCCGGGAGGGCGGCGAAGTCGAATTCCGGGCCTCGATAGAACCGGGCGGCGGCAATCCCGACCTCGTACTGGAAGTGACGGACGAAGGACCCGGCCTTCCGGAATCGGTGTCGGCGACATTTAGCGGCGAAAACGACGGCGATGTCCGGGAGACGCCACGGGGCCTCGGCGTCAGGGTGATCCGGGACCTTGTCACGCGATTGAATGGGCGCATTATCGCGACGCGTGGAACAGATGGCCAGGGAGCGCGGATTGTCGTCTGGCTCCCGTTGGGCTGTCGCGTTGGGCGGGAGGCGCTCGTATGAATCCCTCTACGTGCGAACGTCAGACCCGTTGCGATTCGAGACCCGTCATTGGCCTGGTCGAGGATGATCCCATCATGGGGGAATCTCTTGTCCAGCGTCTCGAGCTTGAGGGTTACAATGTCGTCTGGTGGCAAACGGGTGAAGACGCCCTTGGGCAACTTCAGAACCACGCGTGCAAGGTTCTGGTCAGCGATATCCGCTTGCCAGACCTTGATGGAGAGCAGCTTTTTCGTCGCGCCCTCTCCCACCTCGGCGCAACGCCGGTGATCTTTATCACCGCTTTCGGCGAAATCGAGCAAGCGGTGCGTCTGATACGGGCTGGTGCGGACGACTACATCACCAAGCCCTTTGAGATCGAGACTCTTCTCGAAAAAATCGGGGCGTTGTGCGAGCGGGAAGTCGCGGCAGGTGACGACCGGCCGGGCCGGATCGCTCTCGGCGATTCTCCGGCGATGCGCGCGGTGGAATCGGAACTGCGGCATATCAAGAACGGTTCGGCGCCGGTGCTGGTCCTGGGCGAGACAGGTGTCGGAAAGGAAGTTGCCGCGCGGCAATTGCACGAAACATCCGCGCGACGGAACCTTCCTTTCGTGGTCGTGAACTGTGCGACAATTCCAGCAGAGAGGGCGGAAAGCATCATCTTCGGACACGAGCGGGGAGCCGTTGCTGGCTCCTGGAATGCGCATGATGGTCTGGTCCAGGAGGCGGAGGCCGGGACATTGTTTCTCGACGAGGTGTCCGCCCTCCCACTTACCCTGCAAAGCAAGTTCTTGCGACTGGCCGAGGACGGCCGCTATCGCAGGGTTGGCGCCGCCACCGAGTTTGTCTCAGGCGCTCGCGTCGTCTCGTCGAGCAACGCCGACTTGCAGGCGCTGATTGCCGAAGAACGGTTTCGGTCCGATCTCTATTACCGGCTGAACGCAGTCACACTGCGGATCCCGCCGCTTCGCGCCCGCACGGAAGACATCATTCCCCTTGCCGAGCATTTCATTGTTGAATTCTGCCGCCGATCGGGAACGCGTATGCCTGCGCTGGCGCCCGCGGCCCACACCGCGTTGCGCGAGTACACGTGGCCCGGCAATATACGCGAGTTGCGCAATCGGCTGGAGCGCGGCGTGAGCCTCGCCGCGGGCGCCGCGCAACTGTCCGTTCAGGCTCTTTTTCCTGAGCAAGTGCTCCTTGATGAATCGGAAAGCCGTATTGCGAGCCTCGCCGAGGCGCGGGAGCGGGCGGAGCGGATCCAGATCGAGGAAGCGATCCGCCAGACGGACGGCGAGCTTGGCAAGGCCGCCTCGTTGCTCGGCGTGTCGCGGACCACGCTGTGGGAAAAAATGCGCCGGCTTGGAATTTCGTGAGACGCAAGCAACCCGAAGCCGCGAGCCAGCTATGCGATCGCGCGTCAGACGGGTCCAGCGTCAAGAACAATGCGATTAGCGATCCGGCGAAGAGAAGGCGGCCTGCCGCGCAACAGACGCCTTGGGCGCGCCACCCAGCCACTCCGGATGGACGATGGCGACCCCTTCAAGCTTGTCGGCGGTCTGCGGGTTCACAACGGCGAGCGCGTAGGTCTGCGTCGTCTGATAGAATGCTTCATTCGCCGAAGGGTTGGTTGAATCTGCCCGTATCCTGCGCAGCGCAGGCGGCAATCGTGTCACCGCATGCCGATTCCAGTGCGGCTTTCATATCGGTTCGCGCTGCACTCAGAGCGGCGCGGAATCTGTATGCGGCGGCCGGCGTCGCGGCTCGTCTGGCGCTCACAAAATAGATCCGTCGCCCATCAGATGAGCAAAGGAGTTGGGTTGAGTGCCATCTGCGCTGCCATATAAGCGTTCGGGGCAGAGTAGACTGCAGGCGCTGCTGTTAGCCTGACAAGCGGCAGCACCGGAAAATAGGGGCCCCTCCAGGCGGGTAGCAACTTCGAACCGACCGTTCTCGCGATCCCCGGCAGGCCGCATCACCAACGGCTGATGCCGTCGCGACAATTTCAGGACAAGCTTCTAGAGGACAATCAACCGCTCGACCGAAGTGCGCGGGACCAGGCTCGCCGCAGATATCGCTTGCGGGCTTCCGGGGCATCAACTTTCCCGCCCCAAACGCGGATGATTTGCCGTGATCGACCGGACAGTTCGGCGATCTCTTTGTAGTTCGCAACGCCACTCTTGAGCATGAAGAGCGCGGCAGCCTTTGCGACGTCCCTCTTTTGCTTGCGCATTCTGACCGCTATAGGAAAAGGAGCCCCGCCTCCAAGGGGAAGCCGAAAGGAAGCGGGGATGAAGTCTGAGTCACACGGGGTATCCGCTGTCACGACTACCCCGATCGAAAATTAACACGGAGACTGCAACCGCCCTAGCAAATTCAATCGTGCAGGGATCGTCGTGGGGGCGCCATCAACGCGGGAGGCATGGAGCGTCGCCGCCATCGTGGTTTGCACTTTGAACGCCGGCGTCTCATCCAACGCTCAGTTTCTCCACCGCACCCGCGAAAAATATCGGAAACGAACCTATCGCGTGTAGCGCGGCAAGCTACTGCACAAAATCCTTGAGCGCAGCGTCTGGCATACGGACGGGAAAAGCCGTCACGCGCATAATGCCCGTGTTCAGCATTTCAAAACCACCAACCCCATTTTGTCCGCTCGCTCCGGTCGCGCCGATGTAAATGTCGTTCGTCGTCCAGTCTCCAGAGAATGAACCTGAAACCTTTTGACTGTTGCTGACGGCGCTGGTCGCTGTCCCTCGCCTGCATTGACGAGATAGCCGCCGGTCGGCTTGTCCTTGGGACCGAGTTCGGGCTCGACAATTGGAAATTGCAGCATGCCAAGCGACGCGATGCTGGCGGCGAGCGCTTCAATCTCCGCCGTCGTGTGCGGCATCTTGCGCACATTCTTCGGCGACTTCTTCAGCTTGGCGAGCGGCACCATCACGATGTTACGGCTTCAGTGGGGATGTTCCTTCTGCTGCTCATGGTTGTTCTCCGTGTTGGCAGGGGTTGTGCGCGGCCAAAAAGCCGCCATAACCCCTGCCTCGCGGCGAGCAGCGGGTGTGCAAGGTGCAAGGCCCAGGAACTTGCGGGCAAGTTTTTTGGAGGCGCCGCGCGCGGAGCGCGTGGAGGAACCAAAACCCGGAGGGCCTGCCCTTGCGCCGCGCCGAGGGCGGAGCCCTAAGCCTCACGCCGCGGCAGCGGCGACAAGATGCCTTTGAGAATAAAAGCCGCGCGCCGCGCTCCATAAGAGCGATATTTTCTACACGCGCTGGGACCGCGATGGGGGCGGCGATATCACGTGATGCGCAAAACGACACTATGCACGGTCCATCGACCGGCCAAAATGACGCGCCAGAATTCATGCCGCCGAGGTCAATGAATGCAACAGATTCCGCTCGATCCCGACGTCGCGGATACAGCGCCGTCCGATCCAGCCACCCTCACGCCTTATGATCATGAACATGCCATCACTTATCTGCGACTGCTGGATGCAAACGCCGCAGGGGCCGACTGGCGCGACGTCACACAGCATGTGTTGCACATCGATCCCGAGCGCGAACCGACCCGCGCCAGGCAGGCGTACGATAGCCATCTCGCGCGCGCCAAATGGATGACCGAGGTGGGGTATCGGTTACTGCTACGATATGGCTGGCCCGCGCCGAACTGACATCAAGCCTGGAAACAGGCGTGCGCGCAGCGCATCGGCCCCCTGAAATGGCACCCGGGCCGCGTGAGCATAGTGACGGCGAAGCCGGCATGCGGGACGAGTGCAGCGACGCGACCGGTTAGGGCAACATACCGCACCAATCGCGTCCTTCTCCGGCCTTATCGCACCTCGTGTCGGCCCATGGATGCAAGTGCTCCCGCACTCCTCCACTTCGTTCCGGTCTGACGATGCATCCGCCTCCTCCGGTGCAACGGCCTCCCGCGAAGGCCGCGATTGGCGCGGTCGAGCGATGGAGGAGACGATGCAGCCATGGACGATCGACGAACTGATGCACCTGACGCGGGACGAACTTTGCGATCTCGCCGGCAGTATCGAAGGAACCCTTTCCAGCTTCGAACCCGGCACGGTGAAGCGATTGAACGCCCTGACCAGCATCGAGAACATTCGCCGTGTCATGGTCGGCCGCCATTTGCACTTCTAAATGCGTGGCTCTGCGGTCCAATTGATATTGTCCCCAGCAAATAGGGGGAGCAGGTCGTCGGGTGGCCAAGAATGGGCGTATCCTAGAGTGATTCACTGACATTCGGAACGATTTCACGCCTTGAGGGACGGAGTGGGTTATGGCCGAAAGCGCAGAGGCCGTTTACGCATTGGCCGACGTCTTGGAGTGCCTCGGCGCCCCTTGGAGCTTGCCGGAAGACTGGATCATCCTCTGCGACAACGATGATCTGCGCCATATGCCACGGGCAGCAGCAAAGAAACTGCTCGCGAAGGCAAAGAAGGAAACAGCGCGCCGATGGCTATTCGGTCGCTTTGATCCAAGCGAAATGGACCTGGAGCTTTCCGAAGACTCCGAAGGCGGTGACGGCACCGAGATATTTGACGACAGGCTCTTGAAGCAGCGGGCCATTAACTCGATCGATGATGTCGTATCAACGGTCAAGTCACTGCGAGAGCTATACACAAATCGTGCGATCGATCCGGGCCAGGCGGCGGCTCAGCAGGCTACGGTGGCGGCGCGCTTGGAGTTTGGCTACCCGAAGGAGCCGCCATCTCGAACGGATTGTTTCGATGAGGATGTGCCTCGCCAATGTCGCCGTATAATCAACGAAATTTACAGCCCCAAGGTAAGATCTTCCGAACCGTTGGTCTATTTGATCAGCACCGACAATCCGGAATTCGTAAAGATAGGATTTACGACCCGCCTTGATCACCGATTGAAATCCCTACGGACAGCTTCGCACGTCGAGCCCACAATTCACCTGACGATCCCAGGCACACGGACACTTGAAGGCGAGCTTCACACGCGGTTCGAAGCGGCCCGCTACAATCGCGAATGGTTTCGGATGACGGACGAGATCAAAACATTTACTGCCTCAAAGAGAGAACTCTGAAGCTCGCGCCTCGGGCGTATCGCGCCAACCCGCGACGGTTCAAGGGTATTCGTCGATGACCTTTTCGAGCTTGCCGGCAATATCGCGTGCCCGAAGTTCGATCTCATAGAGCTTTCGTTTCAGGGGTTCCGTAAGGCGGGCATTCTCGCGCTGTCCCGGATCCACGGTCTCAATGATCGAATTGTACTCGTCGATCTCGCGAACCAGTTCGGCAAGGGCTTTACGGTCCGACTTTTCAAGAAAGATGACAGCCTCACCGGCTCCCCTCAATTCGCCTGAAACGGCAATCATCAACGTCATGCGCGGGAAATAGTCGCTCCCTGACATCTTGTGACGTTCGCCGGCCGCAGCTCGCAAACGACGAATTTCGACAACCAGGCTCCATGCCAGCCCGAACTTCCGCCCATAGGCGATGCTGCGGCGCATGGCATCGCGGACTTCATAGTCGTGCATCGGCTCCGCTTTGAAGTTATGCCGGCGGTAGTATTTGTGATCGGACACGTTCTGATGTGGGGCCATCGCGGTTGCCTGTCCGATCCGGATGGTAAACGCGACGCGGTCCTTGCCCTTGCTCGGCAGATCAATTGCCGCGATTTCTAGTTGTTCGATCTTCGGCTGCACGCCAGTCGTGAGAACATTCTCAACCGTCTCGGGTTCTGTCAGCAGAAGCTTGCTCTGCTCGTTACCGGCGAGGTCGCGCCATTTAAGCCGGGTCTTGTAGGGCTTCGTGGGATTGAAGCCTTCGGTGGGCTCGAACATCTCGACCCGAAAGACGATCGCCTGGTTCACCGCCACGCTGTCTTCCGTGAAAAGATGGAGTCCGTGTGTCAACCGGCGTCCAAACTTGACCCCTCATCGGCGTCCAATTTTGACCCCTTCGTGCGGCGGGATTTAGCGGTAGCGCTCGTCTCGTCGGAGCTGGCCGGGATAGCGGAGGCGAGACGAGCGCGGG
>Ga0207695_10006151_pt1 | contig 15651 bp, 12 predicted proteins | sample KBSC54metaG_FD_184354 | JGI IMG/M metagenome (GOLD analysis project Ga0207695, IMG submission 184354) | Corn rhizosphere microbial communities from Kellogg Biological Station, Michigan, USA - KBS C5-4 metaG (SPAdes) (version 2) | ecosystem: Host-associated > Plants > Roots > Rhizosphere > Soil... | reverse complement strand
CGCCCTGCTGCGCAAATTCACAGGCGGTCAGGATCGCGTGACCGCAAACGGCCGCAATCTCGGCCAACTGGTCGATGATCTCGAACGCCAATTCCCCGGCCTGCGCGAACAATTGATCGAAGACGGCGATGTGAAGCCCTCGATCGCGGTATCGATCGACGGCGATATGGGCACCGGCGGCGTGCTCGAACCGGTGCGCGAATCGAGCGAAATTTACTTCCTCCCGGCAATCGGCGGCGGCTGACCACCCTTCGCGGCGCGGCGCAGATTTCGCGGCGACAAATTTCACCCCCAAAGCGATTCGCGCAATGCTCACGCATTGCCGTCCACGGTCTTGCGGGTTCCTGAAATACTACTAATGTTAGTGAAGTAGTCCGATTGGCTTCATGACCTGCTCATAGCCTTGAACGCGACTTCGCCATCTGCGCGGCGAAGCTGCCGTAATGATTCCGGCCGCGATTTGTTTCGCGCGCATTAGTCGATCCGGAGGTTTGCGATGTCAGAGTCCACTCCCACTCCCAATGGAAAGTTCAAAGTAATCGGCACCCGGCCGATTCGGCCCGATGGCGTTGACAAGGTCACCGGCCGCGCGCTCTACGGCGCTGACTATGCTCTGCCCGGAATGCTCCACGGATGCGTCCTGCGCAGTCCCTATGCGCATGCGCGTATCAAGTCGATCAATATCAACCAGGCGCTCAAACATCCGGGTGTGAAGGCGATCGTCACGGCCGAGGATTTTCCCGAGGTCAAAGGCGTGATGGCGCAGGTGGGCGAGCTGGTCGTCAATACTCACTACCTTTCGCTCAACATAATGGCGCGCGAAAAAGTACTCTACGACGGCCATGCGATCGCCGCAGTCGCTGCGACCAGCCGCCATATCGCACAGGAAGCGCTCGAACTGATCGAGGTAGAATACGAGATACTCGAACCGGTCATGACCGCCGAAGATGCAATGAAGCCCGATGCGCCAATCCTGCTCGAGGAACTGCGCACGCGGCTGATGGAGCATCGCACCGACCCCGGTTCGCAGGAAGGTCCCGACCGCGCGACCAACGTACCCGGCCATCTCCGCTTCGAACGCGGCGACCTTGCGGCCGGTTTTCGCTGCGCCGATTTCATAGTCGAGCGTGAGTTTACTACTGCGACCGTTCACCAGGGCTACATCGAGCCGCAAAATGCACTCGCGCTGTGGAGCCCGGACGGCCATGTGACTATCTATTGCTCGACGCAGGGTTCATTCAACGTGCGCACGCTGACCGCGAGTGTACTGTGTATTCCGGAGGGCAGTATTCGCGTCGTGCCCGCGGAAATCGGCGGCGGTTTCGGTGGTAAGACTACCGTGTACCTGGAACCGGTCGCCGCGCTGCTCTCGAAGAAAAGTGGCCGTCCGGTCAAGATGGTAATGACGCGCGCAGAAGTGCTGCGCGCAACCGGCCCGACTTCCGGCACGAAAATGAAAGTCAAAATGGGCGCCACTCGCGACGGCAAAATCACCGCGGCCGAAGTCTGGCTCGCCTATGAGGCAGGCGCTTTTCCGGGCTCTCCGTTCGCACCGGGTGCGATGTGTACGCTCGGACCTTATGTCGTCGAAAACCTGCGCATCGATTCCTTCGACGTAGTAGTCAATCGGCCCAAGGTCGCCGCCTATCGCGCACCCGGATCGCCCGCCTCCGCCTTTGCCTGCGAAACGGTAATCGATGAACTCGCCGAGCAATGCGGTATCGATCCGCTCGAGTTCCGGATCCGCAACGCGGCGCACGAAGGCACGCCGCAACCGGCCGGTCCGCCGTTCAAGAAAATCGGCTTCATCGAGACCGTGGAGGCGATTCGCAGCAGCGACCACTATCGCTCGAAGATCGAAGGACCAAATCGCGGGCGCGGAGTCGCCTCGGGCTTCTGGTTCAATGGCGGACTCCAATCGTCGGCGACCGTGAACATACATACCGATGGCACTGTCAGCGTCGTCACCGGCTCAGTTGATATCGGTGGCACCCGCGCGGTGCAGGCGATGATCGCGGCGGAGGTCCTCGGAGTGGCGGTTGACGACGTGCGCGCAGTCGTCGCCGATACCGATTCGACCGGCCACACTGACGTGACCGGCGGCAGCCGTATCGCGCTCGCCACGGGAATGGCGGTTTACGAGGCCGCCCACGACGCTCTCACTCAACTGAAAGGGCGGGCCGCCAAATTGTGGGAGAAAAAGCCCGACGAGGTTATCTTCTCCAATGGCGCCTTCAAAGCCGCCGGCAATGGCGTGCCGCCGATCACCCTCAAGCAATTGGCGTCGCGCCTCGCCCGCACCGGTGGTCCAGTGAGCGGACGCGCGACACTCAACGCCGGCGCGGTTGGTGCCGTCGGCAATGCGTTCGCCACCGTCTGCGTTGACGTTGAAGTCGACTCTGACACCGGCAAGGTCCGCATCCTCCGCTGCACGATCGCGCAAGATGTCGGCCGCGCACTGCATCCGAGTTATGTCGAGGGTCAGATGCAGGGGGCGGTGGCGCAAGGCGTCGGCTGGGCGCTTAGCGAGGAATATTTCTACGATCAGAAGGGCGTCCTCAGAAATACGGGCTTGCTCGACTATCGCATGCCGACCTGTCTTGACCTGCCGATGATCGAGGCGCTGGTGGTCGAAGTCGCCAATCCCAATCATCCGTTGGGCGTGCGCGGTGTCGGCGAAGTTGGCATCGTGCCGCCGATGGCGGCGGTCGCCAACGCGATTTATCGGGCCATCGGTGTACGGATGAGCGAGCTGCCGATGTCGCCGCCGCGTCTGCTCAAAGCGATTATCGAACGGCGCAGCCAGGCGATAACACAAGCTGCGGCTGCTGACTGAGAGACAGCGTTTGCTAACTGGCAGTCTAGCGACGGGAGGATAAAACAAAACGGTTGTCTTTCGACGGGCAACGTGCTCAGATTAAGCAAGCGCGTGAACGGTTGCCACCTAATTACGTCAGGAGACCTCTTGCAAGTCACTTAAAGTTGCGTACAATGAAGCTTGCTAACCGGGGTTTGCCCCCCCTTTTCCCGGTTGGTAGAGGGCCGAGCGGAGCAATCCGTTCGGCCCTCATTTTATCCGGCCTTGCTTGCGAGCTTATGAAGGATTCACACACGCCGTCCATTCCGCGAAAATCGGAGATGGGCATCAAGGGGAAGCCGCACTTGTTCGGGATTAGCTGCGAATCAGCGGGACGAGTATCGACGGTAGCGCGGTGCATTTGCCCGCACTGCTGAGAATCTCAGAGCGAACACGCCAAGACGATACGCACCGGGCTCTATGCCCGCGCGTCGCACGTCCGAATAACGATCGCGCCTCGCAACCGCGAGCGCCGAGCGTCATTCAAGCCGAACTAATAGTCACGTCCGGAACCACGGCCGCCGCCGCCTCCGCCACCGCCGGTTCGGGCTTGCGCCTCGTTCACCCGGATCGGGCGTCCTTTGATCTCGCGGCCGTTCAGCGTTTTGATCGCCGTCTCCGCAGCCTCGTCCGTCGCCATCTCGACGAAGCCGAAGCCGCGCGAACGATTCGTCGCGCGATCCATGATTACCTGTGAACTATCGACCGCCCCGGCTTCCGAGAAAGCATCCTGCAGATCCTGATCCGTGACAGTCCAGGCCAGATTCCCTACGTACAGTCTGCGGCCCATTAAGCTCTCCTCGGGGACCTCATGCCACTTTTCCAGTGGAAATTTCTGGTCTGCTCCGTAACTTGTGGCCGGGCAGTACTGACGCCGTTTTTTTCGGCCTGACTCACGGTGCGCATCCCGCGTCGGACCCCAACATGGGGTTCTTTATAGCACTCAAGGATGCAGGAACATAGCAGTGGGGCCTTTGGCCTCAAGTAGTGGCTTGGATCATATCGAGTGGAAATGAAAGTCCTTGTGGAGCTACGTCGCGCTATAATTTTCGCCGAAATGACGTTCTTCCACCAATCCGGATGGCGTTCGAGGACGCCTTTCGCCCGCCGGCCGCTCGCCGCATCGACGCTCGCGCCGCATACCCGGAGTCCTGCACCGCCGCGTCGCGATCGCATCTGTGGTCCGCTTCGACGGATGAACGGCGCGCGCACCGAGCGCGACTATACACTTTCGATTTCCTCGGATGTCGCCGCGTCGGCGCCTCCGATGTACCACTGAATTAATGATCGCGCTTACCCGAAAATATGCAGGTCGATATCGTCGTTCACAATCGCACTACCACTTGGATTATTCGTGAAACCGCATTGTTCGCGGCGACGCTCAAGTAGGCATCTCGCGATGCACTCACGCATATCAATTCATTTCGCAGACGGGATCGTAGTTGCGGGATGTCATCGCATCGTTCTTTGATCGAAATGTACCTTGAGCAGTGAGAGCGGCGACATCGAATGCGATCTTCTTTGCGATGCGCGCGAACTGAGTCATTGTGCGCAACTCCTCCAGTCTCATAGGTTGTAGCACGGAGACGCATGGGGTGAATTTCGCGGCGCATTTAAAATGACGCAATTACACGCCTCTGAGATTGTCCATTTATACGTCAGCGCAAAGTACAGTTTCATCACGGTACCGGTCTGACTAGTTGCAATTGCCGCAAATGTACTTGTTTTGACATAATTGGTTGTGTAGGATCGCAATTTAGTCAGTAAGTTCTGGAAGGAGAATACGGGATGCCGCGAAGGAAAAATGCTGGTGGTGTGAGTTCGGCGCTGCGCCAGGTTCAGAAACACGCCCAGGCGATCTTAGTCAGTCTGCGTAAGGAAATCCGCGCCAAGGAACAGGAACTGCTTCACCTCAAAAGCCAGGAAGCAAACTTGGGTCGGCTCTCCGGATCTGGTGTCGCACGCGTCGCGGGTGCAGCAAAAGCGCCGACTGCGGCAGTCGGCAGACCGCGCGGCGGACGGGTTAATTGGCGCGCCGTACTCGAACAATTGCCGAAACAATTCAAGGCCGCAGAGGTCCGCGACGTCCGCGGAGTAAAAGGCAAGCGCCCCTCCGAAATCTTCGCCGCGATCACGCGCTGGATTGAAGCAGGTTCCGTCAGGCGCAAGGCTCGCGGATTGTACGAACGAGTCTAGGCCCAGGAATCTCAGCGACCCTAGAGAGTATTCTGAAGCCCGCCCGGATCATGGCGGCGCGAACGGACAATCCGTGAGTGTCGCCAGTCCTCGCAATTTCAGTTAAATCGTTGGCACCGGCGTCGGTACCCGGGAACATCAGACGGGGCGGCGCAATTGTGTCAACGGAGTGTCAATCAACGTGGCCGTAAAGACTATTGAATGGCGCGCCGACAGCGTGCGTATGATCGATCAGCGCCTGCTGCCGAAGCGCGAAGTGATTCGCACCTATCGCGACTACCGCGGAGTTGCCGAGGCTATTCGCTCGATGGTGATTCGCGGCGCGCCGGCGATCGGGGTGGCGGCCGCGATGGGCGCGGCGCTGGGATTCAAAGGTTATGCGGGCAAGCGCGCACAGGTGCGCTTCGAGCATGTCGCGAAGACTCTGCGCGCCACACGACCGACTGCCGTGAACCTGGCATGGGCGCTGGAGCGGATGGGCGCGGTGCTCGCGGCTAATCTCGAACTCAGCGCACCGGCACTCTTTCGCCGGATGCGCGCGGAGGCGATCGCGATCCACGACGAGGACATCGCGGCGAATCGCGCACTGGGTAATCATGGGGCGGTGTTGATCGGGAAATCCGCCACGATACTCACGCACTGCAACGCCGGTGCGCTGGCCACCGCAGGTTACGGCACCGCCCTCGGGGTGATTCGCGCCGCCCGCGACGCCGGCAAAGAGATCGAAGTATTCGCCGACGAGACGCGGCCGTTTTTGCAGGGCGCGCGCCTGACCGCATGGGAACTGCATAAGGATCGCATCCCGGTCACCGTGATCGCCGATAACATGGCCGGAAGTTTACTGAGCAGCGGGCGGGTGGACTGTGTAATCGTCGGTACCGATCGCACCGCGGCCAACGGCGATGTCGCCAACAAAATCGGCACCTATCCACTGGCGGTGCTGGCGCGGCGCCACCAGGTGCCTTTCTACGTTGCGGCGCCGCTCTCGTCGATCGATCTCGATTGTGCGGGCGGCGCGCAAATTCCGATTGAGCAGCGTTCGCCGAAGGAGATTAGCGAATTTGCCGGCAAACAGGTCACGCCCAAGGGCGTCGGCATTTTCAATCCGGCCTTCGATGTCACACCGGCCGAACTGGTTACGGCGATAATCACGGAGCGCGGCGTCGCCTATCCGCCGTTCACAAAAAGTCTGGCGAAATTGAAACACGGCGCCTGATAATAGTCAGTCCGCAGATATTGGCCGCGATTGGTATCGGCGGGCGCCGCGGCTGGTGCAGCGCCAGACTTTTTGAAATCTATCGGCGGCGATCTGACTGGTATTCCCCGTTAATGACATCCGGATCTCTCAGCGCGCAATGTTACTGAGATTTGGACGACTCGCGAATACTAGCGGCGATGCCCGATAAGTTGAGCAAGGCCGTCGCCGAGCAGATTAAAGCCCAGCACCGAAAGGCCTATAGCGACTCCGGGCGCGGTCGTTAGATGCGGCGCAACGAGGATAAAGGCACGCCCCGCGTCGAGCATATTGCCCCAGCTTGGCGTGGGCGGGCGCGCACCGAGTCCAAGGAACGAGAGCGCCGCTTCGGCGATAATTATCCCGCCGACACCAAACGTCGCCTGCACCGCGACCGGACCGGCCAGCGCGGGCATCAGATGGTGCAAGAGTAATCGCGCAGGCCGCGCTCCGAGCGCTCGCGCCCCTTCTATGTATTCGCGTTCGCGCAGCGAGAGTACTTCGCCCCGGACCAATCGCGCATAGCCAGTCCAGCCCATCGCGGTGAGCGCGATTACCAGGTCAACCAGGCCCGGTCCCAGGATCGCGGCAAGTGCGATCGCGAGCAGGAAACCCGGAAACGCCATTACGATATCCACCCCGCGCATCACGAAGCCGTCGATCCAACCGCCCGCGAGCGCGGCGGCGCCGCCGATCACCGCTCCGACTGCGAGCGACAGCGCGACCACCATGGTCGAGACTCCCAGCGAGAGCCGCGCGGCCCAGATTACCCGGGCGAATAGATCGCGCCCTAAGGAATCGCACCCGAACCAGTGACTACGGCTGGGAGCGGCAAGCACGCGACTGAGATCAACCATGAACGGATCGGTATGCAGCGCAAGCGGACCGATGATCGCCGACAGCATCAGTATGGTCACCAGCACGGTACCAATAGCCAGTGATGGATTACGGTGAATCATCCTCATCGCAAGCGGATTCGCGGATCCACGGCGCTGTAGAGAAAGTCGGTGACCAGGTTCACGACGACGTAGCTGAGTGCGAACGTCAACACGCAGCCTTGCACCAGTGGATAATCGCGATTGTTGATCGCGGTCATCAGGAGGCGCCCGAGGCCGGGCCACGAAAAAATCATCTCGGTGACGATCGACCCGGTCAGCAAAGCGCCGGTCTCCAGGCCGACCAGCGTGATGACGGGAGTAAGCGCGTTGCGCAGGCCGTGGCGAATCAGGGCGGCGCGTTCACTGAGGCCCTTGCTACGCGCGGTGCGCATGTAGTCCGCGCCGGTCACCTGCACCAGGCTTTGGCGCAACATTCGCGCGAGGATCGCGGCGAGTGCGGTGCCCATCGTCAAGGCCGGCAATACCAGGTGAGCAAAGCCCCCGCGTCCGGTAAGCGGCAGCCAACCGAGGCGGAGCGAGAAAATAATCATCAGCAGCGGACCGAGATAAATATGCGGAACCGAGATGCCAAGAATCGCGAATCCCATCGCGGCGATATCGCCCGGACCGCCAGCGTCGGCACCGGCAATTATTCCGAGCGGTAAGGCGATGATGATCGCGACCACGAGGCCCGCGCCGGCCAATTCGAGAGTCGCCGGATAGTGTTCGCCAATGAGCCGCGCGACCGGCTCATGCTGGGAAATCGACTGACCGAGATCGCCGTGCGCCAATGCGGTCAGAAACGCGCCGTACTGTTTCCACAAGGGCAGGTCGAGTTTGAGATCGTGGCGCATCTGCGCGACGTCGGCGGGCGCCGCGTAATCACCGAGCATCGCGGAAACCGGATCGCCGGGTACCAGGTGAATGAGCGCAAAGGTCAACGTCGCAACCCCCAGCGCGACTGGCAGCAGCGCGGCGAGGCGGCGCAACAGTTGACGCGTCACTGGGCGTTCCGCACAGTGCGGTTTTCGACGGGAAAAGCCGCCGTTGCGAGCGCGATCAGACTGCCGTTCGGATACGGCGCGAAGCCGGCGAGGCGCCGATCGAACGCGGCGACGTTATCGTCCCACCAGAGCGATACATACGGTAGATCGGCTGCGGCCAATTTTTGCACGTCACCATAAATCGCGCGTCGCGCCGCGGGATCGATCGTGGTGTCGCCCGCCTCGACAAGCTGATCCATCTGCGGATTCGAATAGTCACCGCGATTATTGCCACCGGCGGCCGGCGTCATGTGTGAGTCGAATATTTCGTAGTATTGATGCGGGTCGCCGATTCCAACCCATTGACTGGAGGCGATATCAAAGTTGCCGTTGCGCAAGTCGCTATAAAAGGTCGCCCACTCGTTGGTATGAATGTCAATTTCGATACCAACTCGACGCAGCATAGCCTGCAGTACTTCGGCGAGCCGGAGGCCTTCGGGCGTGGTCATATAGGTCAGCCGCAGCGGCCGCGCGTGCGCCGAATAGCCAGCCGCTTCGAGCAGGCTGCGCGCCATAGCCGGATCGTAAGGGTACTGCATTACGTCACCATCGTAGGCCCAATTTTCCGGCGCGAGCACGCCGCTGGCGACACGCGCATTGCCGCGGATCATCGACGCCACGATCGCCTCGCGATCGATCGCGTATGCGATCGCGCGGCGCACTCGAAGATCGCGGAGACGCGCATCGCGGAAATTGAATACCACGTAATGGTAAGTGCTGCCCGGCGATCTGACTATACGCAGATGCGGCTGCTCCGCGAGATAAGGCACCAATTCGGCCTGAAGTGCGTCATTTTCGGCAAACCCGCAAATGCCCTCGGTGAGTTCAAGCACGCGTACTGTTGGATCGGGGACCACCTTCAGCGCGAGGCCCGGTACCGCGTTGGCCGGGAATTGATGATACGGATTGCGCGCGAGGATCACAGCTTCGTCGCGCGCGAATCGGGCGAGCCGAAATGGCCCGGTACCGGGCGGCGCCGGGTTCGCGACGTTGCCCGGTACCGGCGATCCGTAGGGTACGATGCCAATGGTCGCCAGCGCGAGCGCCGGCGCATACGGGCGGCGCGTCGTCATCGACAGCGTGTAGTCATCGATAATAGTCACTGCGGCAAGTTCGACGAGTCCCGCGCGTTTGATCGAGAGCGTCGCCGGACTGAGAATCGACTCGTACGTGAATTTGACATCGCGCGCGGTGAACGGGCGGCCATCGCTGAACCGGACGTTGCGGCGCAAGTAAAAGACAATCTCCGTTGGCGTGGGGCGCTCGAAGCGCTCGGCGAGATCGCCCGTGAAGGCGCCGTCGCGATCGATCCGCACAAGCGAATCGTAGATCAGTTCGGCGGTCCGCGAAGAGATCGCATCGGCGGTGATGCGCGGATCGATCGCGGTTGGCGCGGTCGGCAGATCGATCTGCAGATAGCCTGGCGGTACGAGCGACGCCGGCTTAGTGCATGCGGCCAGCGTCAACATACTCGTTATCGCGGCACGCGCGAGGGCCTTTGCGCATGTGACTATACGGGTGGATTTCAAATTCCCCTGCGCCACGCATCCACCTCCTCGCGCTGTTCTCCCTTTGGTTCCGTTCCGGTCGAGGCGAATAATAGCAAAGGCGAAAGCAACTGGCTGTCGATGAGACTTTCACTGGCGAATCGATTGGCCACAGGGAGCTTCGAGGTTGATGCAATCATGGCGTGCGAGGGTGAGTATTCGACAAGGCGACCTGACCGTCGCCAAGGTTGACGCGATCGTCAATGCGGCGAACAACGATCTGATTCTTGGCGGTGGCGTTGCCGGGGCGATTCGCGCCCGGGGCGGGCCGTCGATTCAGGAGGAATGCCGGCGCCTCGGTCCGATCCGGATCGGCGAGGCGGCGATCACGGGCGGCGGCATGTTGTCCGCGCATTACGTAATTCACGCGGCCAGCATGGGGCTGGGCGGTCTTACAGATGAACGAGGACTGCGGGAATCGACGCGGAATTCACTGCTGCGCGCGCAGGAAAATCGCCTGGAGTCGATCGCGTTTCCGGCCATCGGCACCGGCATCGCCGGCTTCCCGCTCGGGCGTTGCGCCGAGGTGATGCTCGAGGAAATTCGCGCGCACCTCAAATCCGACTCCACGCTCAAGCGGATCGAAATCGTGCTGTTCGATTCAGCGGCGCTCGCAGTCTTCGAACGAAGCTTCGCAAAACTCGATGACGCCGATTAGCAAGTGAGGCGGCCGGGCCGTCTCACGCGGGCACAGTTTAATGCATCGCGGATCCACCGCCGCCGGCCGCTGGACGCGAACCTCTGAAGAGCAGGAATGACGGGATCATGAGCAGCGTCATCGCCGCCAGGATGCGGTAGATATCGTTGAAGGCGAGAATCGATGACTGCGCCTGGATGAGGCCGTAAACCAGTCCGAGGCCCTGCTTCTGGCCACTGATAATTTGCGGCAAGTAGTGAAACATCGGCGCGCCCGGCGCATGCGGTGGCGTCGCGCCCAGTCGCCACGCGTCGAAAACCGAAAAGTGCTCGGCCAGCCGCGACTGATGGATTTGCTGGTTGCTGATGAGCGTGTTGGTCATGAAGGCGATGCCAATCGCTGCCCCGGTATTGCGCATCATGTTGTAGAGGCTCGCGGCGTAGCCCATCTGTTCGTGTTTGACGCATGAGAGCGCCGCCGCCGAAAGAATCGGAAAACACAGGCCGAGGCCCGATCCGAGTACGATGCCGGGCCAAATCACCTGCCACATGCCGACGTCGAGATTCCATTGGGCCATCGACCACAGGCCGAGTGTCATCAGGGTGAAGCTGATGCCGATGAGCCGCTTGTTGTCGAAGCCGGCGCGTGCGACTTGCCCGGCGATCATCATCGAGGCCATCGCGGCCATCGCGCGCGGCGCCATGACCAGTCCGGCTCGCCAGGCGGTATAGCCCATGAATTCCTGCAGGAAGATCGGATTGAGCAGGCCGGTGCCGAAAAGCACGAAGCTGAGGACGACGATCAGGAACAGGGCGCTCGAAAACTGGCGAATCTTGAGGATGCGCAATTGAAGAATCGGATCGCTGAAGCGCAGCTCATGAACAATGAGCAGGACCATCGCGATCGTCGAGGCGGCGGTCGCCCATACGACCCACGTCGAGCTGAACCAATCGGCGCGCTGGCCGCGGTCAACTACGATTTGCAACAGTCCGAGCCAGACCGCGAGAAATGCGATACCCAGGTAATCGACGCGGCGGCCGGCGGCGCGATTCTTCATGTAAGGCGGATCGTGCACGAAGATGGAAACCATCGCGAAGGCGATCGCACCGACCGGCAAGTTGATATAGAAATTCCAGCGCCAGTTCCAGTTGTCGGTGATCCATCCGCCGAGCGTGGGACCCAGGATCGGCGCGCACATCAGGCCAACACCCCACATCGCCATCGCGAGCTGCTGCTCCTCGGGTGGGAAGGTTTCCATCAGGATCGCCTGCGACGACGGCAGCATCGCCGCGCCCGCGGCGCCCTGAATCAGACGAAAGATGACCATTTGTGTGAGTGACGCGGCCGCTCCGCACAGTCCGGATGCCATCACGAAGAGAAACACCGAGGTCAGGAAATAACGTTTGCGGCCGATCCGCGAGGAGATCCATCCGGTCATCGGAATCATGATGCCGTTGGCGACGAGGTAGCTCGTCAGCACCCACGCGATTTCATCGACGCTCGCAGAGAACGTCCCCTGCATGTGTGGCAGCGAGACGTTCACGATGGAGCTGTCGAGCACCTCGAGCGTGGTGCCGAGCATCACGGCGACCGCGATCAGCCACTTGTGCTGATGCTTCGCCTCCTCCATCGGCGTGTGGGCGGCGACTGTGGCCGCAACCATATTTGCCCCCTGACGCCAGCGGCCCCCGCCGCCGGTTCGCGTATTGTAGCCAGTTCGCGCCGGATGGGAAGGGCCGATGTGCGCTATGGCGCCGTCAACGCGAACGCGAAATTCGGCGCGCGTCGGGCGTCTAGCGCGATGGAGGATCGATCGGCAATTGCACGATGAGATTGAGACCCCACCCGTCTTCGACCCGGGCCTGGATTTTGCCGCCGTCGGCTTCGACCAGTGCATGCGCGATGTAGCGCCCGAGCGCCGAGGATCGCGCGCCCTCGACCGCCAGATTGGGCCGCGAAAAAATCGCCTCGATCTCGTTCGGCGTCGCCTCCGGCCCGGTGTCGCTGACCTCGATCACGATCCAGTCGCCGCGCTGCGACGTCTGCATCCTGACCTCGCCGGCCGGAGTTCGCCGCACGGCGCTGGTCAGCAGGTTCGCGATAATCCGCTCAAGATGCAGCGGGTCGAGATTCGCCTTGGGCAGTCCGCCCAGATCGACGCGCAGCCGTAGTCCCTTGAGCCGCGCCTCGATATTGCAATGTTCCGCCGTTTCCGCGACCACCGAGTTGGCGTCCACCACGCGCCAGTTGGGACGTAGCCGTTGCTCTTCGAGCAGGTACAGGTCGAGCACGTTCTTGACCAGCAAGTCCATCGAAGTGGTGGTTGACCAGACCCGCGCAAGCAGGTTGCTGCGCTCCTTGTCGTCGAGTTCGTCCTCCACCAGCAGCGTCACCAGCCCGACCAGCGTCGCCAGCGGATTGCGGATGTCATGCGTCATCGTCGCAATCTGGGTTTCGCGGAACGCCGCGGCTTCGGCCAATTGCATCAACTGACGCCGCAGCCGGCGCCGATAGCGATCGAGGAAGACCGCCGTGAATTGCGAGAGCGTCAACGCGGCCACCAGGCCCAGCATCCGGTGAATGTCGAAACGCGGCGCGATCGGCACCAGCAACTCGGCCAGTATCTCCAGCAGAAAGCACGCGACGATCAGTGATAGCTGCCAGCGCCAGCCCCAGATAACGAATGCCGCCGTCGCAAACGGGCACAGGATGATCGTGATGTAACGGGTCTCAGCTTCGTGCGTGATCGCGCTGATACGGATCACCAGCACGATCATCGCGATACAGGTGATCAGCGACCAGCCGCGCCAATGCGCGCGAAATCCCGGCAGCCACGTCAGGCCGAAAAAGGCCAGTACCGTTGCCAGCGCCAGCCAGTGATATGGCGACACCAGCAACTGGTGAGCGTTGCCGCTGTGGATCGTGCGCCAGTCAATGATGATGTAGGCAACGAGGAAGAAGATCCCGACCGGCCCCGACTTTTTGAGGATGTCGATGGCCTCGAGGTTGTCATCGAACTGCTCCTCGAGCTGGCGCGGAGTGACTCGTGGCGGACGCGTTGGTGCCGCTGCCGGTCCCCCGCCCCCTTTGCGGGAACCTGCGGCGCCGTTTCTCGATGATGCAACCGCCCCCACCGTAATTATCCCTACGCGTCCGCGCGGACCGCTTCAAGAGCGGCGCGCATCGCGTCAAGTCCGAACTCAATCTCCGCGTCACTGATGGTCAGTGGCGGGGCCAATCTTACGACCCGGTCGGCGTTGAGCGTCCAGTTCACGATTACGCCTCGCGCGATGGTTTCGGCGACGAACCGATGTGCCAGATCCGGCTGCGCAAACTCTATTCCCACCAGCAGGCCGAGTCCGCGCACCGCGACGATTTCACCGCCGCCGAAGCCACTCACGCCGGCGCGGATCCGATCTCCCGCGCGCCGCGCCGCTTCCCACCAGCGCCCCTCGACGATCGCCTCAAGCGCCGCGAGTCCGGCCGCACACGACAGCGGATGCCCACCGAAGGTCGTGATATGTCCCAACGGCGGATTGCGCGAGAGCTTGCCGATCAACTCGTCGCGTCCGCAAAACGCACCCAGCGGCAATCCACCGCCCAGCGCCTTCGCCAAAACCAGAATATCCGGCACGATGCCGAAATGCTCCATCGCAAACAGCCGCCCGATGCGTCCGAAGCCGGTCAGCACTTCGTCGAAAATCAGCACTGCGCCGGTGCGATCGCAGCGCTCGCGTAGCGCCGTCATAAAGTCGCGATCGGGAATTCTTACGCCGCCCTCGGCCTGCACCGGTTCGATTACCACCGCTCCGATCGTGTGATTGATCGCGTCGAGCGCACTCACATCATTATACGGTAGATGGCGGACTGGACCCGGGAGCGGCTCGAACGGCGCTCGAAACGCCGCGTTGCCCATCAACGCGAGCGCCGCCATCGTGTCGCCGTGATACGCGCCGTCGAAAGCGACCGCGCCCGCACGCCCCGTATGCTTGCGCGCCGTCTTGAGCGCGCCCTCGATCGCCTCGGCCCCGCTGTTGGTGAAGTAGATGCGGCCGAGGCTCGCCGGCAAGAGCTCGGCCAGCCGCGCGGCGAGCCGCGCCTGGACGTCGATCACGTACTCGCCGTAGACCATCACGTGCAGATGGCGATGCGCCTGCGCGGTGATCGCCGACAATACCGCCGGGTTGCCGTGGCCGAGCGCGCTCACGCCGATGCCGGCGATAAAGTCCAGATAGCGGCGGCCGTCGGCGGTGTAGATCCACGAACCCTCGGCGCGATCGATTTCGAGACCGATCGGCGCCTCGGAAGTCTGCGCGAGGTGCCGTAAGAAGTTGTCGAGCGCAGTGCTCATCGTGAACTTTCGAGCGCGCGCAGGAAGGCCCCGCCCCCATGATCCCAGGTGAGCGGTGGCGACTGCATCGCACCAGGCGCGCATAAGTAGCAGACGCCGAACGTCGCCAGGAATGTGCACAGATGATCGCGCCGCTCATTCGGCGCGGCGATCGCGAAGGCCTCGATTCGTCCGGCGACCGGTTGAAGACGTGCCTTCAGGTCTGCGAGATCGGCAATCGGCGAGACCGTCACGGTACGGTAACCGGGCGATGACGTGAACGCCGCGGCCTCGTCGTAGATCACGGTCCATCCGAGCCGAGCGCCCTCCCATAGGATGACCGCGTCACCGCCGATCGCACGCCATCGTGCACTTTCGCGAGCGCGCCGAATTGCCACCGCTTCCTCCAATCCGTAGCGTCGTGGCGGCGGCATCCGCGTGACGCAGCGCTCCAGCGCGGCGGCCAGTTCGCGCGCGAACTCGCGCGCCGCGCCGGCCTCGGGCCCTTCCACAAATACATGATGCGGCGACAGGCAACCCTGCTGCTCGAACAGGGTCACGTCGCGCGCGATCGCGTCGATGACCGCAGTCGCGCCCGCGCCCGTCGCCATCTCGGCCGCGACCACGACGCCGCTCACGCGGCTGCCGAATCCCGCGGCCAGCCTGCTCGTGCCGCTTTGCAGCGATACGAGCTGCGCATTCGACGCAGCCGGAAGCGCGCGCGCCGCGAGGTCCGCGATGGTCTCGTCGGCGCCGAAAGCCGCGATCCAGTCGCAACTGGCGCGAAATGCGGCGGTGAGTTCCACGCGCTCGCGACCCCAGTTGAGCACCGCGATGCGCGTGCCGACTTCCGCGTCGGTTTCGTGCAGGGTCTGGGCGAAGCGTGCAAAGAAGGTCGGCTCCGCAGTGGCCGTCTTGACCATCAGGGC
>Ga0207695_10006145_pt1 | contig 15658 bp, 10 predicted proteins | sample KBSC54metaG_FD_184354 | JGI IMG/M metagenome (GOLD analysis project Ga0207695, IMG submission 184354) | Corn rhizosphere microbial communities from Kellogg Biological Station, Michigan, USA - KBS C5-4 metaG (SPAdes) (version 2) | ecosystem: Host-associated > Plants > Roots > Rhizosphere > Soil... | reverse complement strand
GCGGTGGCGCATGAAGGCGGCTTCGGAGAGCCAGTCGCGCAGCGCTTCGGTCTTGCTGGCGTAGCGGCCGTCGATGGGCGAGAGCGCGGTGAGGGCGAAAAGCGTATCGGGACGAGTGTCGGACATGGTCGGGCGGGCCTTGGGGCCGGGTCGAGCGAGGGGAGGGAGAATCCGGCATTTTACCATCGGCGCGCGACGATCCCGGCCGCGCGCAGCCGGCGGGCGCCGCCGCGTGCCGACACCGCCCCGGAGCCGGTGCGCAGCGGGCCGCGGGGCCGGGCGCGCCGCCGCCGGCCGGGCCCGCCCGCCGGTAGAATGCAGGCTTCTTCCCGACCGCCGCCCGCCGCGCCCGCCTGCATGGAACTGAAATGGCTCGAAGACTTCGTTTCGCTCGCGGAAACGCGCAGCTTTAGCCGGTCCGCCGAACTGCGGCACGTATCGCAGCCGGCGTTTTCGCGGCGCATCCAGGCGCTCGAAGCGTGGCTCGCGACCGAACTGATCGACCGTTCGGTCTATCCGACGCGGCTCACGCAGGCCGGGCAGATCTTCTACGAGCAGGCGCTGACGATGCTGTCGCAGGCGCACGAGGCGCGGACGCTGTTGCGCGGCCACGTCGGCGCGCCGGTGCCGACGATCGAGTTCGCGGTGCCGCACACGCTGTCGCTCACGTATTTCCCGCGCTGGCTGCAGCGGATCGAGGCGAAGATGGGCCAGGTCCACACACGGCTGCGCGCGCTGAACGTGCACGACGCCGTGCTGTCGCTCGTCGAGGGCGGCTGCGATCTCGTGATGGGCTACCACCACCCGAGCCACCCGGTCGCGCTCGATCCGGCGCGCTACGACATGCTGATCCTCGGCAGCGAGCCGATCAGCCCGTTCTCGGCGCCCGGCCGCGCGGGCCGGCCGCGCCATACGCTGCCCGGCACGGCCGACGCGCGCGTGCCGTACCTGTCGTATACGCCGAACGCCTATCTCGGCCGGATGACGGAAGTCATCATCGCGAACGCGCCGACGCGGCTGTTCCTCGATCGCGTCTACGAAACCGACATGGCCGAAGGGCTGAAGGCGATGGCGCTCGCGGGGCACGGCGTCGCGTTCCTGCCGCACAGCGCGGTCGAGGACGCGGTCGCGAGCGGCCGGCTGATCCGGCTCGACCGTGCGGCGCGCGGCGGCGCGCATCCGTTCACGCTGACGATGGAGATCCGGCTGTATTGCGACAAGCTCGCGCTGCAGGGCGACGATCCGCGGCAGAAGCTCGTGCGCGCGCTGTGGGAGGTCGTGCGCGACGAACTGCGCGAGACCGCCGGTTAGCAACCGGCTAGCAATCGGCGACTGCGCACGATCGACCGCGGCCGGCTGACGGCGGGCTTGCCGCGCCTGTCGGACGGCTGTCCGGCGGCCGGCCCGCGCGCGGGCACGCGATTGTTCGCGGATGCGATGCACGGCCGATCGCGTGCGTTCTTGCGCAAATCGACCGCAGATTTGCGAAAAATCGCGATCATGCAAGAAACGCATAATCGAATAAGCAAACGGCATTGGATAAAAAAAACGGGTTTTTCGACAATGTGCGCACCTGTTGACCGTTGGAGCATCCATGTCTTCGCAATTGCAGTCCATCCCGTCCTACCTGCACGCCGACGATCTCGGCCCGTGGGGCAACTACCTTCAGCAAGTCGATCGCGTCGCGCCGTACCTCGGCTCGCTGTCGCGCTGGCTCGAAACGCTGAAGCGCCCGAAGCGCATCCTGATCGTCGATGTGCCCATCGAGCTCGACAACGGTACCGTCGCGCACTTCGAGGGCTATCGCGTGCAGCACAACGTGTCGCGCGGCCCGGGCAAGGGCGGCGTGCGCTACCACCAGGACGTGACGCTGTCGGAAGTGATGGCGCTGTCCGCATGGATGTCGGTGAAGAACGCGGCCGTGAACGTGCCGTACGGCGGTGCGAAGGGCGGCATCCGCGTCGACCCGCGCAAGCTGTCGCGCGGTGAGCTCGAGCGCGTGACGCGCCGCTACACCAGCGAAATCGGCATCATCATCGGCCCGAACACCGACATTCCGGCGCCGGACGTCAACACCAACGAACAGGTGATGGCGTGGATGATGGACACCTTCTCGATGAACCAGGGCCAGACGTCGACCGGCGTCGTGACCGGCAAGCCGATCGCGCTCGGCGGTTCGCTCGGCCGCAAGGAAGCGACGGGCCGCGGCGTGTTCGTCGTCGGCTGCGAAGCGGCGAAGAAGAAGGGCCTCGAGATCGAAGGCGCGCGCATCGCGGTGCAGGGCTTCGGCAACGTCGGCGGCATCGCGGCGAAGCTGTTCCAGGAAGCGGGCGCGAAGGTGATCGCGGTGCAGGATCACACGGGCACGATCTACCGGCCGGCCGGCCTCGATTCGAACAAGCTGCTCGACCACGTCGCACGCACGGGCGGCGTCGCGGGCTTCGAAGGCGCGGAGCCGATGCCGAACGACGAGTTCTGGACGGTCGAGACCGACATCCTGATCCCGGCGGCACTGGAAAACCAGATCACCGAGAAGAACGCGGCGAAAATCCGCACGAAGATCGTCGTCGAAGGCGCGAACGGCCCGACGACGACGGCGGCGGACGACATCCTGAGCGCGAACGGCGTGCTCGTGATCCCCGACGTGATCGCGAACGCGGGCGGCGTGACCGTGTCGTACTTCGAGTGGGTGCAGGATTTCTCGAGCTTCTTCTGGACGGAAGACGAGATCAACCACCGTCTCGAGCGCGTGATGCGCGAAGCGTTCGCCGGCGTGTGGGCGGTCGCGGAAGAGCACAAGGTGACGGTGCGTACGGCGGCGTTCATCGTCGCGTGCACGCGCATCCTGATGGCGCGCGAAATGCGCGGCCTCTACCCCTGATCATTGACTATCATCTAGCCATGACGCAATCCATCCGATTGCGTGCATGAACCCTCGCGGGCGGTGCCGAATCCGGTGCCGCCCGCGCGCGCATTGGGGCGCGGAAAGGGTGCCCGGAGCCGGGAGGAGGGCGCCGGACAGCGCGATTCGTAGTTCGGTAAACAACCAGTACTTTCAAAAATATTACTTTGATACACTGGCGCGGGTTTTAGCCAAGGAGATGACCAAAATGAAATACCACAAGGCAGTCCTGATGGTCGCGGCGCTGTGCGCGTTCGCAAGCGGCGCGCAAGCACAGGAGACGGGCACGCTGAAGAAGATCAAGGACACGGGCGTGATCGCGCTGGGCCACCGCGAATCGTCGATTCCGTTCTCCTACTACGACCAGAGCCAGCAGGTGGTCGGCTATTCGCGCGACTTCCAGATGAAGGTGGTCGACGCGGTGAAGAAGAAGCTGAACCTGCCGAACCTGCAGGTGAAGAACATCCCGGTCACGTCGCAGAACCGTATTCCGCTGGTGCAGAACGGCACGGTCGACATCGAGTGCGGCTCGACGACCAACAACACCGAGCGCCAGCAGCAAGCTGCGTTCTCCGACACGATCTTCGTGATCGGCACGCGCCTGATGACGAAGAAGGATTCGGGCGTCAAGGATTTCGCGGACCTGAAGGGCAAGACGGTCGTGACCACCGCCGGCACGACGTCGGAGCGCCTGCTGCGCAAGATGAACAACGACAAGCAGCTCGGCATGAACATCATCAGCGCGAAGGATCACGGCGACTCGTTCAACACGCTGGAATCGGGCCGCGCGGTTGCGTTCATGATGGATGACGCGCTGCTCGCGGGCGAGCGCGCGAAGGCGAAGCAGCCGGGCGAGTGGGTGATCGTCGGCACGCCGCAATCGGAAGAGGCGTACGGCTGCATGATGCGCAAGGGCGACACAGACTTCAAGAAGGTCGTCGACGACGCGATCTCGCAAGTCGAGAAGTCGGGCGAAGCCGCGAAGATCTACGCGAAGTGGTTCGAGAACCCGATCCCGCCGAAGGGGCTGAACCTGAACTTCCCGCTGTCCGATTCGATGAAGAAGCTGTACGCGAACCCGAACGACAAGGCACTCGACTGACCGCACGGCCGTTGATGCAGAAATGACGCTAATGAGACGGAAGAGGCCACGCTTCTTCCGTTTCTTTTTGCTGGAGTCTTGCCCATGTCTTACCACTGGAACTGGGGCATCTTCCTGAGCCCCGTGTCGACCGGCGAGCCGACGACTTATTTCGGATGGCTGATGTCCGGCTTCCGGGTGACGATCGAAGTGTCGCTCGCCGCCTGGGTCATCGCGCTGATCGTCGGCTCGCTGTTCGGCGTGCTGCGCACGGTGCCGAACAAATGGCTGTCCGCGATCGGTACCGCGTACGTGTCGATCTTCCGGAACATTCCGCTGATCGTGCAGTTCTTCATCTGGTATCTCGTGATACCCGAGCTGCTGCCCGCATCGATCGGCACCTGGATCAAGCAGTTGCCGCCCGGCACGCAGTTCTTTACCGCGTCGATCGTCTGTCTCGGCCTGTTCACGGGCGCGCGCGTGTGCGAACAGGTGCGCTCGGGGATCAACGCGCTGCCGAAGGGCCAGCGCGCCGCGGGCCTCGCGATGGGCTTCACGCAATGGCAGACGTACCGCTACGTGCTGCTGCCCGTTGCGTACCGGATCATCGTGCCGCCGCTCACGTCGGAATTCCTGAACATCTTCAAGAACTCCGCCGTCGCGTCGACGATCGGCCTGCTCGACCTGTCCGCGCAGGCGCGCCAGCTCGTCGACTACACCGCGCAGACCTATGAGTCGTTCATCGCGGTCACGCTCGCGTACGTGCTGATCAACCTCGTCGTGATGTCGCTCATGCGCTGGATCGAAGGCCGTACGCGGCTGCCCGGCTATATCGGAGGCAAGTGATGCATCAGTTCGACTGGAGTAGTATTCCCGGCGCGCTGCCGACGCTGTGGACGGGTGCGATCGTCACGCTGCAGATCACGCTGATCGCGATCGTCGTCGGGATCGTGTGGGGCACGCTGCTGGCGCTGATGCGGCTGTCGGGCGTCAAGCCGCTCGCGTGGTTCGCGCAGGGCTACGTGACGGTGTTCCGCTCGATCCCGCTCGTGATGGTGCTGCTGTGGTTCTTCCTGATCGTGCCGCAGCTGCTGCAGGGCGTGCTCGGGTTGTCGCCGACGATCGACATCCGCCTCGCGTCGGCGATGGTCGCGTTCTCGCTGTTCGAGGCCGCGTATTATTCCGAGATCATCCGCGCCGGCATCCAGTCGGTGCCGCGCGGGCAGGTGAACGCCGCGTTCGCGCTCGGCATGAACTACGCGCAGGCAATGCGCCTCGTGATCCTGCCGCAGGCGTTCCGCGCGATGGTGCCGCTGCTGCTCACGCAGGCGATCGTCCTGTTCCAGGATACGTCGCTCGTGTACGTGATCAGTCTCGCGGACTTCTTCCGCACGGCCGCCAATGTCGGCGATCGCGACGGCACGACCGTCGAGATGGTCCTGTTCGCCGGCGCATGCTATTTCGTGATTTGCTCGTTGGCGTCTGTTCTCGTCAAGAGTCTCCAGAAAAAGGTCACACGATGATTTCCATCAAGAACGTTTCCAAGTGGTACGGCCAGTTTCAGGTTCTCACCGACTGCACGACCGAGGTCAAGAAAGGCGAAGTGGTCGTCGTGTGCGGCCCGTCGGGCTCCGGCAAGTCGACGCTGATCAAGACCGTCAACGGCCTCGAGCCGTTCCAGCAGGGCGAGATCCTCGTGAACGGCCAGTCGGTCGGCGACAAGAAGACGAACCTGTCGAAGCTGCGCTCGAAGGTCGGGATGGTGTTCCAGCATTTCGAGCTGTTCCCGCACCTGTCGATCACCGAGAACCTGACGCTCGCGCAGATCAAGGTGCTCGGCCGCGGCAAGGACGAGGCGGCCGACAAGGGCATGAAGCTGCTCGATCGCGTCGGTCTGAAGGCGCATGCGCACAAGTATCCGGGCCAGCTGTCGGGTGGCCAGCAGCAGCGTGTCGCGATCGCGCGCGCGCTGTCGATGGACCCGATCGCGATGCTGTTCGACGAACCGACGTCCGCGCTCGATCCCGAGATGATCAACGAAGTGCTCGACGTGATGGTCGAACTCGCGCAGGAAGGGATGACGATGATGGTCGTCACGCACGAGATGGGCTTCGCGAAGAAGGTCGCGCATCGCGTGATCTTCATGGACAAGGGCGCGATCGTCGAGGACGACCGCAAGGACGATTTCTTCTCGAATCCGAAATCGGAACGCGCGAAGGACTTCCTCGCGAAGATCCTGCACTGAGCGTTTCACGCGCGCCAATGCGAAACCGCCCGGCCCAGCGCCGGGCGGTTTTTTTCGTCCGCCGTTACCAGCTATACCGGTAGCCGACCTGCCCGACGACCCCGCGCCGGTACGCGCCGCCGATGTTGCGCGCAATCTTCGCGTTCGCGTACAGCTCGCCCGACTTGCCGAAGCCCGCGGTCACGCCGACGCCGAGCTCGTACCACGTGCGGCCGAGATGCGTCGCGAACGGCGTGCCGCCGACCACGGTCTGGCCGGGCGACAGGAAGTCGTGCAGCACGTCGGCCGTGAAGTACGGCGTCGCGGCGCCGCCGCCCGAGCCCGCCTCGAGGTTCGGCCGGAAGATGCGCACGCCGACGCGGCCGCGCAGCGCATGCGTCGTCGTGCCCGACACGGCCGACACGTTGTCGTTGAACCCGTTGAGCTTCAGGTACTGGTACATCAGTTGCGCCTGCGGCTCGATCGCGATCGGCGTGCCGCCGATGCCGAACGGCTTGCCGACCTCCTGCGACAGCGCGAAGCCGAAGCCGTTCTGCGACGCCTCGTTGCCGTAGCTGTCGCGATAGCGGTTGCCGTAGTGCGTGACCTGCCCGACGCTGTCGAAGTACGTGCCGTCCGTCAGGTAGCGCGTCCAGTAGCCGCCGACGCTCTGCGCATGCATCTCGACCGAGCCCGTCGACGTCGACAGGTTCGGCGAGCCGGCGCGCGCCATGTCGCTGAAGCTCGCGTTCGACACGCCGATGCTGGCCGTCACGCCCGCATGCGTGCTGCCGCCGCCGGGCGCCTGAGCGAGCGTCCAGTCCTTGCCGAACTGCGCGAAGAACGTGCGCTCGTCGGCCGCGAAGCGGCCCGCGTCCGCATCGAGGCTCTGGCCGCCGATGCGCCCCCACACGCCATCGCGGTTGCCGGGCTGCTGCTTCCCGAGGTTGTAGATGTCGCCGACGCGCTCGTGCAGCTTGCCGAGCGTCGAGAAGCCGTAGTCGGCGTTCAGCAGCGGCGTCAGCGCATAACCGGCGACGCCCGGACGGTACGCGAGCGTGCCGCCGCTGCCATTCCCGTTGCCGTCGCCGCCGCCGGACGGGTGGATCGGGTCGCCGGGGTCCGTCGGATCGAGCTGCGAGCGCAGGTACCAGCCGTTCGCGTCGCCCTGGCCGCCGCGATAGAGCCGGTATTCGTATGCGCCGGCCTGTACCGGGGCCGCGAGATGGAACGCCGACGCGGTGGTCGTGCCGCCGTTGGCCGTGACGACCACGGGAATCCCGTCGCCGGTCGTCTGCGCGCCGGTGCCGGCCGTGTTGGCGATCTTCAGGCCGGTCGTGCCGCTCGCGGCGCCGCCGTTCACGATCAGCCGGTCGGTCGGCGATGCATCGGTGCCGAGATACGTGTTGAGCGCGATCGTGCCGCCGTTGCCGACATAGCTGCCGGTCGTCAGCGTCTTGTAGCTGCCCGTGAGCGTCGGCGAGCCGGCCGGCGCGGCGAACGCGACCAGGCCCGCGTTGTTCAGGCTGCTCAGCACCGAGCTGCCCGTCATGCGCCACGTGCTCGTGCCGTCGATCGTCAGCGCGACCGGGTCGATCGTGCCGCTCAGCGTCGTGCTGTTCGCGAGGAACACGTTGCCGGTGCTCGACGCGTCGGAGACGATGTCGCCCGCGAGGTTCACCGCCGATGCGCTGAACGTCACGTTGCTGCCGTTCGCGAGGCTCAGCAGCGTGCCGTTGCCGGCCGTCACGACCGTGCCGTTGCGCACCGCGATGTCGGCCGTGCCGCCGCGCGCGGCGAATGCCGGCCCGGCGGCGGACGTCACGCTGCCGCCGTCGACGAGCACCGAGCTCGTCGCGCCGTTCGCGAGCGTGTCGGATGTCAGCACCCCGGCCGTCGCGCCCTTGAGCGTCGTGCCGGTCAACGCGAGCACACCGCCGCTGTCCGCGGTCGCGCCGTTGCCGGCCGCGCTGGCGATCGACGATCCCGTATCGCCGATGCGGCCGCCGTTACGCGCGACGACGCCGTCGGCCGCGGCACCCGATGCGGTGACTTTCGCGCCCGACAGCAGTGCCGTCGCGCCGCCGTCCATGACGACCGCATGCGCGCCGGCGCCCGTCGTCGCGATGGTCGTGCCGTTGGCCGTGAGCGTCGAATCCGCGCCCGATACGAACAGGCCGCGCGCGCTGATGCCGGCGGTGCGGACGACCGTTGCCGCATCGGTTGCGATGCGCGCGCCCGCGCCGGTCGATGCGAGGCCGTCGGCGCCGTTGCCGGTGGTCGCGACCTGCGTGCCGGACAACGCGATCGCCGTGTTCGTGCCGAGGTTGTGGATCCCGCTTCCCGAGCCGCCGACCGCGATCGACGTCGCGCCGGCCGCGAGCCCGCCGCCCGATACGGTCGAGTCGATCAGCACACCGTCGGCGCTGCCGTTCGCGACGACGGTGCCCGCGCCCGACAGCGCGACCGATGCGCCGGCACCCGTCAGGCGCACGCCCGCAACGCCGTCATCGGCTTCGATCGAACCCGTGTTGGCGAGCGTCGCCGACGCACCCTGCACGAGCGCGCCGGTGCCGTCGGCTACGCGGATCGTCGACGCGTTGTTCACCGTGCCGAGCGTGCCGGCCACGACGCCCGTCGAGCCGGCGCCCGTCAGCAGCACCGTGTCGCGGTTCTCGAGCGTGCCGAGGTTTTGCGCGACGAAGCCCGTCACGCCGGCCGTCGACGACGAGACTGCGGCGTCGTTGATCAGCGTCGTCGCGACCGGCGCGCCGGCATTCGCGCCGGCGAGGTCGTGCGCCTGGCCGTCGACGATGCCCGCGATCGCACCGGCCGCGTTCAGGTTGATCGTCGCGCCCGCATCGATCGTGCCCTTCGCGCCGCCTTCGACCGCGATCGCGATGCTGTTCGCGCCGTTGACGTTGTAGATCGCGTTGCCCGTCGACAGCGTGGTGCCGGCGTCGGTCGCGAGCACGCCGCGCGCACGCTGGCCGTTGACGTCGGTCGTCAGCGTGCCGGCCGCCGACCTGCCCGTGTAGGTCGCGCCACCCGCGACACGGAACAGCGTCGAGTCGTCGGTGTCGACGCTGAGGTGCCGCGCGGCGACGTTGATCTTCGAGCCTGCGCCATACGCGTAGAAGCCGATCTGGTTCGTGCCGGACATGAAGGCCGGCACCGCGTTGGCGCCGACGTCGATCGTCGCGCCCGAGCGCGCGTGCACGCCGATCGCGCCGGTGCCCGTCAGGTTGAGCGCGCCGTCGAGCGTGGCTTTCGCGAGCGGCCCCTCGGCCCAGACGCCGTAGTTGCGCGTGCCCGATGCCGGATCGAGGCCGCCGGCCACGTCGATCGTGCCGGTCGACGTCACGGCCGTCGCGTTCGTGCCGGTCCCGACGGCCATGATGCCGATGCCGTTCACGCCATTCAGCGTGATCGTGCCCGTGTTGGTCACGGTCGCGGCGGTATCGGCCGCAAGCATGCCGACGTTCGCGAGCGGCGTGCCGGGCGCCGCGCCGTTGACGACGATCGAGCCCGCGTTGGTCAGCGTGCCGGACGACGAGCCGATGCTCGCCAGCGCGGCGCCGTTCTGCGTCTGCGAGCCGATCATGATCGTGCCGAGGTTGCTCGCGGTGCCCGACGCGCCGAGCAGGATGCCGTACGCGTGCGCGGACAGCGCGACGTCGTTCGCGGCCTCCGGCGACGCGGCATCGTACTGGGCCGCGCGGCCGAGATAGATCGTGCCGCCGGCTTCGTTCGTGAAGCGGCCGCCGGCGACGAGGCCGCCGATCACCTGGCTGTCGAGCGTCGTCGCGTTGACGCCGACGTTGATCGTGCCGGCGTTCGACCCCGTCGCGCCGCCCGTCACGGCTACCGCGTAGTTTTGCAGGTCCGGCTGGTTGCCGTCGAGCGTCCACGCGCCGACGTTCATCACGCCGTTGTTGACGAACGAGGTGCCCGCACCGTTCGCATACACGCCGTTGCCTTCCGTGTACGCGTTGAAGCCGAAATTGCCCGGCTGCGCGCTGCCGGCCGTGTTGAAGTTGTCGCCGGACGCATAGCCGGACGAGATCGTGCCGTTGTTGACGCCGCTTGCGCCGCTCAGCAGGCGCACCAGCGTGAAGTCGCCCGACAGGCGCCCGTCGTTGATGAAGTGCGCACCGCTCTCCGCGAGGACGGCCGAACTCGAGACGATCGTGTTGGTGCCGCGGAAGTCGATCTGGCCGTCCTTGTCGATATGCAGCGTCGCGTTCGCGCCCATGCCGTGCATCGCCGACAGGAAATCGATCGGCAGCGTGTTCTTGTCGCCCGCGGACACGTTGTTCTGGTACTGGAAGGTTTGCTGCGAGAACGTGACGGCCTGGCTGAATGCGTTGTCGTAGGCGGCCTGCGAGCCGAGCGCGCCGCTTTGCACCGAGCGCACGAGAAAGTCGTTGTATGCGGCGAGCGATGCGGCGTCGGTGACCTTCCATGTGCTGCCGTCGAACGCGGCGAAGGTGCCCGCGTAGGCTGGCACGTCGAGCTGGACGTTGCCGACTGCGCCGCCGTCCGCAAGATAGTTGCCGGCAGTGAACAGGATCTGGTTGCGCGAATTCCAGTTGACGGTGCTTTTCGCGGAGCCCGTGCCGTCCGCGAGGGTAAGGTCGGTCTCCTTCGCGGCCATCGAGATTGCGTTGCCGGCTGCATCGGGCGCGTTCGACGCGTTGCCGATCGACACGTTGAGCGCGCCGCCGGTGCGGCCGACGGTGCCGATGCGCGTGTTCACATACTGATTGCCGTTCACGTCGTTGTAGACGGGCACGGTCTTCGCGCCGGCCGTCGACGCGGAAAACGCGGACGAGTTGTAGGTGGCGACCGACGTGCGGGTGCCCGTGATCGAGTCGGGCGTGCTGATGCTCTGTGTCTTGCCGCCGAGCGACAGCAGCGGCTGGTTCGGGTTGCCCGAGACGACGGTCGCGTTGCCGATCGGCGTGAGGGTGTAGCCGGGGTCGCCGCCGACGCCGGTCCAGGCACCCGTCACGCCGACCGTGTCGCCGCCCGACACGGTGGTTGCGCCGGCCAGGTTGTCGTTGACGGTCGGGCTGAAACTGCCGAGCGCGCAGGTGCCGCCGCTCGCGACGGCCGCGCCGCTGCCGCAGGTCGATGCGTACGCGGAGCCGGCCGACAGCGCGGCCAACGCGGCGCCGAGCGCGGCGACGCGAAGCGGCGACCGGCGTGTTGCCGTGTGTGCAGCGCCGCGGCTTGCGCCGGATTCGCCGCCCGAGCGCTTGCCGCGCGCCCGTGCCGTTTCCGCAACCGCGACCCAGCAGCCGGCGGTTTCGCTCCATATCGATCGAAATGAGTGATTCACGACAAGCCCCTCTCTCTTTTTTTGAAGTGGTATTCACCGCGGTGCAGTGAAATCGCAATCCGCGGTGGAGTAATGGCCTGAATGGGTGTGCAGCGGCCGTGGCCGTTTCTGCGCCAATCGTGATTCGTTACACCGAGGATGGGGGGAGTCTAATGATCGGAAGGGCGGCCGATTATCAAAAAAATAGTGAATGTGGCGATAATGCCGATTTCATTCTGATTTTTTCAATTGTGTGGCGAATCGAACTGAAGGCTTTGATGGGTAAGGGTTTGGGCGATTTTGTCGGCGAGAACCCATGATTGCCGGATCGGTGGGGTGGCGCACGGTTCGCAGAGGGGCAGTGCGTTAGAATGCGGTTTCCGGATTATATATGCTAAGGATTGCCCGGTTTATTTATTTTGGATTTGAATCATTTTCGCTTGGATATTAATAAAATCAAGCGAATGTTATGTGGCGTCGATTCGAAATGCCGGAATGTGGTCCGGATGAAACGGAACCGGTATTCGGGAAGTGATTTTCTCCGACGATGAAAATCGCCGCAGCGCGTGCGCGCGAAATCGCCTGCCGCGATCGAACGTGGCGGACGACGGTCTTGCCGTGCGGGAATTGGAAAGCGGGAAGGGCGCCGGCGCGGCGCTCAGAAGTCGATCGCGTCGTCGGAATCGCCGTCGGCGGCGGTTGCGAGCGCTTCGCGCGGTGCCGAGGCCGACGCGTCGAGCGCCGGATTGCGCAGCTTCTCGAGCACGCGTTCGGGCACCGGGATCTGCATCCGTGCGGCGACGTCGCCGCACTGGAACATGATCAGCTCGCCCGGCTCGAACGCGGTCCAGACCTCGTTGTCGGTGAGCGGCTGCGTCGCGATCACCGCGACGCGATCCTCGGGCGTCGTGTATTTCGCGAAGTCGATCGACAGGTCTTCGTCGACGAGATGCGCGGTCGAGAACGGCCAGCGCCGCACGAGATAGTGCAGCCGCGTCGAGCAGTGCGCGAACAGCGCCTGGCCGTTCGACATCAGGAAGTTGAACACGCCGTGATCGGTGATGCCGCGCGTGAGCTCGCCGACGCGCTCGAACAATTCGGGCAGCGGCGGCTGCGCGCCGGGAAATGCCTCGCGCAGCCCCTGCATCAGCACGCAGAAAGCCTGTTCGCTGTCGGTCGTGCCGACCGGGTGGTAGACGCTGCCGTCCATGTTCGGCGCGTAGTCCTGCAGGTCGCCGTTATGCGCGAAGATCCAGTGCCGCCCCCACAGCTCGCGCATGAACGGATGGCTGTTCTCGAGCAGGATGTGCCCTTGCGTCGCCTTGCGGATGTGCGCGATCGTGTTCTTGGACTTGATCGGGTAGCGCTTCACCATCTCGGCGATCGGCGACGTGGCCGATGCCTGGTGATCGATGAACAGGCGGCAGGCCTTGTCTTCGAAGAACGCGATGCCCCAGCCGTCGGCATGGTGATCGGTGAGCCCGCCCCGGGCCGCGAAACCTGTGAAGGAGAATGTGACGTCCGTCGGCGCGGCGCAGTTCATTCCTAGGAGTTGGCACATTTTACTTGGGGCGGCAGGCAGAAGCGGGGGGTAACGAACCGGGCGAACCCCGGTACAATGCGGCTTCTAGCATATCACCGAGCCCTGAGCGGTAAAAAGCGGATTCCGCTGGCCAAAGGCCTCGTGTTGCGGTTTGCCGTCAGTCGGCCCGCGCACGCGCGTTCCGGCCCCGCTGATGGCCAGTCCGTTCCTCACGACGCCTCCTATGACTGCCTCGAACGCTTCCTCCCCGGCGACGCTTTCGCTCGCCCGTCCCGATGACTGGCACCTGCACCTGCGAGACGGCGACATGCTGGCCGCCGTGCTGCCGCACACCGCGCGCCAGTTCGGCCGCGCGATCGTCATGCCGAACCTGAAGCCGCCGGTGACGACCACCGCACAGGCGCAGGCCTATCGCGAGCGCATCCTCGCCGCGCTGCCGGCCGGGATGACGTTCGAACCGCTGATGACGCTGTACCTGACCGACAACACGCCGCCCGACGAAATTCGCCGCGCGCGCGAAAGCGGCTTCGTGCACGGCGTGAAGCTGTATCCGGCAGGCGCTACGACGAACTCCGACCACGGCGTCACCGATCTCGCGAAATGCGCGAAGACGCTCGAGGCGATGCAGGAAGCGGGCATGCCGCTGCTCGTGCACGGCGAGGTGACCGATGCGTCGATCGACCTGTTCGACCGCGAGAAGGTCTTCATCGACCGCGTGATGACGCCGCTGCGCCGCGATTTCCCGGGCCTGAAGGTCGTGTTCGAGCACATCACGACGAAGGACGCGGCCGACTACGTGCGCGACGCCGACGCGGCGCCGGGCCTGCTTGGCGCGACGATCACCGCGCATCACCTGCTGTACAACCGCAACGCGATGTTCGTCGGCGGGATTCGTCCGCATTACTACTGCCTGCCCGTGCTGAAGCGCGAGACGCATCGCGTCGCGCTGGTCGAGGCCGCGACGTCGGGCAGCCCGCGCTTCTTCCTCGGTACCGACAGCGCACCGCATGCGCGCGGCGCGAAGGAAACCGCGTGCGGCTGCGCGGGCTGCTACACGGCGCTGCATGCGCTCGAACTGTATGCGGAAGCGTTCGACCACGCCGGCGCGCTCGACAAGCTGGAAGGCTTCGCGAGCTTCTTCGGCGCCGATTTCTACGGGCTGCCGCGCAGCGCCGAGACGGTCACGCTGCGCCGCGAGGCGTGGGAACTGCCGCGCGAGATCTTCGCGGGCGACACGCCGGTCGTGCCGCTGCGCGGCGGCGAGACGATCGGCTGGAAACTCGCGTGACCGGCGCGCCGCCGCGCGAAGCAGGCCACACGGCCGGCAGCGGGGCGGCGGATTTCGCACGGATCGACTGGTCCGCGCCGTGGCTTGCGCAGTACGCGGAGCCCGGCCGCGCCGCGCAGGCGGTCGCACGGGCGGGCGATGCCGCGCTGCTCGACGCGCTGAACGGCGTTTTGCGCGACGGCGGGCGCGTCAGCGGTCGCGGCAGGCCGCTGCGGTTCGTGCCGCAGGCCGAACTGCCGCCCGGTGTCGCGTACGAGACCCATATCGCCGACACCGGCGGCGTGCCGACCCGCCACAATCTTCACGACTTCTTCAATGCGCTCGTCTGGTTCGCGTATCCGCACATCAAGGCCGCGTTGAACGCGCGCCAGTCCGCCGCGATCGACGCGGCGGGCGGCGTCGGGCCCGTGCGCGGCACGCTGCGCGATGCGCTCACGCTGTTCGACGAGAATGCCGCGCTGTTCGTGACGGCCGACCGCGCGCTCGCCGATGCGCTGCGCGGCTTCGACTGGCCGCGGCTGCTGGTCGCCGCACGCGACGCGTGGGGCACGCGCTGCGAAGCGCGGCTCGTTGGCCATGCGCTGCTCGAGAAACTCGTCGAGCCTTACAAGTCCTGCACTGCGCATACGTGGATCGTCGAAGTGAGCGCCGACTATTTTTCGTGGCCCGACGCGCAGCGCACTGCGCATGTCGATGCGCGTGTCGCTGCCGAACTCGCGACGCGCGAGTTCACGAGCCGCGATTTCTCGCCGCTGCCGGTGCTCGGCGTACCGGGCTGGTGCGACGCGAATGCCGACGCCGCGTTCTACGACGATCCGGCCGTATTTCGCAGCGGCCGCCGCACGCGCGCAGCCGGCGGCGGCGCGCAGTGCTAGAATGCGCGTCGCAAAGCAGGCTAGGCAGTCGCGGCCTCGCCGCCTTCGGGCGCGCGGGGGCGAGGAAAGTCCGGACTCCACAGGGCAGGGTGATGGCTAACGGCCATCCGTGGCGACACGCGGAACAGGGCAACAGAAAGCAAACCGCCGATGGCCCGGCGCAAGCCGGGATCAGGTAAGGGTGAAACGGTGCGGTAAGAGCGCACCGCGGCGACGGCGACGTTCGCCGGCACGGTAACCTCCACCCGGAGCAATTCCAAGTAGGCAGGCGCGCATTTTCGGATGCAGGACGGGGCCCCCGTCTCGTCTGCGGGTAGGAAGCTTGAGCGCGTCAGCAATGGCGCGCCTAGAGGAATGGCTGCCACGCGTTGCGCGCTTCGGCGTGCAGCGTGCACAGAATCCGGCTTATCGGCCTGCTTTGC
>Ga0207695_10006144_pt1 | contig 15658 bp, 13 predicted proteins | sample KBSC54metaG_FD_184354 | JGI IMG/M metagenome (GOLD analysis project Ga0207695, IMG submission 184354) | Corn rhizosphere microbial communities from Kellogg Biological Station, Michigan, USA - KBS C5-4 metaG (SPAdes) (version 2) | ecosystem: Host-associated > Plants > Roots > Rhizosphere > Soil... | reverse complement strand
TGTTCAGGAGTCAGGATAATACGGGATTTAACTTTGGCTTTAGGCACTCCCGGCATTACGCGTATAAAATCCATTACAAACTCTGAGTTGGAATGGGTTATAATTGCCAGGTTTGAATAAACCCCTTCCGCAATCTCTTCAGAAAGTTCAATATTCAGTTGATTCTCGTTTTGTTCTTCCATGGTATAAAAATAATAAAGCCTTTTGAAATTAATAATTATATATTTTCTGTCAGGCCTGGTTAAATGATCTGGCGGTAATTGTTAAACCATCCACTGTTTTAAGGGGCAGCGCCTTGTTCAGAGCCTGCTTTATTTTATTATTACTAACAATATAGCTTTCTGTAAGTTTATGCAAACGTTCGGTAGTTAACGGCAAATGCAGTACATCGCCGCATTTAGCAAAAAATCCTATAAGCCCTGGGCTTATCTTCCACAATTTCGGCTTTACCCCTATAGCATTAGCTAATAGCGTAACCACCTGGTTGGTGGATAAGGATTCATCATCTGCTACCTGGTACACTCCTTTGGGAATTTCGGTTCGTTGGATCAATTCCTTTATAACAAAGCATAGGTTTTCGACGCTTAAAAATGATCTCCGGTTATCAAATCCTGCCAAGGGGTAAGGGATACCCTTTTTAACAAACTTGTACAACAGGTTAAGATTGCCTTTATTACCCGGGCCATGTATCATACAAGGGCGAAGTATATAATACAATTTCCCTTCCGGTAACGGCTGACTTTGTATATACTCCTCGGCCATTAATTTTGATTTGCCATAATCTGTTTGGGGAGCAGGGCTGTCGTCTTCCATAAGGACACTTGCCACCGAATCGGCCGCAGCTTTTACAGAGCTTATAAAAATGAACTTCTTTGCCGACGACTTAAGAAAAGCATCATATAACTTACGCGTAAGTTCAAAATTCACCTGATAATACTCTTCAGGCTTCGAGGATTTCTTGAGATCGTGAGCTTTGCCTGCAAGATGGATGACAGTATCGATTGAGTCTAATACCTTTACCGAAATATTTTGCAGATCACTGCGGGATGCTGTATGAACCTGGCAGCTATCATCCAGGTATTGTGATAAATTCTGACCAACGAAGCCTGTGGAGCCCGTGATTAAAACATTAGTCTTCATACAACTTAAATGTTTGTGCTACCACTTCCTTAAGCGAGAACTCGTTTACCATTTTTTCTCTTGAGGCTTTTCCCATTTTTGATCTTAAATCCTCATCCAACAAAAGTTGCTTCATTCGCAAACCTAATTGCTCATGATCTTTTACCGGCACTTTAAAACCATTAATATCTTCATCCACACATTCCCTGCAGCCAATGGCATCTGTGGTTATTACCGGTCGACCAATAGCCATTGCTTCGATCAATGACTTAGGTAATCCTTCCCTGTATGAAGGCAGGCAAACAATATCCGATTGCTCATAAATATACTTTACGTCGTTTCTGTGGCCGAGCCACTCAATATAACCCGTATCGCATTTTTCCTTTAATTCCTGTTCGGTAATATGTGCAGGATTGTGTTCGTCAATTCCACCTACCAGCCAGAATTCGGCTTTTCCTGTAAACTCTTTTTTCAATGCCTGAGCGGCTTCTATATATTCCAATACGCCTTTATCTTTCAACATCCTGGCGAGAAGTACCACCACCAGTTTTTCTTTCTTCACCGGTGCAGAAAAAGTAAACTCTTTTTCATCTACTCCTGATCCTTTAATAATGACAAAGTTCTTCCCGCTTAAAAAACCGAGCTGATTGTAAAAGCCTTGATCATCGGGATTTTGAAAAATAAAATTGGATTTCTGATCGCTAAAGGCCCACCTCAATAAACCCTTCAAAAACACTTTGCTCAGCGACTTCCGGTTATCCGTGAAAGTATAACCCAGCCCGCTTACTGCATTAATGATTTTAGCTTTTGATTTGGCTTTTCGTGCCGCAATAGTGCCGTAGATGGAGGGCTTCAGTGTAATGTGATGGATAACATCTGGCTTAACGTCCTTATATATTTTGGTTAACTTACTGATCAGTGAAAGCTCTTTAACCGGGTTTTTACCTGAGCGTTCGAAATCTATATTTATCACCTTTATACCCTGCTCAATTAGCGACTTTTTACAACCTGTGTCTTTAGTAGCAAGGTAAACATCGTAGTTTCTTTTTAACGCCTCAAGCGCCAGCGGTAACCTGTGCGAAACAAAAAACCAGTCAACGTTTACTACAAAAAGAAGCTTTTTACCCATGAAAAAAATTCAAAATCATGCGAGAATTAATCACTTAACAATTTCCCGTAAAAGTAGCGTATTAAAACCATCCAATGCCGTCAAGATAAAATCGTCAGCCTCTACAAGCTGACGATTCCTTTTTATCATAATGTCTATTAAAGGCAAAATCAATGGAAATCGACTTTAGTGCCACCGAAACTTCTTTTGAGCCTTTTTACTGAATCAGGTTGAGAAGCACTATTTTTTGATATTGAAACATTACTGAATACCAAATTGGGCCCTTTTTCGGGATGGCCCATAGTGCCGTATGATATCCTATTATTTTTCCATGTCGGGTGGACAACCTGGATACTGCCGTTCATACTATTATCCGCCCTGGTATTTCTGAAACTGTTGTAAAAAAAAGCATTATCTGAACCATCGTCTATATGATTCGTGATAGTGACCGCTGTTTTGTTATCTACCTTTCCCTGTACTCCCCAAATAGAGAATGCCATCCCGATCTTTGCATTATTGAAAGTTACCGGCTCGTCAATTAAAATATCATTTAACACATCGGCATTGCCATTAGGTTCAAAATCGATACCACATTGCGGATCGGTACCATTGGTATTACACACCAGCGCCTTTTTAATTGTTAAACCATCCACCGAAACTATTGAGATGCCGTTCCGACGGTTATTATTCAGCACAGGGCAAAGTATCCGGATGTCTTTAGAAGTAGCCGGCATTCTTCCTATATAAATACCATCGCCCCAGCAATCGGATATCACCGGATTCACAATATCGATGCTGGTTGATCCGGCTATAGAAATACCCATACCCCATTCGCCTTTAGTGCCATTATGATTTTTACGGTCACCCTGCAGCACCGGGAAAAAAAGTTTTATGTTCTGCACGTTGAAAATGCGGAGTATCTGGTAATTCGCAGCATCGCTGGGGGCCAATATTAACTTCGAATTCACATCAAAAACAACCGTGCTGTTACTTTTTAATATCAACCCGTTGTGATTTATCAGTACCGGGAAGTTAGGAAAAACAACTTTTGCATTGCTGTTTATTCCTTGCTGCAAATAGGTAGTATAATCAACCGAGCCATCAGTCACGTAGCCTTGCGGCAGGCTCTTGGTCAGGTCATAAGCTGTGCTCTTTTCCGTAGCAGCTCTTTGCCTTAATGGGGCTAAAAGATCGGCCGGCGGCAGGTATTGCGCAGGGATAGGTTTAACATGAAATCCTGATTGCGCATTGCAATTTTTTACAGAAAAAGATACCGATGCTATCAGGCATAGTACCATCATTTTAAGCGGGGTAATAGGGGGAAACTTTTTCATAACTTTTTTGTTTTATGTTGATTGTATAACATTAAGCTATTTGATTGGTTTTTGCGCAGGAAGTTTAAAACTTGCTCCATACAACGCGTTTAATGTAATCGGTATAACTTAAAATAATCCTAACCATTTTATCCGACACATTTGGCATCGAGTAATCTGCCACACGCCTGAAATTTCGCTCCTCACCCGTCTTTTGATATTGTAATTGTTTCAAACCCTGCATAATGCGCTCTGGGTTCAAACCCACCATCATTACTACGGCTTCTTCCATGGCCTCCGGGCGTTCATGAGCGTCGCGGATATTTAAAGCTCTGAAATTTAAAATTGATGATTCTTCGGATATGGTACCGCTGTCGGATAAAACAGCATATGATTTCATCTGTAAAGCGTTATAATCGTTGAACCCTAAAGGTTTCAGGAATTGTACCTCTGGTCTCACAGACACTTTCCTTGCCTCGATCATATTTCTTGTACGCGGATGTGTGCTCACGATTATCGGGAAACCGAAAGTTTCAGCTATATGGTTCAGGCTTTCGATCAATCCATTAAAATTCTTTTCACTGTTGATGTTTTCTTCACGATGAGACGAAACCACAAAGTATTTACCCTCTTCTAGTTTCAAACGGCTTAAAACGTCCGATTTTTCAATCTCGGGCCTGTAGTGATTCAACACTTCAAACATAGGCGAGCCAGTTTTAATGATCCTGTCCGCAGGTAAGCCTTCGCGTAAAAGGTACTCGCGGGCTATATCACTGTAGGTAAGGTTCATGTCGGCAATATGGTCAACAATCCGACGATTGGTTTCTTCCGGAACGCGCTGATCAAAGCAACGGTTACCTGCTTCCATGTGAAATATTGGGATTTGACGCTTCTTTGCGGGTATGGCACAAAGGCAACTATTGGTATCACCCAGTATCAGGAAAGCATCGGGTTTTTCTTTTTCCAGCAGGGGGTCGATCTTGATCAGTATCTGACCGACCGTCTCAGTGGCAGTTGCCCCTGCAGCATCTAAAAAATGGTCAGGTTTACGTATACCCAGGTCATCAAAAAATATCTGGTTCAGCTCGTAGTCATAGTTTTGACCGGTATGAACCAGTATATGGTCAATGGCTTCCGACTGATCCAGCGCAGCCATTACCCGCGACAATCTTATTATTTCGGGCCGGGTACCAACCACGGTCATTACTTTAAGTCTCGGTTTCATTATATAATATTAGGCAGATGTTTTAATATTCAACTAAACGTTTTCAAAATAAGTATCCGGATCGGCAGGGTCATAGAACTCGTTGATCCAGAATATGGTATACAATTCTTGAGTTCCTGTATTTTTAATGTTATGGGTGTACCAAACAGGCATATCCACATAAGCAGGCTCATCACCAGAAAGGTGGAAATCCAATACTTCATCGGTGCCGATCCTTCTGAGTTGAATCAATGCATTACCTTTTATAACCGCAAAGCGTTCGATTTTCCGTGTGTGATAATGGTTACCCCTGGTAATGCCCGGCACAGTAGTAGAAAAAGATACCTGTCCGCCAACATTTAACCGGATCACTTCCACAAAAGCACCTCTTGGGTCGATATGCTGCTTAAACTTAACCGGGAAATGGTTTTTAATATCCATATAGCAGCGGAAAGTATTGAACAGCTTCACTTCAAATGGATCATTCAACTGCGGGATTATCCCACTATCCATATAATCGTTTTTATAACCTTCCAAAAGCTGCAAAATAGCCGATACCTTCTTTTCATCAGTATGCGGAACAATCAGCAAGTCATTTCCTTCCTTGCTCCTGATCTCCCGGATAATTGTTTTTGCGAGGTCGCCCACATAGATCAGCTTCACATCTCCGTCAACCTCGATCTTAGGGGTTTCATTATGGCTTAGCTGGTGGCAAAAAGTGGCAATGAAAGAATTGTAATAAGGATTTCCAAAAGGCCCGAACACATTCGGGATGACCATACCGGTAAACTTTCCACCAGAGCGTTTGGCCCAGGCAGCAAACAATTCCCTGCCGGCTTTTTTGCTCTTGCCATATACATTATCACGCTCTTCTTGTGACGACGAAGAGAACAGTATGTGTGCTTTGCTATTTACCGCCTCTAACGCTTTTACGAGTTTTTCAACCAGCTCTATATTGGTTTTATAAATAGTATCCGGATCGTTATGACGGTTTAAGGCCGCCAGGTGAACAATGACATCGCAATCGGCAGCAAATTGCTGTAGCTTGCTCTCGTCTTCAAAATAGTTCCTTGAGAATGGAACTACCTCAAATTCATCAGGAAAAAGCCGGATGGTGTTCGTCAAATGTTTACCGACAAATCCTTCATTGCCTGTAATACCTATTTTCATATCGAATTGCTTATATCGTTCCAGTTATACCATTTATTCTGATCGTACCGGTAATCATCGTCGGCAGACTGCTGCGCAGTAAAATCAGAAAACACCATCACGCGTGAGCCAGGTTCCAAAGCTTTAAAGCCATTAGCATATCCTCCCGGTATATGTAAAACAGCCGGGGTGTCGACTGAAAGGTCGTATTCAAGCTGCTCACAATCATCGGACGGATTTTCCCAATTGTCGACCTTTACGGCTACCACTTTAAATGATCCGGCAATTACATGAAACCATTTGCTTTCTGTGCGATGCCCTTGCCAGGCTCTAACGATTGTAATATTCGCCGGTTCTATGGTATAAAAGCGTTTTATACCGTCGAGTGTAAAGTCATTAATAAAGGAGATTGATCCCCGTTGATCGGTATGTACTGCACCGGATATGACCTCTGGATGGTTACTCATATCAGCTTATCCCGGATATTGTGCTACCTCATTATCTCCAAACAATTCTTTTTTTATTAACGGCAGGCCGGACAATAGCTTCTTCATCCCCTCCACACCCAACTGCTGGGTATTATGTGAATGATAATCCTCTATCCGGGCGATATCTACCTCGCCTTCAGAAAAATATTGGTTATAGTTCAGGTTGCGGTTATCAGCAGGTATCCTATAAAAATCACCCATATCCTGCGCCTTTGCCATTTCCTCGCGGGTACATAAAGTTTCGTATAACTTTTCGCCGTGGCGTGTACCTATGATCTGCGTCTCGTTATCAGCGTTCGCTAACTCCTTTAACGCTGTGGCCAAATCGCCGATGGTGCCGGCAGGCGCCTTATTGACAAACAAATCGCCCTGGTTACCGTGTTCAAAGGCAAACAAAACCAGGTCAACTGCATCTTCGAGCGACATCAGGAAGCGTGTCATTTTAGGATCGGTAATCGTTATTGGATTACCTTCTTTTATCTGTTTTAAAAACAAAGGAATAACAGAACCACGGGAAGCCATTACGTTACCGTACCTGGTGAGGCAGACCGTTGTACTATTGCCGATAATGTTGCGGGATGCAGCGATCGCAACCTTTTCCATCAAAGCTTTTGAAATACCCATCGCGTTAATTGGGTAGGCGGCCTTATCAGTACTCAGGCATATTATTTTTGATACTTTATTGGCAACGGCAGCATCAATGGTATTTTGTGTACCAAATACATTGGTTTTTGTAGCTTCTATGGGGAAGAACTCGCAGGATGGCACCTGCTTCAATGCAGCTGCATGGAATACTAGGTCGACGCCGCGCATGGCGCGTTCAACACTGTTATAATCGCGCACATCGCCTATATAAAATTTCAGCTTCTCATTTTTAAGCTGATTGCGCATATCATCCTGCTTCTTCTCATCACGGCTGAAAATGCGTATTTCTTTTATATCAGTATGCAAAAACCGGCTCAGTACCGCATTCCCAAATGAGCCTGTTCCGCCGGTGATCAGTAATATTTTATCTTTAAACATCGTATCTATTTAATTTCTTCAATTAACTTATACACTTTCTCGCATTGCTTTTCGGGATTTTTATTGTTCAAAATAAACTCCCGTGCCAGTCGTCCTTTTTCGGTCAATACCGTTGCATCAAGGCTTAGTATTTCAGTGATCTTTTTGGCTAAGGCTGATGTAGAAACGTCTTCTAAACTGTAGCAATAATTATAATATTCATCCGGGATGCCGGGCAGCTTATACAAAAGTGTCGGCACACCTGAGGCAAGATATTCCATAGTTTTAGATGGAAAAGAAAACCGGGTAAACTCCCCTTCGGCAGTTCGCGGATTGATTAATAATGAGGCTTGCTGCTGTAATTTGAGTACTTCTGCCCTATCAATCGATCCTTTATAAATGATCCTGGAATCCTTTTCGGCAGCTAAGTTAATATCTTCTTTTGTATCCCCGTCACCACAAATTACCAACAGGTAGTTTTTATCATCTATTAATCCAAAAGCCTCCAATAATCTTAATATGCCATAACGCCTGGCCAAAGTCCCGGTGTAAAGAATGATCTTCTTATCAAAAACCATTTTAGGCACGGGAGCAGCGCTAGCCTGATCGTTAAAAATGCCTTCAACAACTGTCCACGGTTTGTTGCCGATTGGCAATGATTCGGTCATAAACTTACTGAGAAGCACAAAACCATCAATCTGGCTAAAGCATTTATACAGTTGATCGTTGGTTATCTTTTTGAATGCTTTATATAATGCGTTATTAGGTCCGCCCATAAATTGGGGCAGGTCCGGCAATATCAGGTAAACCTTAAGTTCAGGAAACTCCTTTTTGCCAGCGATCGCTGCTTTTAGAAATGGCAAAAATGCTGAATAGATCACAATAGCCTTTTCGCCTTTGGTTTGCCTGGCCCATTTGCGAATATTCTTTTTTGCCTGCCGGAAGATGATAGCATTCTTTAATGCTATCAGGTTGAAATAGCCAATATTAACGCCGTCAAACCCCTTGCCCTTCCCGAAGGAAAAAGATTTTATAAATGGCGTTTTACACAACGTTGGATAAGAACCGACGAAAGGGAAATTAAGAACACGAGGATTATTATAGTATTTGGTTAATCCCTTCAAAAACGACCATTGCAAGGCATCCGCAGCAAATTGAGTATTAGCCTTACTGTTTTCAATAAGCTCCGAACGTATTTCGTCAGGAAAAAGACCGGTTAAAATCAGTACGTTTTTCACAATCAGGAATTTATATATTTTTATTTCTCAATCCTAACCGAATTTAAAAACCGTCTTACCAATTCTTTATAGTTTCTATAATCGAAAATATTGTTGCTTTTAGTCAGCTCTTTCATCGCCCCGATTTTTTCTTTGCCCTGCGACAAAGCAAAATTAAAAGTACGTACCAGGTTTTCTTTAGTCGAATTATCTAAAAGATACCCGTTCTCTCCATCCTTTAAATAATCTGTAATATTACTGCTTGCATTCGTCAAAACTGGCGTGCCGCATGATAATGCCTCTACGAACTTGGTCGGAAAGCCAGCTGTATTCATCAGGTTATTATCCCTCAAAAACAGGGCATAGTCTGCGCATTTAACTTCGTTCAAAGTGTCCTTATGGGGTAATCGACCCTTAAAATTCACTTCCATCTCCAAAGTTTCCGGAAAAGAGCCTGCACCGAAATCATCAATATATTGCTCTTTTGTTAACCCAACGACATTGAGCGAGAAGCGAATATTCGTTTCAGCTTTGATAACAGCAAGAGCTTCCAATAAACTGTCCAGGCGATCTTTAGCAAATTTCCCCGGTGAACCGGCGTACACCAATACAATTTCTTCGCTTCCGTCTGAGCAATTGTTTATCCATTTATCAGCCCTGGCATCTACTAAAGGCGGAACCTGTATGACGTTGTTCATCCGGCCTTCATAAAATGAATACAGGTAGCCACTTATCACGATCAGCCCATTCAATTTGGGTTGGATAACTTTCATTCTTAAATAGGTATCAAACCCCTTGATCATTTTAAACAGAAAAGAACCCTGCGGATCATACCATTCCGTACAGTCAGAAATTAAACTGATCTTTTTTGATCTGCACCACCCGCTCAATTTTGCCAATGCAAATGCGGGGTAATTGTAGGCTATTATATATTCCAGTGAATCTATTTGATTAGCGATTCTTGTAATACCCGAAATGCTGTTTAACTGATGCATCCACTCGGCCAGACCTGATGGATACTTTACGCCATAATATTCAAAGCCTTCGAATACTTTTTTTGTCGATTCGATAGGTTTCCGTTCAGATAATGTACGATCAGTTCCAATATAATAAACAGAATAACCCAGTTCCGTAAACAACTTTCCATTGGCTACTACGCGCTGGGCAGCTGCATTTTTATCGGGCAATTCAAATCCGCCTATATATAGAATTGCTTTTTTTGTCTTTTCAGACACATCGCCGGATACTTCCATTATTTAAAAACCTCTCTAAAATTTGTTCTCACTGCATTTCCATCGAAATGATCAACGGCATATTTTTTTGCAGTATTGCTTAAGCTTCTTCTTAAATCTTCGTCGCTGATAAGTTTCAATATTCCTTCTTTTAAAACCTTTCGATCATTTGAACTTATTACATACGCCCATTTATTTAGCGTCGCATGCTCATACAAAGCAATATCTTCCGGACAAAACAATAAAACCGGGGTTCCGGAGACCATAAACTCTGCGGCCTTTGTCGGCATAGAATATTTTAAAAAGGCTTTGCCATTTTTATCAAAGTCGATGGGTAACAGCAGAATATCATAAGAAGGGAACACTTTTGCCAACTCATCATATTCTACCATTTCATTAAAGATAACGCAATTAAACTGCTCCAGTCTCCTTCGGATCTTATCGTCTGATGTTGTTGTCTGTATGTGCAGTTTTATATCTTCTCCTTCCTTATTCAATTCTTCTACCGCCAATATGAAATCGACAAATGAGTGATATGTTCCCCTGCCAATCCTACCCGCATAAAGTATTCTTACAGGCTTTGTTATTTTAAAATCCTTTTTTGACCAGGGTAACCATTGATCGGTATCTATTGTATTATGAAATGGAATAAATTTTTTCCCGTAACGGCGGGAATATTCATCACTCATTCCCTCAGAAATTGATAAGAATATTGAAGTAGAATTCAATAGTTCTCTGAACTCTTTATCGATTTTCTTTTCCCAATAGGTATGAAACAGCGAACTGGTGTCAATAGCCTTCTGCCAATCGTCCATTATATGCATCACTAAAGGGATCCCGGTAGCCTGGTGTAACTTTTTAAAGAAGTTGATATAATGCCTGGAAGATGGCTGAATGTAAATAAAATCAGGCCCGAAATTCTTTATCCATTGCAGGAAGCCGGGTGATACATCCATCGAATAAATGTAATTGGTTAAGTTGAGCCTGGCCTTTATCCAGTCTATTGATGTTACCACTGCCTTTGAAAAGGCGGCTAATATCCCGCGTTTTTCGCTAGACAATTGTAATTTAGTCGCTCTGTTTGCGAGTTCTATTTTGCCTGATTCCTTAAATTTGAAATATAGGGAGAATGGGAACTTCACTTTAAATTCGTCCTTACCCAGGCAATAATAATTATTATTCAGCTCAGTGCTGTCTATTACATCAGCGCTGTGCATCGTTATTGCATTTGCAATAAACTTCCTGTCCCATCCTTTAAAAAGGTTAGAAAGGGTGATCCCGCCGCCTGATTGTTTATTGAAGGTCTCGATCATTATCAAAACCCTGGGGCAATTCTTCATATTCAAAAACTCGGCAGGTAAATCTGCTTTTTTATATCCTGAATCCTTAACAAGATCATTTAAAATTAAATTGTTTCAGTGAGCCCCTTTGGTTTATTCAAAATCTTTTTTTGTTTCTCCATAAACGAATAGTATATAAATCCCATATATATCAACAAAAACAGGCGAAAGGAAGAGTGATTATTGATGAAATTGCTCTTAATATTCGCTGCTATCACGGTAAATACAAACAATACAAAAAACCATCTGTGCTTGTTAAGGTTATAAAGCCGCACAGCCATTACAGTGACCAATGTCATCAATAAGGTAAGATATATTATGCCGCCATAATACAGCTGTCTTACAAAGCCGATATCTGAATGATGTACGGTGCCGCTTGTCTGCCCGGTCAAAAAAAGGTCGGCACCCGAACCTGCTATCCAATCAAATATATTATCCGGAAATACAATCATATCGCCCAGGGCCCCATACGTATCCAGGTGCGTTTTGCTTCCGCCGCCTGATACAAAACCGAAAGTCTGCGTAAAGAAGCCGAATCCCCAGTCAATTATCTTTTGATATTTCTCGGCAAAATCGGATGAAAGAAATAACACCAATATCACCCCCAATATACCGGACGCATAGAGGAACATTTTGATCTTTTTCCGGACAAATATTAAGTAAAATATCATGATAACAACCGGCACCATGCCGATACGTGCATTTACAAGGATAGAGATCAGTAAAAAAACAAGAACTACAAAAAATACAATAAAGTTCTTTCTTCCCTCCGACATTTTTAAGAGAATGATAGCCGCCGCAGTTCCTTGCACAAGCCCGTAGGAATAAAACAATGTGGATGCGAAGCCAAAGCCCCGGAGCAAGTTATTTTGCTGGTACTCACTTGCCGCCAGGATTTTATTGTTCATCAAATTGTTCAATGAGGGATTGACCAGCAGCATAATAGTAATAACTGCTGCGAAGAAACAAGTCCATAGTATAATGCTGATCAGCCGTTCATCATCTGATGCTTTATACGGCAGCCTCAAATGACGATAGCAGATGTCCACAATGAAACATGAAAATGGGATCGCGTCTACCAACATGGTAGCATTAAGGTATAAGAAGTTTTTGCTGGATGTCCCGTTCGTCCAGTCAATGTCGCGCAACCAGGTAAACAGGATAATTAGAACGATCAGGATGATCTCATTTTTAAACAGGTATAAAAACCTACCGATAACCGAATAATATAATAAGTATCCTAACGTAATGGGCAAGAACAGCCAGATAAGGTTAGGAAGCCCTTTAATAGGCGGATTAAATATGTAAATGTATACCGCAAAAATCAGTATACCGGTTTTTACATATTTTCCCAAATTCATCATTATGCCTATTCTTTTTCTTTCGACTGCACTACATATATGCAGCTATCCGCCAATCTCCGGCGTTGTCATTTATCTGCTAGTTCCAAAGAACTATGAATTTAAAAATTGCTTTTAAAAAAGTAAATGAAGTTAACTGATCTAAATTTCTAACCATTCCCTTAAAAGCAAGTTTTTTGGTTGATTTATAAGGAAGATACCAATAAAAGCACCTTAAATACCACAGCTTGATGGCCTTTTTGTAATAAATTGAATGTTTATATTCATTAATTGAATCAAGATGCGAGTAGATGATTTTCTGATTGGTCATTTTAGCCTTCACATTATCTGTTTCAGGGCTGCGGCGATAATAATTCAAATAGTCATCTATAAACCCGAATGGATATTTTTCGGAAATTTTCAAATCCATATAGAAGTCCTCGGCCCATGTAGCTTTGAAATTACCTACTTCATCAAATATCGATCTCCTGAACAAAGAGTTTACAGGAGGGTGAAATTCCTGCAAAATGATTTCTTTAAATATATAGCCACCCTTTAACTGTTTATTGGCCGTTTCAGTCAAATATGGGAGGACATTCCCCTCCAGGTCGATCATATATACTTTTCCAAAACACACCGCAAATTCCGGGTTTTGTTCCATAACCGCAACTTGCTTTTCCAGTTTATCCAACGCCCAATAGTCGTCAGATGCGCAAAAGGAAATGTATTTACCAGTACCCCAGTTTTGAATGCCTTTATTAAGTGTTGAAGTTAAACCTATATTTTCCTGCAGTACTAAGTTAAATCCATACTTGTCCTGCAATTGTTTCAAGATATCCCTGCTACCATCCTTTGAACCGTCGTCAATAACTGTCAACTCAAAGTTCTTGTAAGTTTGCTGCATTATACTTTCAACGCATTCTGTTATAAACTTTTCATGATTATAACTTGGCACTATCACGGATACCAAAGGCATATTTAATTCAGATGTTTCTGGCATAAAAATCAACTATTAACAAGCGCTTCTTTTCTTCCAAACAGTAGCTTCCTGAATATGATTACCATGGTTACCAGGTATATTAAATAATTTACTCCAAATGCAATTGTCACCCCTTTTAAATGAAATAAATTAAGAAATATATAACCCAAAACAACATAGCTGACATTAAAAATTACTTCTGTAAGAATAAATGCTTTTGTCATGGCCTTGGCTAACATCAGGTAAGATAACACCCACGCACACATTTTCAGAAAGTCACCTGCTAATTGCCAGATAAATAAGCTTTCCATTTGCAGAAAATCAGAAGTGTATAATACGCGTATAATAAGAAAACGAAGAAAATATATAGCGCAGCACCCAAAAAGTATAGCCGGGATGATAATTTTATATCCGGAATAAATCTCCTTTCTCAATTCCTCATCAGTTTTTAAGGAGGATAGTTTTGGCAAATAATACGTACTTAAAGACGTTGTTATCAACAATAAATAGCCATCCGATACCTTCATCATCCCTTGCCAATATCCGGCGGAATTTATACTTACTTTGGCAATTACCATGTTACGCAAAACAATTTCTGCAACCGGAACTGTGACTGCCGAAACAAGAGCCATTAAACTGAAATGACTTAATTTTTTTCCTATTGTTTTATTAAATGCTTGTTTAAAATAATCCCATTTAAACCACTGAGTTTTTACAATTAAACTTGCGGTAACAAAAAAGACTATAGAAGGTGTTAAAACCAATGAATACAATGCTCCTTGCACCTTATAAAAATATACCAGCGCAACGGTCATTATCAATCCTATGATACTACCCGCAGCATTTACTATAGTATAGCTTTTTATTTGCCCCTTACCATTTAAGATGCTTATCAGCAAGGTATTTAACGAGTATAAGACGATAGTGATGCCGAGCACCCGTATCACGTTAATGTAAATGGTTGAAGTTAATAACCATTCTGAGCGATAAGGAGCCAGGATGATGAGCAGCAAACCAACTATACCGGAGCAGTATACAGATATTTTTAAAGAGGTACTAAAAAGCGATTTTAGCTGGATATCGTCACCGTCATATTCGGCCGTGTATTTTACTACGCCGGAATTTATTGCTCCGTTTGCAAAAATTAATACAATAGATATGAAATTACTAAATGCTCCGATTATGGCAACTCCTGCCGGTCCGGTGAGCATGGCTATTATTTTACTGCTTACAAAGCCCGACCCAATCCTAACAAATGTAATGATCGACGTAAAAAAAGTAGTCTTTATTAGTTTCAAACCTGCGCTTAATAATTGTTCATTACTTCAATAACTTTATTTACTTCCTCAACAGACATTACCGGGCTTAATGGCAGACTTAATACCTCAGCATGTATTTGTTCTGATACCGGATAACTTAATTCATTCCACTCCTTATATGCCTCCTGCTTATGTGGCGGGACAGGGTAATGTATAATCGTCTGAATATTATTATCTGTTAAATATTGCTGCAAGCCATCACGGTCTTTTGTTCTGACAACAAACAGGTGCCATACGTGTGCACTTTGGTTCGTCACTTTTGGCAGCACGATCTTATCGTTGTTAATTTCATTCAGGTAACGATTGGCAATCGTTCTCTTAACTTCAGTGTCTTTATCCAGTGTTTTTAATTTCACCCCAAGCAATGCTGCCTGCAGTTCATCGAGCCTGCTATTAACGCCCTTATATTTATTTTGATACTTAATATGTGAGCCATAGTTGGCCAGTGCCCGCAACGCTGAAGCTAATTCGTCATCGTTGGTGACTATAGCGCCGCCATCACCCAAAGCCCCAAGGTTTTTCCCGGGATAAAAGCTAAAACCTGCGGCATCTCCAAAATTACCTGCCTTTCTGCCATTAGCTGCTGCACCATGTGATTGCGCACAATCTTCAATCACTTTTAGATTATGCTTTTGGGCTATCCTATTGATATTTTCCATATCACATAATTGGCCATATAAATGCACCGGCAGTATTGCTTTGGTTTTTGGGGTAATTCTGGCCTCTATAAGCGCCGGATTAATATTATAGGTGTCAATGTCGGGCTCAACTAAAATGGGTACGAGATTATTAGCCGATACAGCTAAAATACTCGCGATAAATGTATTGCAGGTCACTATTATCTCATC
>Ga0207695_10006141_pt1 | contig 15661 bp, 14 predicted proteins | sample KBSC54metaG_FD_184354 | JGI IMG/M metagenome (GOLD analysis project Ga0207695, IMG submission 184354) | Corn rhizosphere microbial communities from Kellogg Biological Station, Michigan, USA - KBS C5-4 metaG (SPAdes) (version 2) | ecosystem: Host-associated > Plants > Roots > Rhizosphere > Soil... | reverse complement strand
GCGGATCAGGTGCACCACCTGCTCGATCTTTTGCAGCAGCGGCTTGGGCGCTTCGTCGAACAGCAGATGCGCCTCATCGAAGAAGAACACCAGCTTGGGCTTGTCGAGGTCGCCGACTTCCGGCAGATGCTCGAACAGTTCGGACAGCATCCACAGCAGGAAGGTTGAATACAGGCGCGGCGCGTTGAGCAGCTTGTCGGCGGCGAGGATGTTGATCACGCCACGGCCTTTGGTGTCGGTCTGCATCCAGTCTTCGATGTTGAGCATGGGCTCGCCGAAGAACTTGTCGCCGCCTTGCTCCTCGATGCCGATCAGGCCGCGCTGGATGGCGCCGATGCTGGCGGCGGAGATGTTGCCGTATTCCGTCTTGAAGGTGGCGGCGTTGTCGCCGACGTGTTGCAGCATGGCGCGCAGATCTTTGGTGTCCAGAAGCAACAAGCCGTTGTCGTCGGCGATCTTGAACACGAGTTGCAGCACGCCTTCCTGCGTGTCGTTCAGGTTCAGCATACGCGACAGCATCAGCGGCCCCATGTCGGACACCGTGGCGCGCACCGGATGGCCTTTTTCACCGAACACGTCCCAGAACGTCACCGGCAGCGCCTCCCAGGCTGGCTCGCTCATGCCGAGCGAGCTCAGGCGCTCCTTGCCTTTGGCCGTCAGCACGCCCGCTTTGGACAAACCCGACAGATCTCCTTTGACGTCGGCCATGAAAACCGGCACACCAATATCGGACAGGGCCTGCGCCACCACTTGCAGGGTCACGGTCTTGCCGGTGCCCGTAGCGCCGGTGATGCAGCCGTGACGATTGACCAGATTCGGCAGCAATGCCAGTTCCTGGGTCTGATTGCGGGCGACGAGAAGTGGATTGATCATGATAGGAATGTAATAAGAACGGCAATAAAGAGGATGGCCGGAGGTCGGCTTTGGGGTCGGACGATATGGTAAAATTCCCGGTCGATTATAACTAGAACGCCTTTCGTCAATCTCCGATATCTACTGAAAATTCAGCGGACTTCGCGACGATCCGGTTGGAGTGCGTTTCATCAAGGCAGGAAAGATTCATCATGGCTGGACACAGCAAATGGGCCAATATTCAGCATCGCAAGGGCCGTCAGGACGAAAAGCGCGGCAAGATCTGGACGCGTCTGATCAAGGAAATCACCGTTGCAGCCCGCATGGGCGGCGGCGAACCGGACGCTAACCCGCGTCTGCGTCTGGCGGTCGACAAGGCTGCCGACGCCAACATGCCCAAGGACAACGTCACGCGCGCCATCCAGCGCGGCACCGGCACCCTGGACGGCGTCAACTACGAAGAAGTCCGCTACGAAGGCTACGGCATCAACGGCGCGGCCATCATCGTCGACTGTATGACCGACAACCGTATCCGTACCGTGGCGGAAGTCCGCCATGCGTTTTCCAAGTTCGGCGGCAACATGGGCACGGAAGGTTCTGTGTCGTTCATGTTCAAGCACTGCGGCCAGTTGATGTACGCACCGGGCGTAAGCGAAGACGCCGTCATGGAAGCCGCGCTCGAAGCCGGCGCCGATGACGTCATCACCGACGAAGAAGGCGGCATCGAAGTGTTGACGCCACCGCACGACTTCGCCGTCGTCAAGGCTGCGATGGAAAAGGCCGGCTTCAAGGCCGAGATGGCCGAAATCATCATGAAGCCCGCGACCGAAACCGTCTTCACCGGCGACGACGCGGTCAAGATGCAAAAACTGCTGGATGCTTTGGAAAACCTCGACGACGTGCAAGAGATTTACAGCAACGCCGTTATTGAAGACTGAAGCCGCCCAACCATTCTTACCTAGTCCCTATCATGAAAATTCTCGTTGTTGGCTCCGGCGGTCGTGAACACGCACTGGCCTGGAAAATTGCTCAATCGCCGCGTATCCAAACCGTCTACGTCGCGCCGGGCAATGGCGGCACGGCACTCGATGAGCGCCTGCAAAACGTTGCGATCACCGATCTCAACGAACTCGCCGATTTCGTCGAAAAAGAACACGTCGCGCTGACCGTGGTCGGACCGGAAGTGCCCTTGGCTGCCGGTATCGTCAACCTGTTCCGCTCCCGTGGCCTGAAGATTTTCGGCCCCACCAAGGAAGCCGCACAACTGGAAAGCTCGAAGGATTTCTCCAAGTCCTTCATGAAGCGCCACGCGATCCCGACGGCGGAATACCAGACCTTCTCCGACGTCAAGGCAGCGCATGACTACGTCGACCAAAAAGGCGCGCCTATCGTCATCAAGGCCGACGGTCTGGCCGCCGGCAAGGGCGTAGTGGTTGCACTGACGCTGGAAGAAGCACACGGCGCGGTCGACATGATGCTGTCGGACAACAAACTCGGCGACGCCGGTGCACGCGTGGTGATCGAAGAATTTTTGGCCGGCGAAGAAGCCAGCTTCATCGTCATGGTCGACGGCAAGAACATCCTGCCGCTGGCCACCAGCCAGGATCACAAGCGCCTGCAAGATAACGATCAGGGTCCGAACACCGGCGGCATGGGCGCTTATTCCCCTGCCCCGATCGTCACGCCGGCACTGCACGCGCGCGTGATGCGCGAAATCATCGTACCGACCGTGCAAGGCATGGCCAAGGACGGTATCCCGTTCTCCGGCTTCCTTTACGCCGGCCTGATGATCGACGACAAAGGCAATCCAAAGACACTGGAATTCAACTGCCGCATGGGCGATCCGGAAACGCAGCCGATCATGGCGCGCCTGAAGACCGATCTGCTGGCCGTGATGGAACACGCCGTCCAAGGCACGCTGGATACCATCGAGCTGGAATGGGATCGCCGTACCGCACTGGGCGTGGTGATGGCCGCTGCCGGCTATCCGGATGCGCCACGCAAGGGCGATCTGATCACCGATATCCCGGCGGAAACCGACGATTGCGTCACTTTCCACGCAGGCACCGTATTGAACGACAACAAGCTCACCACAGCGGGCGGCCGTGTGCTGTGCGTCGTGGGTCTGGGCGATAGCGTCAAAGTTGCGCAGAAGCAGGCTTATGCAGCAGCGGATCTGATTCACTTCGAAGGTGCGCAACTGCGCCGCGATATCGGCTGGCGTGCGATCAAACGCTGATCAGCACGACATGTAAAAACAGGCAATATCGATAAAAAACCTCGCAAAACCGAATGTTTTGCGAGGTTTTTTCTTTATATCTGCCCTCTTTGCATAAAATCGCAGGAAATCTGCAACAAAAATCGCTCGTAATGAACTAACTGCGTTGAATGCGACGTCGTGCCTGGAAAATCACAAGCAATAACGACGTCTGCGCCCAAAAACAAGATAGTAAGAAAGGAACATGCATGCAACAACACCTGCTCAATCTCGATACCCTCATCAATCTCTATCTTGTGCCATTCGGTCTCAAGGTTCTCGCCGCGCTGGCGATCTGGATCATCGGCGGCATGCTGATCGCCACCTTCGCCAAGGTCGTGCGTCGCGTACTGACGGCGCGCCAGTTTGAGGCGACACTGATCAATTACGCTGTTTCAGCCATCCATGTGATCTTGCGCGTGCTGCTGGTGATGGGCATTCTGGAAGTCTGCGGCATCCCGACCACCTCGTTTGCCGCCATGATCGGCGCCGTCGGTGTGGCGCTGGGCGTGGCCTGGTCGGGCCTGCTGTCGAACTTCGCGGCCGGTGTCTTCCTGGTGGTGCTGCGCCCGTTCAAAGTCGGCGACTACATCACCGCTGCGGGGCAAACCGGCACGGTGACGGATATCGGCCTGGTGACGACGACCATACTGACCGACAACAATCTGCGCGTGATCATCGGCAACAACAAACTGTTCTCCGACATCATCACCAACTACAACGTCCATCCGACCCGCCGCGTCGATCTGCGTTGCCAGATTGCTTACGGCGTCGATCCGGCGCAGGCAATTGCGCGCCTGACCGACAAGGTATCGCGCATTCCCAATGTGCTGACCTCCCCGGCCATCGCCGTGGTGATTCAGGAGTTCAACGCCATGGGCACGCTGCTGGCAGTACGCCTGTACGCCCCGACACCGAACTACGGTCAGGTCTACAACGACACCAACCAGGCCATCGCCCAGACCTGTGCCGAGGCAGGCTGGCCGGCACCGGCAACTTATCAGGTCAGCGTCGCCAATGCGACGAACGCTGCCAATACAGCCGCCGACAACGCTGCGCCGCAGGCTTGATCCTGCCGACTTGCACCTGATGTGCGCACTTTTCGCGACATATCTGCGTACAATCCTCTTGCCAAGCCTGTTCCGGAGCCTTCAAAACGGCTCCGGGCTATCCGCTGAAGGCCCTGTCAGGGTACAATCGCGGGGGTAATTTTTATTGCGTGCACCAGAGCGCCTTTTACGGCTGCCACCACGCCCCCTACCGACGACACCCCGTGACATCATCTGCTAACGCTGCCTCTACCGTTAAAGCCTATCTGCAAGACCTTCAGCACCGCATCGTTGCGGCGTTGGAAAGTGTTGACGGCAAGCCTTTCCTGACCGACTCCTGGCAACGCCCTGAAGGCGGCGGCGGAACATCGCGCATCATCGAAGAAGGCAATGTGCTGGAGCGCGGCGGCGTCGGTTTTTCGCACGTGATGGGCAAGAACCTGCCACCCTCGGCTGCAGCCAATCGCCCGGAAATCGCCGGTCGCGAATGGGAAGCCATGGGCGTATCGCTGGTGCTGCATCCGCGCAATCCTTATGCGCCGACAGTGCACATGAATGTGCGCTTTTTTACGACGAAGGCGGAAGGTCAGGAGCCGGTCTGGTGGTTTGGCGGCGGCATGGATCTGACGCCTTACTACGGCTTCGCCGAAGACGCGACCCATTTCCACCGCACCTGTCGCGATGCGCTGGCACCGTTCGGCGACGACCTGCACCCGCGCTTCAAGAAATGGTGCGACGAGTATTTTTATCTGAAGCATCGCAAGGAAGCACGCGGCGTCGGCGGGATTTTCTTCGATGATTTCAATGCGCTGCCGTTTGACGAGAGTTTTGCGCTGATCCGCAGCGTCGGCGATCGCTTCCTCGAGGCTTACCTGCCAATCCTGCAGCAGCGCAAGGACACGCCTTACGGCGAGCGCGAACGCGACTTCCAGGCGTATCGTCGCGGACGTTATGTCGAGTTCAACCTAGTGTTTGACCGCGGCACGCTGTTCGGCCTGCAATCGGGTGGACGCACCGAGTCGATCCTGATGTCAATGCCGCCGGTGGTGAAATGGCGCTATAACTGGCAGCCCGAAGACGGCAGCCCGGAAGCACAGCTCTATACCGATTTCCTGCAGCACAAGGAATGGATCTAGTGGCGGCCGATACTCCGATGCAAGCTTCGCGCTGCATTGCCATCCTCGGCGGCAGCTTCGATCCCGTCCACAACGGCCACGTCGCGCTGGGCGACTATTTTGTCGAACTGCTGCAACCGGATGAACTGCGCGTCATTCCTGCGGGCAACCCCTGGCAAAAGCATGGCCTGCAGGCAACGCCGGCGCAACGCGTGGAGATGGTCGAGCTGGCGTTCGGCCATGAACATGTACCTGTGGTGATTGACCAACAGGAAATCCGCCGTACGACGGCAACTTACACCATCGATACCTTGCAGGCCTTGCGGGCCGAGCTTGGTCCCGAGGTCTCCATCGTCTTTTTGATGGGTGCAGACCAATTGCAGCATCTGGACACCTGGCAAGGCTGGCAACAGCTGTTCGACTATGCCCACCTGTGCGCCGCTTCGCGCCCGGGCTTTGGCATCGACGCCGCGCAGGTGCCTGATGTTGTCATGCAGGAATTCACACGCCGTGCCGGCACTGAAAAGGAAATACGCACCACCTCGCACGGCAAAGCCTATCTGGCATCCAGTCTCGACGTCGATATTTCGTCGACCGAGATCCGTTCCTTGCTGCAACGCGGCGAAAGACCGGAGTCGCTGATCCCGGCGAGGGTGCTAGACTATATCGAACAACATCATCTCTATCAAAACTAATGGACATCAAAAAACTGCAAACCGCCGTCGTCGACGCGCTGGAAGACGTCAAAGCTCAAGACATCAAGATCTATGACACCACTCACCTGACCAGCCTGTTCGACCGCGTGGCAATTGCCTCCGGTACGTCGAATCGTCAGACCAAGGCACTGGCCGCATCGGTGCGCGACAAGGTCAAGGCCAAGGGCGGACATGTCGTCAGCGTCGAAGGCGAAGACACCGGCGAATGGGTGCTGGTTGACCTGGGCGACATGATCGTCCACATCATGCAACCGGCCATCCGCGCCTACTATCGTCTGGAAGAAATCTGGGGCGACAAGGAAGTGAAGATGGGCGCAGCCAAGCGCGTGGCTTCCACCGCTGCCGCCAAGAAAGCCGCCGAAGACGAAAAGCCGACCAAGATGCGCCGCACCCGCGAACAAGCCGAGGCGGTTGAAGCCAGCCAGGCGATCGACGACGACGAAACACCAAAGAAGCCGGCACGCAAACCACGCGCCACCGCAGCAACGACTGAAGCCAAGCCGGCGCCGAAGACGACACGTACTCCACGTGCATCGACCACGCTCAGCGCAGCTAAGACCAAGGCCGCTGCCGGAACCGGTACAGCTACCAAACGCAAAGCACCAGCGTCAAAAGCGGTCGGCAAAACCGTTAAGGTCGCCACGCCAAAGAGCGCCGTTGCATCGAAAAAGGCCGCTGCTGCCAAGCGCCCGGCACGTCCAAAAGCCAAGGCCTGATGCCGGTCGTGTGAGCCATGCAGCTCATCATTACCGCCGTCGGCCACAAAATGCCGGGATGGATCGAATCAGGATTTAACGAATACACCAAGAGAATGCCGGCCGAGTGCCGGGTTCTGTTGAAAGAAATTAAACCGATCGAACGCTCCGGCAGCAGGACCGCAGAAACCGTGATGTCGCAGGAACGCAGCAAGATCGAAGCGGCCCTGCCGAAAGGTGCGCGCATCATTGCACTGGACGAGCACGGCAAGGACATCACTTCAGTACAGTTATCACAGTTACTCACGCAATGGCAGCAGGACGGCCGCGATGTCGCCTTCGTGATCGGCGGCGCCGACGGACTCGATCCCGGCCTCAAAGCCAATGCCGACATGCTGGTGCGCATTTCCAGCCTGACGCTGCCGCACGGCATGGTGCGCGTGCTGTTGGCGGAGCAGTTATACCGCGCCTGGTCGATTACGCAGAATCATCCTTATCACCGCGTATAAGGATCGAAGGCGTAACAAACCGGGAACGGAAAGAAAACAAGCAAGCACATCGGCGCAGTTGGAAACACCGCGGCGATGTACGGATAAATACTGAGAAGTGTTGCTTCATGAAACTTGCTGACAAAAAAATCTACCTCGCCTCCAAAAGTCCGCGCCGGCGCGAACTGCTGCGCCAGATCGGCATCGACTTCGAACTGCTGCTCAACGACAAGGAAGTCGACGAGCAAGTTCTTCCCGACGAAAAACCGGCAACCTATGTTGCCCGCGTCACGCGCGACAAACTCATGAGCGCGCGCCAGACCATGCTGTACCGGCAATTGCCGATGCGTCCCATCCTCGCGGCTGACACCACGGTCGTCGTCGACGATCTGATCCTCGGCAAACCGGCAGACGTGAAAGAAGCCGTCGACATGATCACGCGGCTTTCCGGCCGCACGCATCAGGTGCTCACCAGCATCGCCGTCGCCTTCCAGGAACAGATGTGGCAGATCACGCAGTATTCCGACGTCGCCTTTGAGACCCTGACCGATGACATGATCCGCGCCTACTGTTCCACGCAAGAGCCTTACGACAAGGCCGGCGGCTACGGCATTCAAGGGCTGGCATCAATTTTTATCAAGGACATCGCCGGCAGCCATTCCGGCATCATGGGCCTGCCGCTGTTCGAGACGGCACAACTGCTGCAAAATGCCGGCCTGCGCATCCTGCCGCCGGCCACGCTGTGATCACGTTGATCGCGGCCCGCGCTTCCAAGAATTCACATTTTAGGGTCACCAGACCATGAACGAAGACATCCTGATCAACATCACGCCGCAGGAGACGCGCGTCGCGCTGATCCTGCAAGGTGCGGTGCAAGAACTCCACATCGAGCGCACGCTTTCGCGCGGCCTGGCCGGCAATATCTATCTGGGCAAGGTCGTACGTGTCCTGCCCGGCATGCAATCGGCCTTCATCGACATCGGCCTCGAACGTGCAGCCTTCCTGCACGTCGCCGACATCTGGGAAGCCAAACCGCACGACGGCCAGCACAACCAGAACGCGCCGCAAATCCCGATTGAAAAACTGCTCTTCGACGGCCAGACCATCACAGTCCAGGTCATCAAAGATCCGATCGGCACCAAGGGCGCACGCCTGTCGACGCAAATTTCCATTGCCGGCCGCATGCTGGTCTATCTGCCGCAAGACAAGCATATCGGCATCTCGCAACGCATCGAAAACGAAGCCGAGCGCGAACTGTTGCGCAGCAAAGTGCAGAGCCTGTTGCCACCGGAAGAAAAAGGCGGCTTCATCATCCGCACCATGGCCGAAGATGCCTCCGATGCCGACCTGCAGATGGACGTCGAATACTTGCGCAAGACCTGGGCCAGTATCGTTACCCAGACCAAGACCAAACCCGCAGCCACGCTGATGTATCAGGATCTGAGCCTGGCGCAGCGCGTATTGCGCGACTTTGTCAGCGACGACACCTCCAACATCCAGGTCGACTCGCGCGAGAACTTCCAGATGCTGCAGGAGTTCGGCACGCTGTACACGCCGTCAGTGCTGCCCAAGCTGATGCACTATCGCGGCGAGCGTCCGCTCTTTGATCTGTACGGTGTGGAGGAAGAAATCGAACGTGCGCTCGGCCGCCGCGTCGATCTGAAGTCCGGCGGTTATCTGATCGTCGACCAGACCGAAGCGATGACCACTATCGACGTCAATACCGGCAGTTTCGTCAATGGCCGCAACTTCGACGACACGATTTTCAAAACCAATCTGGAAGCGGCGCACGCCATCGCACGCCAGCTGCGCCTTCGCAATCTGGGCGGCATCATCATCCTTGATTTCATCGACATGGAGAACCTTGAGCACCGCGCCGCCGTGCTCTCGGAATTGAACAAAGCCTTGCAGCGCGATCGCACCAAAATCTCAGTATCCAATTTCTCGACGCTGGGTCTGGTGGAAATGACACGCAAGCGCACACGCGAATCGCTGGCACATATCCTGTGCGAAACCTGCCCGGCTTGCAAAGGTAAAGGCCAGGTCAAAACCTCGCGCACGGTCTGCTACGAAATCCTGCGCGAAGTCTTACGCGAAGCAAAGCAATTCAACCCGCGCGAATTTCGCATCCTGGCTTCGCAAGTGGTGGTGGACATGTTCCTGGAAGAGGAATCCCAGCATCTGGCAATGCTCGGTGACTTCATCAAGAAGCCAATTTCATTGCAGGTACAGACGGATTATCCGCAAGAGCAATACGACATTATTTTGATGTAACTTTTCTCTATGCCGTAGAAGAGGAAAAAAACAATCCGAATTGGCAGTGCAACTGGCAGAACGAAGCCGGTTGCGCTGCCATTGCTCATTTTTGGACTGACGTATCTTGTTCCAAAAAGCACCCCACACATGCACCAGTGGCTCAAATCCGGCATGCAATGGCCGGTAAAGACGCATATCGACAATTGTCCTTGTCCGGCTCATTACGCATAATCTATGCAACGCTGAAACGCTCCCGCATCTGGCCGGCCCGGCGCAACACCTGCTCACGATCCCACTCGTTTTTGAAACAGCGCCATTGATGATGCCCTCTGCCAACGCCTCCCTTCCCGATATCCTTGCCCCGGGACTCGACGTCATTTTCTGCGGTATCAATCCGGGAATGCGCGCCGCAGAGACTGGCCATCATTTCATGGGAAGAAGCAATCGCTTCTGGAAGACCATGCATCTGTCTGGCTTCACGCCGACACGCATCGATCCGCTCAACGACCGCCAGATACTTGCGCGTCGCTGTGGCCTGACGACCGTAGTTGAACGCCCGACCGCGCGTGCTGACGAGTTGCTGCGGGATGAGTTTATTTCTTCTTCGACGGCGTTACGCGAAAAAATTGAACGACTTAAACCCAGATACATAGCTTTTTTAGGCAAGCCGGCCTATCAGGTTATTTCAGGAAACCCTAAAGTCATCTGGGGAAAGCAGGCAGAACTTTTTGGCGGCGCGATGGTGTGGCTCTTGCCGAACCCAAGCGGATTGAACCGGGGATTTAGTCTGGATGCGCTGGTAGAGGCGTATCAGGCCTTGCGTTACGAACTTGTGAGAGTAACTCGTTGAGATCCAGACGCAGCTACTGTTTAGTGGAGCTGAAAGTTTTTGTCTACCTCTACAGCAGCAGGCATTTCCCGACCACCCAGTTCCAGCACCGTGCGCTCGATCTCGGTCGCGATGGCGTCCAGCGCGAGGCAATTGGGAGCAGTGCCAAAAGGTTCGGAGATCTCGCTGGCGATGGCTTCCAACGCCAGAAAGGTATACGACACGAAAACGGAAATAACCGGTGTCGCAATACCGATGGTGTCGACCAGCCCGAACGGCAGCAGCAAGCAATACACATACACAGTTCGGTGCAACAGCACGCTATAGGGATAGGGAATCGGCGTCGATGCGATGCGCTCGCAGGCGCCGAGAATGACGCCGAGTTCGTTGAGCTGATTGTCCAGCATCCATAGCTGCTCGCTGCACAGATGGCCGGTACGATGTGCCGCTGCGATCATGTCGCGCAATCTGTCGAGCAGCATGACGGGGCGATATTGCACCTGCCCGCACTTTGCCAGATCATCACGGGACAGCAGGCGACCGAGGTCATCATTCCAGGCGCTGTGACGTAACTGATGCTTCAATGCGTACACGAAGGCGATCAGACGATTTTCAAACAAGACCTGATCGAACTCGCCGACGCCCGGATTGCCGTAGCGCTGCGCCTGCGATGTCAGCGTACGCGCCGAGATGAGCAACTGCCCCCACATCTTGCGCGCCTCCCAGAAGCGCTCGTAACTGGCGTTGTTTCTGAACGCAAGGAAAATCGCCAGCGCCAGCCCCAACAGGGTGAAAGAAGCAATATTAAGCGGCAATTTTTCGCCAAGCACACTCCCCTTGGTGACGACGGCAAGCGTCGACACGATGGTCATCAAGGCCATCTGCGGCAGGATCGACGGCAACACCGAGCCATCCCAGACCAGAAGCATCCGAAACCAGTTTTGCTGCGGGCGGACAATCATTTTGGGCTCTCTCGACGATATGAAGACGCTATACGTCAGAGAATACGCCCAAACGACATCCTCACAGGAGTACAGATTTTCTATCAGGAGTGATGTACAGCTGACAAGTGCACGCTGTCACACGCCCGGTGGCAAATAGCTTTGCGCCAAGCGTATCCAGTACTCGACGCCATAAGCGATGACGTCGTCGTTGAAGTCGTAATGGGCGTTGTGCAGCCGGTGATTGTTTCCCTTCGCAGCGTTGCCGATGAGGATATACGCACCGGGACGCTCCTCCAGCATGAAGCCGAAATCCTCCGAGGTCATGTTGGCCGGTACATCGCCATCTACTTGCTCCGCACCGAAACAGGACTCCAGCACGCGCTTGCAAAAAGCGGTCTCCGCTGCGGTATTGGCCGTTGCCGGGTAGTACTGAAAGAAATCCAGAACTGCTTTGGCGCCGTGCATGGAAGCAATGCTTTCAGCGATGCGCGCCATTTCACCCTGCAATTTTTTCAACAGGGACGATGACAAGGTGCGCACCGTTCCGCGCAGTTCGGCGCTGTCCGGGATCACGTTGTCGGTCTCGCCGGCGTTGAACATGCACACCGAGATCACGGCGGGATCGACGGCACTCTTGTGCCGTGAGATCAGCGTCTGAAACTGTTGCACGATGGCGCAGGCGATAGGAATCGGATCGATGCCCAGCTGCGGTTGCGCAGCATGTGCGCCGCGTCCGTTGACGGTAATCCGGAAGCGCAGCCCGGCGGCCATGATCGGGCCAACGCGCAAACCAAACTGACCGACTGGCAAGTCCGGCCAGTTGTGCATCCCAAATACCGCCGCCGTCGGAAATTCATCGAACAAGCCGTCGTCCATCATCTTGCGTGCACCGGCACCGCCCTCTTCACCCGGCTGGAATACGAAATGCACGTCGCACTCTGGTGCCGGCAGCGTCTTCATCAGCAAGGCTGCACCCAACAGCATCGTGGTGTGGCCGTCATGACCGCAGGCGTGCATGCGGCCTTCGCAGGAGGAGCTATGCGCGAAGACATTCTTTTCACGGATCGGCAGGGCATCCATGTCAGCTCGCAACAGAATTCCCGGGCCGTCTCGACGCCCCTTGAGCGTGGCGACCACGCCGGTACCGCCCATACCTTGACGCACGGTAAAGCCGGCGTTCTGCAATTCTGCAACCACTGCGGCAGCAGTCCTGTGCTCTTCAAAACGCAGCTCGGGATGGCGATGCAGATCACGCCGGAAGCTGCTCAAAAAAGACAGATTGGCGGCAATCATGGCGCGCAGCATCTGACTGTCGGAAAAAGCCGGAGCGTCAATAGAAGTCATGATAATGGAATTGAAATCAAGAAAAAGCGGCGCGGTATGAAGGCAGACGTCTCAACATGGTTTGCCTTACCGCGCCGCTGCAACGATTACGCCACCGAGTCAGCCTGCAATGATCCGCTGCTTTGCTTGGCGCTGGAACGCGTCACGGCAGAGACCAGCACCATCGCAATCACGTTCAGCGCCAGCGCCACGACACCGACGTTGGTATCCTTCAGCGCATCTGGAATAAAAGGCAGCAGATCAGCGATCGTCATCTTGGTGATCGACAGAACCGCTACGGTTGCCTCACCCACCAGAATACCGACGATGGCGCCGGCCTTGCTCACCGGCCTGGATGGCAACAGGCTTGCCAGCAAGGCCGGGAACAATTGCGTAACCAGACTGTAGGCCATCAGCAGCAGTGACACGATGGTTTGTCCGCCTTGCAGGGTAAACCACAGGCCGGCCAGCATCACCAGCGGTGCTGCCAGTTTGGCGACGCGTCCGATATGCTGGTTGTCGGCTGCCGCATTGCCTGTCGATGTGCGCCAAGCACGATAGACGTTATTGGCCAGCAGTGTCGATACGGCCATCAGAATCATCGAACCGGGAACGATAGCCGTCAGCACACCGGCAGCGCCAATGATGCCGACCACCCATGGATCAAAGGTCGCGAGCGAAATCTTGAACAGCGCCAGATCGATATCGGGACCGGTCAGGCCGGGAATCTGCAAGACCGCTGCAAAGCCCACAAAGAACACGAACAACAGCATCATCTGATAGATCGGCAACGTATAAGCATTGCGGCGCAGGTTCTGTGCGCTCTTGGCGGTGAAGGACGCCATGAACATGTGCGGCCACATGTAAAAACCCAATGTTGTCAGCAGCACGGTGGAGGTCATCCACACAGCGCTCTTGCCGGTCGCAGGCAAGGCCAGGAAACCAGGCTTGGCATGTTCGATCGCTTCAAACATCGGCGTGATGCCGCCGTAGTAATGCCATGGCAGATACAAGCCGAGAAAGATCGCTACCGCCAACACCAGGAAGTCTTTCAATACCGACGTCCATGCCGAACCGTGCACGCCGGACACCATCACGTAAATCACGGTCACGATCGCACCGATCCAGACGCCCTGTGTCGAGCTCAAGCCTGAGTACGACGCCACGCTCACGATGATGCCCAAGCCCTTGAGTTGCAAGACAAGATAAGGCATCAGTGCGACCACACCCACCAGCGCCACCAGGATACCGAGTGCGGGACTGTTGAATTTTTTGGCGAAGAAGTCTGGCTGCGACAGCAGGCTGTGTGTTTTGGCGAAACGCCAGATTGGCGGCAGCAACCAGTAGGACAGCACGAAACTCAAACTGCCGAATCCCAGCATGTAATACGCCGGACCACCAACGCCGTAGGCAAAACCGCTACCGCCGAGAAACACGAAGGTCGTGTAGATCTCGCCTGCCATCAGCAGAAACACCAGCCCGGCGCCGAAACCGCGTCCGGCCACCGTCCACTGCTCCAGGCTCATGTCCTTGCCGCGCTGTGCGCGCACGCCGAGCCACAAAGCCAGCAACATCGTGCCGAAAATAAGGATGAGGGAAATATTCATGTCACTCTCCTTGTTCGCCAAGTTCAGCGGGTTCAACATACGCGGGCGCGTTGCGCGGGTCGAAGCGATATACGATGTACATCACCACCGAGGTCATCGCCAGCGACAGCGCCATCCACGACAACAGAAACGGCAGACCGAATAAAAACGGCGTGACACGATTGGCGAAAAAAGGCCCGAGCATGACGGATGCCACGGGCACTAACGCAAGATACCTAACTGCACTCATTGAATCCCCCCTTGAATTGACAATTGACAAATGCAAACGACAACAAGCGTGGTCTGCCGCCGATACGACGACGTGCAAGCAGCAGAGACAGGCGACGATGGACTGCAAGGTTCCCAGCGCAGATCACTGGCAAACCGGACTGACGAACTAAACTCAACAACTAAAAATGCAAAATGGAACAGAACAAAACAGAAGGACCCGGATGGATTACATCCTGTCTCCTCCACAGCAAGAACAGAGCCAAAAACGGGGCCTAACCCAGTAACTTGTGGGAGACCGATTTGACGTGGGTGTAATGCTCCAGTCCTTCGGTGCCCCCTTCGCGTCCGTAACCGCTGTCCTTGACGCCGCCGAAGGGCGTCTCCGACACGGCGGACACCATGTGATTGACGGCCAGATTGCCGACTTCGAGTTCGGTCGACAGCTTGTACGCATAGTTGGCCGATTCGGTGAAGGCGTAACCGGCCAGGCCGAACGGCAAAGCGTTGGCTTTGTCGATGGCCTCGTCAATGTTGTCGACCGGGCTGATCAGGCAGAGCGGGCCGAAGGGTTCTTCGCGCATCGCCAGCGCCGTCACCGGCACATCGGCCAGCACGGTGAACGGAAAGTGATAGCCGGCGCCGGGCAAGCGCTTGCCGCCGCACACGACGCGCGCGCCATACAACAGTGCATCGTCGACCATTGCGTCCAAGGCTTGTACCCGGCGCACGTTGGTAACGGGACCGATCTGCACGTCCTCGCGCATGCCGTCGCCGACGCAGATCTTTTCACCGAAAGCTGCGCACGCGGCCACGAAACGGTCGTAGATGGCGCGATGGACGAAGAAGCGAGTCGGCGCCACGCACACCTGGCCGCCGTTGTTGAGCTTGCCTTGCAAAGAGACCGTTGCTGCCAACTCCGGATTGGCGTCTTCGCAGACGATTACCGGCGCGTGTCCGCCGAGTTCCATGATCACCGGTTTCATGTGACGTGCTGCCATTGATGCCAGCTGTTTGCCGACCGCAGTCGAGCCGGTGAAGGTCACCAGCCGCACTAGCGGATGGCAGATCAGCGTTTCTGAAATCTGCGCTGGGTCGCCAAATACAAGGTTGAGCACGCCCGGCGGCAAGCCCGCATCGGTAAATGCCCGAGCCAGCATGACGGCGCCTGCGGGTGTCTCTTCCGCGGCCTTGAGAATGATCGAACAACCTGCTGCCAGCGCACCGCCGACCTTGCGCGCCGGTGAACTCAATGGAAAATTCCAAGGTGTGAACGCAGCGACGACGCCGACCGGTTCACGCAATACGGTATGCCGCATCCCA
>Ga0207695_10006137_pt1 | contig 15674 bp, 16 predicted proteins | sample KBSC54metaG_FD_184354 | JGI IMG/M metagenome (GOLD analysis project Ga0207695, IMG submission 184354) | Corn rhizosphere microbial communities from Kellogg Biological Station, Michigan, USA - KBS C5-4 metaG (SPAdes) (version 2) | ecosystem: Host-associated > Plants > Roots > Rhizosphere > Soil... | reverse complement strand
CTCGAAAACAAACTCGCGGCGCGAGGTCTCGACTTCTTCAGTGAGCCACGCGTCACCGGCGACAACGCGCGCACGGACCAGCGCCTGGCGCTCCCAGACGGCGGAACTCTGCCGATGGTATTCGCGAAAACCGGCGAGCGACGCGACCAGCGGACCGGCGTTGCCCGAGGGACGGAGTCGCAAGTCGAGCTTGTAGGCGATGCCTTCGCGGGTGGGCGCCTCGAGAATCGCGATGAGCTTTTGCACTATGCGCGCAGCGGCCTCGCGCGCGCCGGCGCCGATTTCAGCGGATTCGTGATAGACGAAAATCAGATCGAGGTCGGAATTGTAGGACATCTCGCCGGCACCCAGCCGGCCCATCGCGATCGTGCAAAGCCGCAGGCTGGCCGCGAGCGGATAGTGTTTTGCCGTTTCGTCGCGCGCGAGTTGCAGCGCTTCGCGCAACACCGTTTCGGCGAGGCCGGTCAGTTCGATTTGCACGCCTTCAAGTTCCAGGTTGCCAGCCAGATCTGCGATCGCGACGCGCAGAAACTCCTGCTGGCGAAACGCGCGGAGGGCGTCGAGGCGGGCCTCGAAATCGATGCTGGCGCTCACCACTCCGGCCAGTTCGTCGCGCAGTTCGGCGGTCGTGCGCTGGATTTGCGCGTGATCGGATCGCACCAGCGTGTCGAGAATTTCGGGATGGCGGATGAAGAGCCCGGAGAGATGACTGCTGGAGGCGAAGAGCTTGAGCAAGACCCGGCGCGTCGCGGGATGCTCCTCAAGCAGGCCGAGGAACGAGGTCCGTGCGCCGACCGCGGTAATGAAGGAGGCAAGATTCATCAGAGCGAGATCTGGATCGGCGAGGCCACGAATTTCATCGAGGAGTTCGGGGCCGAGACGGTCGAGCAGTTCGCGGCGGTGGGGGCTGGCGGAAGGCTGCGAGGCGCCGCGCGCCAGCAGCGCCAGATGGTTGACGCTTTCGCCCGGACGGTTGAAGCCGAGTTCGGCGAGGGCGACAAAATCACTGTCGCCGTCGCGCGCCGCACGCCATGCGATCTCCGCCGGTCCGGAGACCTTGATCTCACGGCGTTCGCCGCCGCCGGCGAGCATTTCCCGAAATTGCATCGCGACGAAATCGCGATGCGCATCGAGCCGTTCACGCAGGCGACCCGGAGCGTCTAGTGTTTTGCCGAAGCCGAGCCGCGCCGCAAGGACCGCGAAAGCGCCGGCGCTATCAGGCAGCGTATGCGTCTGGAGGCCGGCGGCGACCTGGAGCTTGTGCTCGGTATCGCGCAGGAAACGATAGGCGTCGCGAAGTTTTTGCGCGCGATCGGCGGCTAGATAGCCGTAGCTTTCGAGCCGGTCGATCGCGTCGAGCGTCATCGCAGTGCGCAGCCGCGGATCGCGACCACCATAGATGAGCGTCAGCGATTGAACGACAAATTCGAGTTCGCGGATGCCGCCGCGGCCAAGCTTGATATTGCGATCGATCAAATCCGGCGAGCGCAGCTCCTGCTCGATCTGCCGTTTCATCGCGCGCAACTGGCGCAGCGTGTCGAAGTCGAGATAGCGCCGATAAATGAAACGGGTGAGTTCCTCGAGCAGCCGATGGCCGATTTCGATGGCGCCAGCGGCGGGCCGCGCGCGCAGCAGGGCCGCACGCTCCCAAGTGTCACCCATGCTCTGGTAGTAGCCGAGCGCGCTTTCCACCGGGATTACCAGCGGCGAACCGCGTCCACCCGGCCGCAGACGCAGATCGACGCGAAAGCATTCGGCCGCAATGATCTCGGTGAGGGCCTCACCGATTCGGTTGGCGATTTCCAATCGCGGCGGGTCGGTCGCACCGCCGAGCAGGTAAATCAAATCGATGTCGGAACTGAGATTGAGCTCACCGGCGCCGAGCTTGCCCATCGCGAGCACGCACAGATCGCCGGCTACCGCGGCATTGGCGCCGGCCAGATCGGCCGCGGCGGCGAGCGCACCGCGGATACATTCGTCGGCCAGGCGCGAGAGCGCGTGCGTCGTTTCGTTAACCGTGAGGCGGCCGAGCAAGTCACCAATCGCGATCTGCAGGAACCATCGCCGCTTGAACTCGCCGAGCATTGCGGCCGCCGCTGGACGATCGCGCGGGGGGCGCCGCTGGTAGGCGATAGACGCGACGAACTGATCGGGCTTAATCGCGCGTGCCGCGTCGAAAAGATCAAGCCATTGCTGATCCAGTTTGGAGAGTTCCGAACCGACCAGCTCGGACGCACCGAGCACGAAAGCGAGGTCCGCCGTGCGCGCCGGATCGTGAAGCGCGCGGACCAGCACCGCCGGCGTTTGCTCGGCGAGTTTCAGCATGAACGCCAGTGCGATCCGTTCGTCGGGCGCGCGGTCGCGGACTGCCGCAAGCGTCTGCTTCGCGACGTCGCCGTCCACGATCAGACCGGCGAGTCGCGTGGCGAGTCCGCGCAAATCGAGGTCGAAGCCGCTCACGTCCATCGAGAAGAACAATAGCAAAGGGCGCCGACGGCTGCCGCGAGCGCGCGGTAACGCGGGGCACGCTGCGGGGTGTGATGCTGGAGATTTGCCCGGCGCAGCGCCGACTTCGCCGATGCGCCGAGGACGATTTCTCAGGAATCGCGGCCGGCGGTCTGCTCGTCAGCGACTATTGCCCTGTGTTTTTGCCTGGCGTGCGGATGATGCGCGACGGCGACGACGTTGTGGCGACGGGCTGAAGGTGCGTTACGCGCCTGCGTGGTTCGATGACTGCTGTGGTGAGCGTGATGGCTGCTGTGATGGATGCTCACGCGATGCACCGGCCCGTTATGAGTCCGATGCGCGCGGCGGGGCGGTGCGAAGTCAGTCTTCACGGGCGGCGGCGGCGGCGCTTCAGCATACTTCAGGTCGGGGAAATACTTGTCTTCATCCTGATGGATCTGCAAAGCGGCAAGAAACTCCGAGTAGTAATTGCGCGCCGCAAATCCAAAGTGCGGTCCGTTGTAGTTGCGCACGATTTGATCGTAATTGCCGCCATATTGAGCCGCCGCGGCCGAAGTGCCGCCGGTGCCATAATTGTAAGCGGTAATTGCGAGCGGCCAGCTACCCAACTCGTCATAGTTCGAGCGCAGCAGTGCAGCCGCTGCGCGGGTTTCGGCGGTCGGGTCGAAGCGATCGTCGTGGTAGCGCGTGATGCGCATATACTGCTTGCCGGTGTCGCGCGTGAATTGCCAGATTCCCACCGCACCCGCGCTCGATTTGGCGCGACTGTAAAAGCCCGACTCCACGGTGGCCAGTGTCACCAGCTCGGGCGGGAGGCCGGCGGCGCGGAAAATCCGCTCCATCGTGGGGCGGTAGTACTCGCTACGGAGCAGGCCCTCGCGAAAGCGTTCGCGCAGGCCTTGCTGCACGCGCAGATTCTGCGCGGCGACCGCAAAGGCAGACGGCGGCTCACCCTTGAACATATTGGCGACGCGTTGCTCGTCTGAATTTGCCGGCGACGCGCCGGTCGCGAGATGATTCAGCGCGGTGGCGTATTTGCTTTTGAGGTAATCATTTAAATCGGCGACTTCTTCACGCGTGGGGTCACCATCGCCGGGCAGATGAATCACCTGATAAATCCGATCGACCTGGTCGCGATCGTGAACAATGAAATCTCGCACGCCGTAGGTCGCAAAGACATCCACCCAGAATTTGACGTTGTCCTGAACCGCCGCAGGCTGCGGGAAAGGCATCTCGGTGCCGGCAGTTGCGCGCGCGCGAGGCGCAGAAATCAACAGTGCGCAGGCCAATGAGCCCGCAGCTATGCGCTTCAGAACTCCAGCGACGGTAGAATTTCCGCTCGGCACATTCCCCTCCCCGGTCTCCTCGACAACAACCTGCACCGCCTCGGTGGATCGAACTCGCGTACGCCGACGACCCTGATTCGCCAAACGGCAGTTCTAAGGACTAGAGACTTGCAGTAGCATAGTCAATGCCTTTCCCGAAGCAACGTGGGCCACTTGAGGCCAAATTATCCATTGATGTCCGAAGCTTGCTCAAGTGCGCCCTACCATTGGAGTTGAAGTCACGCCAATGGCAACTGCTTGACGGCATCGGTGGCATTAAAGTGACGTTGAAGGGCGGCATCGACCAAGTTCAGTCGCGAAACCGCACGACACCACGCCGAACTCGTCGAAGCAGCTGTACACAAGAAGTTAGAGTGTAAGGGATCAGTTGAGTTTGGATATTCTCCGGTGGCAATTTTCGGCGTGACCAGCCGAGTTGTCCCGTGACGACCCGTGCCAGCGGTCGGCTGTAAGTACGTGAATTACCAAAGGAATTGCGCCGGTACCATCCGGTATCCGTGCGCGTGCAAGTCCGACCAAAATCAAATGATCGGGATATTCGCCCTTAGTTCGTGAAATGGGCGATTTGGATCATTTGATTTTGGCTTGTGGCGCGCGAACTGGGAACCGGGCGGCGTCGCAAAGAGGCTGAAAAGGCCATTAGAAGAAGCGGTACGGCCGATTTGAAGGCATTCATCCTAAACGGAAGTGATCCCCAAAGTGATCCCTTTTAAGTGATCCCTGGGATCACTTTCAGGGAGGAAGTGATCCCTGCGAGTGCGAGGCGAGTTGCGGGCTGAAGGCGCACATTAGCTTTAGCTTCAGGCACTCTCGAGGACGCCGGCGCGCCAGATGACACGGCCGAAGAGAATAAAATCGCGCGGCCTGCCGGTCAGCGTTGTTTCGACTTTGCCTGCTTGGGTAATCACCTGGACCGAGTCCTTGTGACGGCGAAGCTTGCGGAGTTTCAGCTCGACGCCGATTGCCACCAAATAAATGCCGCTCTCTTCGATGAAATCCCAGTGCTCCACATTCGAAGGCTCGACGACGTGGTGGCCATGCGGAACACTGAAGATAAAAATATCTCCAGCACGAACTGCGGGTTCAAACTCGAGTCCGTCAGCATTTTCGACGACATATGATTCGAAAGAAAGCGCCGGCGCCTTACCGATCAGATCGGACTGCTTGATGAGGCGCCCTTTTGGTTCCCGAGGGTGCTGACCAAACTGATCGAGAATCCCGCGAATGTGATTACCCGTTGCGGTTAGGTCGAATACCCGGTTGAGAAAGTAACCTTCCGGCGCGGAATTTAGTTCCTTGTTTCCTTCCCCGGTCGCGAGCCATTCGACTGAAACGTTCGCCGCGCGGGCGAGATCAACCAACGTGCGCCGCGTCGGCTCGCCACCCTCGAAATAGTTCTGAATGCTTCCAGGCGTCAAGCCGGCCCTCCGGGCTAGGGATGCCCGGCTGCCGCACCGCTCCGCGCACTCTTCGAGCCGGGCAAGAAAGGCCGTATCAGCATCAAGTTTGGTGGGGCGAGCCATTTTATAAAGGAAGATATCTGAGTTTTATTATACTTGCACTCGTATAGCGGAACTGTTAAACCGTTATATGTACTTAGCACGAGCGCTCAGGAACAAACGTTATGCTCAGCGTCGAAGCCACGTCAAGGACGAAGGAAGATATATCCCCAGCTTTCGTCATTGCGCTGTTACACGACCGCGGGCTGTCACTCCGATCTCTCGCCGCGCAACACGGCTATGCTCCGACGACGTTCTCTACCGCCCTTCGGGTCTCCTATCCCGCAGTTGAAAAGATAATTGCGAGCGCACTTGATTCGACTCCCGAGAAGTTATGGCCGATTCGTGCCGCGCGCCGCGCGTCTCGAAATGAAAGGCAGCGCGGAGAGCTACGACGGTGAAGGAATGGCTGACAGCTCGGGAGATCGCATCGGCTCGACTGCCGGGTCTGCCGACTGGCCGATCGAAGGTACTCGCTTACGCGAGACGACACAACTGGAAACTTCGAGAGCAACCCGGCGACGGCCTGATCGGCGGCGCGCGGTATGAATTTCACCACTCCAATTTGGCGCACGACCGACGGAAGGCATGGGATGCGTATTGCCTTGCTAAATTAGAGTTGCCGGCCGCGCCCGTTGACCATGACGCAACGTGCGCGAGTACTCCTCTCGCGCCAGTGGGCGCAATGCCCGCATCGCAGATTGTTGGCGGCGCGGACGGCGCTATCGTCGCGGCGCTCGATCCAAGCGAGGTTCGGCCGCGATCGAAATGGGACACGTTCGAGCGCACACCCGAAACGGGAAAAGCGCGCGCCCGGTTCCGGCTTCCGATCGTGCAACTCGCGGCGGAACTATGCGGCTCGAAGCTCCACACCAAACAGGAAGCGTGCGCGATCGCCGCGAAGAAATTTGGAATATCCGCGTCCTCAGTCCGAAACTGGTTGCGGTGGATAGATGGCGTGCGGCCTGCCGACTGGCTGCCCGAGTTGCTCGATCGCCACGCTGGCAATCCACGGCCAAAATCTTATTCATCGCGGATCGATGATGTTTTTCGTGGGTTTTATCTGCGGCTGGGGAGGCCGTCTGCCGCCCGCTGCTATGAACAGACCAAGGCCATCGCGGCGCGCGAGGGTCTCGAAGTCCCGACGCTTCCGACGATCCTGCGAAGCTTGCGAACCGACCTGACGCCCCAGGCGATTATAGCGGCGCGCCACGGCCGGCGGGCGCTGGAGGACACGTTTCCGGCGCAGGAACGCGATCGCTCTGTATTTCACACGGGTCAAGCCTATTGCAGTGACGGCATGGTGTTCGCGATCTGGGTCATTTGGCCGGATGGCACGAGATCGCGCGTGACAATGGTTCACTGGATCGATCTCTTCAGTGGCGCGCCGTTGGCCTGGCGCGTGGGTTCCACCGAGAACCTCGACCTGGTGCGGCTATCGTTCGGTGATGCGATCGAGCACGGATTACCCGACGAGGTGTATCTCGATAACGGCATGGGCTTTTCGGCCCACTGGATGAGCGGGCGGATCAAGCATCGATTCCGCTTCAAGCTCATGCCTGACGAGCCGGCGGGCATTTTTGAACTCTGCGGCATTAAGGTCCATTGGTCGCTGCCGCGTCACGGTCAGAGCAAGCCGATCGAGCGACTCCATCGCGAGATCAGGGACCGCGTCGATAAGCACCCGAAGTTGGCGGGCGCCGCCGCCCGAGAGCACGCCGTTCCGCTCGAATTATTCCTGAGCGTCCTTGATGAACAGATGCACGCGATCAGGATCAAGTCGGGACGCCGTGCGAAAAATTGCGGCGGCCGAAGCTTTTGGGCGACGTTTGAAGAAGGTCTCAAAACGGTTGCCGTCCGCAAAGCGACCGAGCAGCAAAAGCGACTGTTTCTGCTGGCTGTGCAGAATGTTCAAGTTAGCGACCGCGATGGGACATTTAGACTTACCGGCGACAATCGGTATGGCGACAAGCCGGGCGCACCCCCGGTAGTCGCTCGGCTTGCCGGGCAAAAGATTACCGTCCGGTTCGATCCGCAGCGTCTCCGCGAGCCGGTTCACGTTTATCGCTTGAGCGGCGAATACGCGGGTGCGGCACAATGCATTCTGCCCGTTGGGTTTAACGACACCCAGGCGGCGCGCGAGCACGCCCGGCTCAAGCGGCAGAACGCAAAATTTCATCTCGGGATTCTCGAAAACGAGCGGCGGATGAAACTCGGCGAAGTGACCTCGTTGCTGCCCGATGCGGCGGCCGCGCCTGAGCTGCTCGATTCCAAAGTTGTCAGATTGTTTCGGCCGCAGATCGAGCAGCCGACCGAGTTGCGGCCGGCGACTGACTTGGCGTCGCGCCGCCGCGCCGAGTATGAGCGTCTGTCGGCCATTCCGAAGGCAGAACTGACCCCGGAAGAAGCGCGATTTATCAAGGTGTACGAGGAGGTCCCGGACCTCGACTTCGGAGTGATCGGGAGGTCGGCGTGAAAGACGCAATCGTGCTGAACTCCGTTGCGCCGGCCGTCGCCAAAGTGGGTAAACGCGCGGAAGCGGCGCGCCGACAGCGCGGGAGCTGCGAGATAATCCTGGTCATGCCCGTATCTAGCGGCTGCGGTGCGACCACGTTCATGCGCCAGATGGCGACGCGTCGCGATTGGGTGTTTGTAGAGTGTCACGCCGAGATGACCGTGCGCGCGTTTCTCAATTACGTGTACGAAGCAATTTTCCACGGCGTAGGAAACTATTACCAGACATTCGAGTGCTTCAATGCCATCGTTAGCGAGCTTCGGAATCTCGGCGCCCCGCCGCTGATTTTCGACGATTGTTTCCGGCTGAGTCCGCGACTGATCGAGGTGCTGCGAGACGTCGGCGATACCTCCGGTTCTCCTCTGGTGCTCATTTGCACGCGGGAACTGCGTCATACGATTCTCGCGCCGAAGTCATCGTCGATGGAGGCCATCGCCTCGCGGGTCGCCGCCGATGTCGAGTTGCCGAAATTGTCGATCCACGACGCGCAATTATTCGTATCGGAACTTGCGGAAGTCGAAATCGACGCGAAGCTGATCGGCCATATTTTCAAGACGGCGGGCGCGTCCGCGCGATCGCTACTCCGGGCGTACAAGCAGGTCGAAGAAGTCGCGGCGTCGGCCGGCCTGGATCGTATCGGGCTGGCGGAATGGTTGTCGCTCACCGGACAGACCCTACAGACGGAACGGCGCCGCCGTCCACCAAAACTATCGCGCAACCCCCGAACAGCGAGGCGGTTAAGGGCGCCGTAAAGGCCGCGTGAAAGTGATGCAAGCGCATCGAAGAAAAGCGCCGGATGAGCGGCGCCGCGCGGAGCTGGCGGCGATCCACATGCGGACGGCGGAGCTAGGAATCACGGGCGACGCCTATCGCGAATTTCTGAAAGGGATCACGGGACAAGAATCGGCGGCCAGCCTGGACGCGCACCAGCGTGGCGCGGTGCTCGACCGGTTGCGGGCGCTGGGCGCGCGATCGCATCGGACGGTCGCCAACGAGGGCGGCCCGGCCGGCCCTCAGGGGCGCTTAGCCATCGCGCTGTGGCGCGACCTGGGCGAGATGGGCGTGCTCTCCGACCCGAGCGACAACGGACTGAGAAAATTCGCGGCGAAGCTGACCGGTCTCGATCGGCTCGAGTGGGCCGACGCGCTGGCGATGAACCGACTGATCGAGGGGCTGAAAGCATGGATGCGGCGCGAGCAACAGAAGAAAGCGGCGGTCTAATGGCCACCCGGAACGTGCGCGAAGAACTGCGGCAGCTGGCCGTCAATGAGATGATTCCAACCGGCGCCATTGCTCGCGAGATCGGCGTGCCATCCGCGCTGCTCGACGAGTGGCTCGCCGAGCAGCGGCGAATCGATGGCGCCATTGTCGGACGCGTGATCGAGTTCCTCGACGACCGCGCGTTCATCTGGCGGGTGATGTCCACAGAGGCCAGCAACTCGATTCGACAGGAATTTGCGGTTCGACTGATCGCTAACGTCGCAACGCTTACCAGCGAGATGGAGCACTGCGCAGAAAGCGAGCGCGGCGATCTCCACGATCACGTGACCATGTACCTAGCAGACCTCCGGCGCATCGTCGATTTGATGGGCGCCGACGCGGCGAAGCTACCGGACCGGCTGGCCGCGCGGCGCTGCGCGGCCTGCTTGAACCAGGTGACAAACTTTTAATTGCACGCGCCGGCAATCCGGCCGGCCGCGCCGGAGTGAAATAGCTACGTTTCGCGGGAGGTCTCGGAAAATGGAACCAAGCATCAACGGCAACGTTCACGTCGAAGGCAACGGCGCGAGGGCGACCGTTCCCCCCAACCTCAACAGTCCCAAAAGCAATAGTCCTAAATCGATAAAGCCGGCGCGCCCGTCACCGAAGGCCGCTCCAGCCACGAGAGGAGCGCGAACACGAACGCACGAAGTCGGCTTGAGAAAGCTCAAATCCGAAGCGATCTCCGAACTGGAATGCCAGCGCGACAAGTTGTCCCTCGAGTATTGGAAATTTACGGAAGAGGAGGCGGCGCGGCGGGCGCACCGGCGCAGCGGGCTGTTAGAAAAGGGAATAGCCGCGCTGATCAGCGACCGCGCGGGGAACCACTCCTGGAATCGTGTCAGCGGCTGTGCGGATTTGGTTGTCGAGAGATGCGAGATGCTCATCCGTGCAAACAAGGAGCTGGACGATTCGCTTCGTGAGTTCGCTGATGGATCGGGATTCAGACTGTTTGACGGGCTCGCTCCGATCCTTCGCCAAACTCGACATATAGAGGCTGCCTTTCCGCTCATTGCGTATCCGCCGGCGCGCGAAGACCTGTTTGAACTGATCGGAGAAACCACGCTGCTCATCCAACTCCTGCGTCAACTGAAACTGGTGGAGGAAAACAGATAATGAGCCGAAAAAATAAAATCGCACTGCCGAAGGGCGAAAAGAGCCGCCGCAAGCGCGCGGCCCGCTCGCTGCGGGCGGCGGTCGCCCCAGCAAACCGCTAGCGAAAAAACACTCGATGGGTTGAGGGGATGATGGAACCAGAAAAACAAACGGAAGCGCACGAACAGGCCGCGGATGCGGCGCTCGCGAAGATAATGGACCCCGAGCGATCACCGCAAGCGAAATTGGCGAGACTTTTCAGGAACGCCGCAAAATACGCGGTCCATCCGACGAAGCAAGCGCAGGCGGTCGCGATCCTCAACGGACTCGCCGCCGAAGCCGCCGGGATCCTCGATCGGTGCGACTACGGGTCGATCGAGGCGTTCCGGGTGAAATTCGGCTCGCAGTTTTATTATGCCGGTCTGAGTACGCCGGCCGTCGAGCAGACGCCGCGCGAGAGATGGCTGCCGGTCTTCCTCAAGCGCTGGGCGGGATCGGGCGAGGAGTGCGAGGCCGCGATCGCGATGATCAAGCGGGCAGAGATCGGGACCGTCAAGGTGAATTGGGACTCTTTCGAGGTTGGCGGCCGGACGATCACTCGCGAGGCGATTCGGCTCCGACTGAAGCCGAGATTCTCAAGGTCAACAGACGCCGAGTGGTTGGCGAAGTTCCCGCAGATGAAGAGGTGGGTCGTCGACGGGAACGATATCGTTTTCACCGGCGTGGGCAGCGCCTAAGCGATGGGGTTAGTCGCGGCCGTCAGGGACGGCCGTTGGGGCGCATAGGGCGCCCGGCAAGGCGTTACGTAACGCCAAACTGAGGGTTGGGTATGGGGTGCGGGGAATGCGGGGCGGAAATCGAAAATCCACGGGTCGGACAAAAATTCTGCAAATCAGGTTGCAGACAAGCGGCGTGGCGGCGGGAGAATCCGCCGCGTCGCAGGCCGCTTCGCGCGCGCCGAGCGCGCTTGAGCGGGATGGCGCGGATCATATTCAGCGGGCTGATCTTTTGAAGGTCCAAATATGATGACGCCGGCGGAACAACGCGCGTCGCTTGACGAGGTCGCGGCAAAACTGACCAGCGCGATTCGCAGCTCAGTCCTTGATCCCGGCGAGGTCGCCATCGCGACGATCGAACGAATCCGGGCAGATGCTTATAGGCCAGACGTTGCCGCGCACGCGATCGAGCAGCTTGAAGAACTCGCCGCTGCCCTGGGCCGCAAATTGGAGAACCCCGCGCAAACTATTGCGCGGCTCTGCGGCACGCTCGGGGGCTTCGAGGTGCGGCTCGGTCAGATGTCGCGGCCGGGGCGTCACTGACATGGCGACGCCGGCTGACGACATGGAAAGGCTGGTGCGCTCGATGGCGCGATATCTGGTCGCCAATCTGCGCGACGGGGACTGCCTCGACCGTTTGATCGATCTCGTGTTCTGGAATCTCGAAACGCGGAAGGACGAACGCTGCGAAGGCTGCGGACGAACGATTTTGCAGCATTCGATCGAATTTTTTGAAAACGGCATCGATCACAATTTCGCCGGCGAGGTGAGGTGAGGAGAGTATGCAAATCAGCGGAATAGCTATCGCGATCGGAGCAATGACGGGCGCTCGGGTGAGCCACGCGATGGCGCCGACCGCGATGGGCGTCATTTTGGTGTGCGGTGGGAAGGACGCGGACGGCAATGCGCTCGCGACGGCCGAGTTGTACGTCGCGGGAACCGGCCAATGCATCGCGACCGGCAACATGAACGTCGCGCGCTACGGGCATACGGCGACTTTGCTTACGGACGGCCGCGTGCTGATCGTGGGCGGCCAGACCACCGGGGGAGGCTATCTGTCATCGGCGGAATATTTCTATCCGCCGACTGGCGTACCGTTCCCGCCGGCTGGAATCGGTAAATTCATTTCGTCGCTGACCGGCCTCACGTCGGCACGCGCCGGTCATCACGCGGTGCTCACCTCCAACGGCCAAGTGCTGATTACCGGCGGCGCGGATGCCGATGATGCAGCGCTGGCGCTGACGGAATTGTACACACCGGCGACGGCCGCCGAGATGTCCGGCGTCTCGCCATTTTGAGCAGAGCGACAAAGAGGTCAAGCGATGATTTCTGAAGCGACCAAATGGATCGAACTGATCCCCGCCGGCAGGTTCTCCACAAATGACGGGCGTGGCCCCTTCTACAACGATGATCCCGCCGGCGTGGTCGCGCGCACACGCGCCGCGATGCGCGGCGGCCTGGTAATCGACGCCGACCACGCAACCGATCGCGCTGCGCCGCAGGGATTGCCGGCGCCGGCGCTGGGCTGGATTCGGGATCTGCGTGTAGTCAACGGCGCGATCCAGGGCCGCGTCGAATGGACCGTGCGGGGCGCCGCCGCGTTCAAGGCGAAGGAATATCGGTTCGTGTCGCCGGTGTTTACGTTCGAGCCGCCCGCCGGCGAGAAAGACGCGATGACCGGGAGTGTCGGGCAGATTCTGCGCGCCGCGCTCACCAATAATCCGGCCTTGAGCCAACTGCCGGCAATCGCCGCGTCCCGGCTCCCGGTCGTCCCGCTCTCGGCGATGGAAAAAAAGATTTGCGCCGATATGGGTACGTCGGAAATCGACTATGCGGCGGCGAAGGCGCGGCGATTCGCAAGTGGTGGCAAGGTCCCCGCCGGGGAGCAAATGGCCACCAGCCGCACCGGCGCAAGAATCACGATGGCGCAGTGCCTCAAGGAGATTGAGAGACAGGCGGCAGAGCAGCGCCGTCGCGGAACGGCACAAGTCGAACTGTCGGCAGACGAACGGAAAATTTGCGCGGCGTATGGTCATTCGGAGGCGGATTACGCGGCGGCGAAGGCGCGGCGCCTGGCACAGTCCGCCACTATCGCTGTACAGGGTCCGTATGATTCGCGACCCGTTTTGGCTTCAAGAGTCGATGCGGCGGTCGCGCGGCTATTGGGGCCGATGAGCGCCGCCATCACCGACATGACAGACCGAACCATCCAGGCCGCGCCGGCGGCGCAGATGAGCGAACTGAGCGAGGAGGATCGCAAGTTCTGCTGGCTCACCGGCATGTCACCATCAGCACTCATGGCGACGCGAGAAACGCATAGGCAGATGGTGCTGACGCACCGCTCTGAGACGGAGATGCTGCGGCGAGAGTTCGGGCCGTCGCGGATCACGGTCGCGGAGCTGGGCACGCGAGGAACTCGATGAAGGTATTGCGGCCGGACGCGAGACAGGCATCTCAGCGCCGATCGTTGGCGCGCAAATAAGGGGCGTTCTCCCCGACGTTTGCCGTCCGGCGCATGTGTTGAATTGGAAACCTGGAATAGCCAGTTCGCGATCGCGATGCTGGAATTGGCGATCAAAGATTGGCGTGTCGGATTCGGACGGCCGGAATGGTCAAAGCGCGGGAAGTTGTCGGCAGAAGCGGCCGATTGGCTATTCAATCCGAACCGACGTGCGCATGTTCGATTCGAGGACGTATGCGGAACGCTGGGCATCGAGCCGGACTGGCTGCGCAGAGTGATTCGAGCGGAGCATGGAGGGAGCGATGAGAATCAACGAACTTGAAAAGGTGCTGCGGCCAGCGGCCGCGATGCAGGTCGCGATCGCCGGACCGCCGGCGCTCAGACAAATACAGCGGCTCGGCGAGACGCTGCGGGCGTTCGACGCGCTGAGCGAGAATGTCAAGAAAATGCAAATTACATTGCCCTCATTGGGGCAGTAAACGGGTCGCGAAACCGAACTAGGGAGATAGTCAGTCGATGGAGCCAATAGTCAATCAAATATCAGCGCCGGCCGAGACGAAAACGATCGTGCTGCCGAGCGGCAAGACGGCCGTGATGCGCGAAGCCGTCGGTCTCGACTTGAAGCGCGCGCAGCGGGCCGCCGCGAGGGATACCGAGCCGTCGGCGATCATGTTCGCACTGATCGCCGAAACCACCGAGATCGAAGGCGCGAAAATCGTTTACGAGGACGTGCTGGCGATGAAGTTGCCGGATGTGCTCGCGTTGCAGAAAGAGGTAATGGGCGAAAATTTTGCCTCCCCTCCGCCGCCACCTTCGCCGGACTCGTCGAACTAGGCTTCCCGCCCGGTGAGTTGATGACGATGAGCCTGAGCGACCTCGCATACTGGATCGGCGCGGTGACGGCGCGCGGCGAACAGGTGCGCGAGCAGCACGAGCGGGCGCATCGGGCGGACGGAGGGAATCGGTAAAAGCGCAATGAACCGAGAGATGCTGCTCCAGTTTCTTATCACGGCCAAGGACCTGGCGTCGCCGGTCCTGACCAGGACCGCGGAACATATTGAGGCGGTCAATGCCGCCGCGAAAAGCGGAGCGACAGTGCGCGAGTATTCTGAGAACCTCGGAATGATGGGCGCCGGCGCGCTGGCGGCCGGCGGCGCGATGGCCGCCGGCCTCGGCTATGTGTTGAAACCCGCGATCGCGATGCAAGCGGAAATGGCACGCGTCAGGGAGGCGATGAGGGCCGGCGAGGATGTCGCGAAGGACGCTGCCGAGGCGCAGAAGAAAGCTGAGGAGCTTTCGGCCAAAGGGGTGATCTCGGCCACGGAATTGGCCGAGGCGTACTACAACGCGCGGATGAACGGGCTCAAACATACCGAGGCGCTGGCCGCGATGAACGCCGGAAACAACCTGACGATCGCGACCACCCGCAACGCTGCCGACGCGCAAGCGCAGTTGGCCACGACCACGAGAACCCTGACGACCCTGAACAAACTCTCTGGGGTCGGGGCGGATGAACTGGCCGATCAGCTCGCGGCGCTCCAGACCCGGTATGCGGAATTAGATATCGGTGAAGTCACGTCCGGCCTCACCTATGCGATGCCGGTTTCAAGACAGGCGGGGATCGCGGTCAATGAGATGAACGCCGCGCTCGCGCTGCTCTCGATGGGTGGTATGCACGGAGAGATGGCCGGCACAGCTTATCGCGAGATGATCGCGAAGCTGACGACCAAAGATACGCTGCAACCGTTCATCCGAAAGACAAAACAGGGCGGTCTCGAGCTCGCAGACACTATGCAGGCGCTGGCGGCGAGCATGGCGAATTTGACACCGCTGGCGCGGACGATGCGATTGAAGGAGCTCGGTTTTAATCTGCGGGACGTTCAGGGTGTCAATATCCTGATCGACCGCGTGAGCGAACTGAAGAACGTCGAGGCCGACCTGAACAATTCGCGCGGCGAGGCGGCGCGGCTGGCCGGGGTGCGGATGTCGGCGGCCGACGAGCAATGGGCGAATCTGCAACAGAACCTCGATCAATTGCGGGAATCGATCGGTGAAAATCTGATACCAGCCGTCAATCGACTCATTCCAAGGTTGACCGCCGGACTGCAATCGCTGCGGGGCTGGGTCGAATCGAACAAAGGGTTCGTCACGTTGGCCCTCAAGGCGACGGCGCTGGGCGCGGCGATTCTGATTCCGCTCGGTACGATCGCACTGCCCGGCGCGTCGCTGGCGTTCATTGGCTCCTACGTCCCAGTC
>Ga0207695_10006136_pt1 | contig 15674 bp, 10 predicted proteins | sample KBSC54metaG_FD_184354 | JGI IMG/M metagenome (GOLD analysis project Ga0207695, IMG submission 184354) | Corn rhizosphere microbial communities from Kellogg Biological Station, Michigan, USA - KBS C5-4 metaG (SPAdes) (version 2) | ecosystem: Host-associated > Plants > Roots > Rhizosphere > Soil... | reverse complement strand
GTTCATATTGAGCACGAAGCGGCTGTACACCTTCATCAGGCTCACGTAATAGTCGGGCGTCATGGCGCCCCCGCAGTCCCAGCTTTCGTTGCCGATGCCGAGGAATCCGACTTTGTACGGCTCGGGGTGGCCGTTGGCGGCACGTTCCTTGGCGAGCGCTGTCGGCGCGGCGGCAGTCATATACTCCAGCCACTCGGCAGCCTCCTGGGGCGTCCCTGAACCGATGTTGATGGAGACGTAGGGTGTGCTGCCGATCTGCTGGATGAAGTCCATGAACTCGTCGGTACCGAAGGCATTCGTATCGATCACATCGCCCCACGCCGAGTTGACGGTGGCGGGGCGCGTATCGCGCGGCCCGATCCCCTTGCGCCAGTGATACTGATCGGCAAAGCAGCCGCCTGGCCAGCGAACGTTGGGAACCTTCAGTTCCCTCAGTGCAGCGACAACATCGTTGCGGATTCCACGAGTGTTCGGGATCGAGGAGCCAGGGCCGACCCAGATGCCCTCGTAGAGCCCGTGTCCAAGATTCTCGGCGAACTGTCCGAAGAGATTGCGATCGATCCTGGCTCCAGTCTTGGAGACATCGATGGATAGATGGACGTTCTCCGCGGCCATAAGAGGCGCAGACGATACCAGCAGGAGCAAAACGATGCGAACGACGAATGGAACACCTGCACTGAACCTCATGATGACTCCCTGGGAGAACGCCGAGGATCGGCTGCAAGGGACCCTGGCAGTGTGGCCAGTAGACCGCAGAAGCGGCGATAAATTCGCGTAAACGTTCTCTGAAATTTGGACTATACAGAAGTTCTGAGTTGAGGAGCAAGTGGCTAAATCGATATAGTAGCTGAAAAATTGCCTATCCTTAGGTTGCCTTGGTCGCGTACTATGCCACTGTCCGGGAAACGAGAGCCGCCCAGCGGCGCAATCAGCGTGAGCGGGGAAACGATTTCCTTCAACGCCCCAAACCGGATTGAAGGGGCTTTCACCGGAATGCTGCGCAGCCGAAATTAGGCATGGAGAGGATTCGATGAAGAGATTTGCAGTCGCGATACTGCTGCTTTCAAGTTGTTGCTATGCACAAACCAGCGATGGGTTTGCGCCTGCTTCGACCAATGTGTGGGGCGCGGAGTACCCTCGCGTCGACGGCAGCGGCCGAGCCGAGTTCCGCATCAAGGCTCCGAGCGCCACGGCCGTGAAGCTCAACTTCTGGAGCAATCCTAAACTCGACATGGTAAAGGGGGCCGACGGGTTCTGGACTGCCACCACGCCTCCCCTCGTGCCCGGCTTTCACTACTACAACTTCGTCATCGACGGAGTGGATGTCAACGACGCGGGAAGTCATGCCTTCTACGGCGGGGGCAGGGATGCCAGCGGCATCGAGATTCCCGAACCGGGGGCAACCTATTACCTTCCTCAGGATGTTCCGCACGGCGCCGTGCGCGAGATTTGGTATTTCTCCAAGGTCACCGGGAGCTGGCGACATGCCGTTCTTTATCTGCCGCCGGGCTACGACACACAGATCAAGATGCGCTATCCCGTACTTTATCTTCAGCACGGCGGCGGGGAAGATGAGACGGGCTGGATCAAGCAGGGCCGCGCCAACTTCATCCTCGACAACCTGATTGCGAGCGGAAGCTCGAAGCCGATGATCCTTGTGATGGCCTACGGCTATGCGCGGCGCGCCGGTCACGCTGATCCAGACCTGACGGGAAAGCCCTTCGGCTCGCCCGAGATGATGAAAGCCATGCAGGAGATGTCGCAGGTCTTTGAGGACGATCTGACCCAGGCCTTGATTCCGTACATCGACTCGAACTTCAGAACCATTGCCGACCGTGACCATCGTGCCATGGCCGGGCTCTCGATGGGCGGCATGCAGACCTTTCAGGTCACCTTCGATCACCTCGATCTCTTCTCCTACATCGGCGGATTCAGCGGCGCGTCCGGCATGAGGATGATGCGCAGCAACGAGAAGCCCGACATGAAGACGGCGTTCAACGGCGCTTTGGCCGATCCGGCAGCATTTGCAAAGAAGGTGCATCTGCTCTGGATCGGCGTGGGAACCGAGGAACCGGCACAGATGCATGCCGGCATCGTGAGACTGCATGACTCGTTGACCGAGGCAAACGTCAACCACGTTTTTTATGAGTCGCCGGGGACCTCTCACGAGTGGCAGACGTGGCGTCGCGACCTGAAGGATTTCGCGCCGCGGCTGTTCCAGACAGGGAGCAAACCGGTCGCGGCAGTGCGGTAAAGCGCCGAGACCTTCAAATTTTGTACATCCGGGACTGAGGTTCAAGCATGAATAGAGGCATGACTCAAGCGATGCAAAGATTTATTTTGGGAACTGGATTGCTTTTTCTGGCATTGGCCGTACGGCCTGCAGCCGCTCAAGGTGCACTTCCATATCTGAATACCAATTTGACACCCGAACAAAGGGCTGCCGATTTGGTGAACCGGATGACTCTTGCCGAGAAGGCCTCGGAGATGCAGAACAATTCCGCAGCAGTGCCGCGGCTCAATGTTCCCGCATATCAATGGTGGAGTGAAGCCCTCCACGGAGTCATCAACGAGGGCGTAACCGAGTATCCGGAACCCATCGGTTTAGCCGCCACCTTCGATGCACCGGGAATTCATACCATGGCGGCGCAGATCGGTGTCGAGGGACGCATCAAGCATGTGCAAAACGCGCGCGAAGGACACACCGGCATCATGGGGGGTCTCGATTTCTGGTCCCCGAATCTGAACATCTTCCGCGACCCGCGCTGGGGCCGCGGACAGGAAACCTATGGCGAAGACCCTTTCCTCACAGGCCGCATGGGCGTCGCGTACGTCACCGGATTGCAGGGCGACAATCCAAAGTACTACCTGGCCATCGCAACACCAAAGCACTATGCGGTGCACAGCGGGCCGGAGCCAACGCGGCATTTTGCCGATGTCGACGTCAGCAGACACGATGAGGTCGATACCTACGAGCCAGCCTTCCGTGCGGCCATTGTGGAAGGCAAGGCCGGTTCAATCATGTGCGCGTACAACGCCATCAATGGCGAACCGGCGTGCGCCAACCAATATCTGCTGCAGGACCAATTACGCGGCAAATGGGGCTTCAAGGGATATGTCGTCTCGGACTGCGACGCTGTCAGGGACGTTGCCGCCAATCATCGCTATCGTCCGACACAGGCACAGGGCGCGGCTATTTCAGTGATCAGAGGCATGGACAACGAGTGCGTCACCTTTACTTCGAGGTTTGGCGAACCGGTTGATAAGGCCTATATCGATGCGGTGCAGCAAGGCTACCTGCCAGAAAGCACGCTGGACACGGCACTGATTCGTCTGTTCACCGCACGGATCAAGCTCGGTATGTTCGATCCTCCGGACATGGTTCCCTATTCAAAGATTGATGAGAAGGAACTTGACAGTGCTGAACATCGTGCGCTGGCGCGCAGGCTCGCGAACGAGTCCATGGTCTTACTTAAGAACGATGGAACTCTTCCGCTTAAACCGGGCATCCAGAAGATTACCGTTGTCGGCCCACTTGCTGATCAAACAAAGGTGTTGCTCGGCAACTACGCGGGAAAGCCTACGCATAGCGTCTCCATTCTCGACGGCCTCAAGGCGGAGTTTCCGAACGCGAAGATTACCTACGTCTCGGGGACTCAGTTCCTGCGCAACGATGGGGACCCGGTTCCCGATAGCGCGCTCACAACTCCTGACGGCAAGCCCGGGCTGAAGGCGGAGTACAGCGAGTCAACGGGCTCGCCCGGCGCTCAATCCAATCCAACGCTCACGACGAGAACTGAGACAAATGTCAATCTCTCCGAAAGCACTTTACCCCCTGAGGTTGCGGAAAAAAAGACCATCGCCGTGCAATGGACAGGTTCGATCACATCTTCAGAAACCGGCGATTACCTTCTCGGTGTGCGTGGCACAGGCTTTGGAAGACTATCGATTGACGGCAAGCAGGTCGCGACGCTGGTAGCCTACGACGACGTCGAAGCGGCGACTGGTCGCGTTCACCTCGTGAAGGGACAAAAGGCTGAGCTGAGCCTGCGTTATGGCAGCAGGCCAAATGCGCCGCGCGCACAGCTCATCTGGGCGAAAGTGAACGATGCGCCTTCGCCTGAGGCCATCGCAGCTGCAAAGAACGCCGACGTCGTCATTGCTGTTGTCGGCATCACCAGCAGGCTTGAAGGTGAAGAGATGCCGGTGACCGTACCCGGGTTCTTAGGCGGAGATCGCACAAGCATCGATCTCCCCGAACCGGAAGAAGCACTCGTTGAAGCTGTTGCTGCGACCGGCAAACCGATGGCCGTCGTCCTGCTCAATGGCAGCGCGCTGGCTGTCAACTGGATCAACAAACACGCCAACGCCGTTCTGGAAGCATGGTATCCCGGCGAGGAGGGTGGAGCGGCGGTCGCTGAAACGCTGAGCGGCAAAAACAATCCTGCGGGACGGCTGCCTGTAACTTTCTACACCGGCGTCAACCAGTTGCCCAACTTTGAAGACTACGGGATGGCCAACCGGACCTACCGGTACTTCGACGGCAAGCCTCTCTATCCGTTCGGATATGGGCTCAGCTACACATCGTTCAGTTACGATGGCCTGACCATCCCCACGCAGGCTGTTAACCCGGGTCAACCTATCGATGCCAGTGTGACGGTGACCAACACAGGCAAAGTGGCGGGAGATGAGATCGTCCAGCTTTATCTCAAATTTCCTCATGTAAAAGGCGCGCCCAACATCGCCCTCCGTGGATTCCAGCGCATTCATCTCGAACCGGGCGCAAGCCAGAAGGTCCATTTCGAACTGAAGAGCCGCGACCTGGGAATGGTAACCGACGAGGGGAATCCAATCGTCTCTCAAGGCGATTACACGATCCGTATCGGTGGAGGTCAACCGGACACAGGTGCTGCAGGAGTCACCGGAAAGTTTCACATCGAAGGGCAGATCGATCTACCGGAATAACAAACGTCGGCTGATTGCCGCAAGCATTGTGCATAGGTGCAGAACTCACCCTTCTCGTTGCCCTCGGTGACGATGGCTTCGCTGGTGAATTTGCAGGTTAACGCGCTACAGCAGATAGGCGAATTCGAGCGGCAAGAGGGAGGCCGCAGTGAGCGAGAAATAGTCCCTCGATGCAAAGAGTACCCACAAAAGTCCCCACAGTCCTTTGTGGGGGCTTTCTTTATGTCTGAGCTAAGTTGTTGAAGGAGTTGGAGGCGCAGGTCGGGATCGAACCGACGCATAAAGGTATTGCAGACCTAGATCCGATCAGAAATCCCCAAGTATTCATACGGGTTTAACGCGCTTTCTCTAATTTTCGTCCGACTTCTGTCCGACCCCCGTTTGCCAAGGTTGGTCCAAGAGACGAGCGCGAGCAAACAAACGTCATTGAAGCTTATATTCGCCCGAGAATTTATGCTTCCGCTTAGCAGAGAAAGCCTTCCCGATTCGACATTCCCAAGCTTGGACCTGGGACGATAGAATCGCTAGGACTTAAGTCACAGACTCTATTTACTGAATGGGTAAACTTGCGGCTATGGGGAACGGCACCAAACAATCCGCGACGCTTCAATTGCCGCTCGGATTTGTGGCGCTTTCGGGCTCTGCGTTGGCTGTCTCGTCGTTCTCTTGCTTACCCAAGGCAATAAGGCTATGGTTCCGGTACCCGCATGAATAAAGAGAAGCGTGAATTCGCCCTAGCCAGAGGCTCAGATACAACTCGCGCGACCATGTGGGGCTTGCTTGCCACCGTATCGCTGATTGGCGGGATTTACATCGGGAGTCGCGGCCTGCGGGACTTTGATCCTGCACTCGTGTCCTACGCTGGAGCGACCCTCTTCGCAGCCTTCGGCTTGGCATATCGATTTTCGATGTGGCTGCGTCGCCCTCCCACTCGCCTCTACTGGTACCGCGGCTGGCAGATCTTTACGAAGCCCGGTAGTCTTGGCAAAAATCTGGCGCACCTCTTTGAAATTTTCATGAGCAACTTCGTCTTCCAGCGGTTCATTGAGCGCAGATCCCATATGCGGTGGACGGCGCATTGGTTTCTCGCCTGGGGATGCCTGCTGGCGGGTGCAATCACGTTTCCCCTGTCTTTCGGTTGGATTCACTTCGAAACGGCGAAGAGCTCGCAGGAAATCTATCGAGCTTTTCTCTTCGGGATTCCCGTAGGACAGTTTGCTGTACATTCCGTGATCGCCGAACTGGCGTTCAACGCGCTCGACATCGCTGCCGTGATGGTTCTAATCGGCGTGTTCACCGCTTTGTGGCGGCGAGGCCGGGACCACGGGGCTATGGCCGTGCAACAGTTCGCCGATGACTTGATGCCGCTGATTCTGCTCTTTGCAATCTGCGTCACGGGACTGTTCCTCACAGCTTCGACACACCTGATGCATGGCTTGCACTACACGTTCTTGTCCCAACTCCACGCGATTACCGTGATCGTCACCTTGGTGTACCTCCCGTTCGGAAAGTTCTTCCACATCTTCCAGCGACCTGCCCAGCTCGGTGTGGACTTCTACAAGAGGGCCGGCAAGGAAGGCGAGCAGGCGGTCTGCATCCGCTGCGGAAACGAGTATGCCTCACGGATGCAGATGGATGATATGAAGCGGGTGCAGGCAGCGCTCCATATCCACTATCAGTTAGAGAACGGGTCTCACTATCAGGACGTCTGCCCCAAATGCCGCCGCAAGAACCTCGCGCTGACGCAGGACAGTATGTGGAAGGCCTTGGTAGATAAGGGTGAGGGTTCTTAGGAGCAACATGGCGAAACTTTCTACTGACATTCCTGATCTCGTTAAAGCTTTCGGCCCAAGTCTAAGCCGCGTTCCCGCCGGAGGCTGGTCGGATACTCGCGAGGACGACAATCTCGTCAAAACGCACTGCTGCTTCTGCGGCCAGCAGTGCGGCATTCAACTCCGTGTGCGGTCGAACAAGATTGTTGGCTTCGAGCCCTGGGAAGAGTTTCCTTTCAATCGGGGAAAGCTCTGCCCCAAAGGCGTCAAGCGGTACATGCAGGACGAACACCCCGACCGCCTGAAGAGCCCCCTTGAACGTGTCGAAGGTTTGGGCTTCGTTTCTGTGGAGTGGGATGCCGCACTCGATCGCGTCGTGAGCGAAATCAAACGAATCCAGGAGATGTACGGTAAGGATTCGTTCGCCATCCTGACCGGCGCTTCGATGACCAACGAGAAGGCTTACCTCATGGGCAAGTTTGCCCGCGTTGCGCTGCAGACCGCAAATATCGACTACAACGGCCGGCTCTGCATGGTCTCGGCCGGAACTGCATCGAAGAAGGTCTTTGGAATCGATCGCAGCGGGAATCCCTGGAGTGACATCATCGCAGCCGACGTGATTCTTGTTGCCGGAGCGAACATCGCGGAGTGTGCACCGATCACGACGGACTATATCTGGCGGGCCCGGGACCGGGGAGCCAAGCTGATCGTCATTGACCCGCGCATGACGCCAATTGCGCGGAATGCTGACCTCTTCATCCCAGTTCGGCCTGGCGGAGACATCGGCGTCTTCAATGGAATGCTGCACATCATGATCAAGCGGGGATGGATCGATCAGGAATACATCGCCAAGAACACGATTGGTTTCGAGGAAGTGGCCCGGACCGTCGAGAAGTACACACCGGAATATGCGGCGAAGATTGCGGGCGTTCCTGCGAGCATGATCGTTCGGGCGGCTGAATTGTTTGGGCCGGCGAAGACGAGCTTCGTCATGCATGCGCGCGGCATCGAGCACCACTCCAAAGGCGTGGAGAACTGCATCGCGATGATGTCCCTGTCGTTGGCGAGTGGACGGCTTGGTCGCGAAGGTTGCGGTTACGCGATGATTACAGGCCAGGGTAACGGCCAGGGAGCGAGGGAGCAGGGCGGAAAATGCGACCAGTTACCCGGCAATCGCAAGATCGATGATCCCGAAGCGCGGAAGTACATCGCAGGCGTTTGGGACGTTCCAGAAGAATCGATCCCAGGGAAAGGCCTCTCGGCCATTCCGCTCGTCGAAGCCATCCATGCAGGTAAGATCAAGGGCTTGCTCTCCATCTGCTTCAATCCAGTGGTTTCGCTGCCCGATGCTAACTTCACGCGCGAGGCGCTCGGGAAGCTGGAGTTCTATACCAACATCGACTTCTTTCTTTCCGAAACCGCCCTGCATGCCGACATCGTCCTTCCCGGTTCGCTTATGGAAGAGGATGAAGGTACGACGACCAATGTTGAGGGCCGCGTCATTCGTCATCGCAAGGTCGTTTCCCCACCCCAGGGCGCCTGGGAAGACTGGAAGATTCTTTGCGAGATTGCGCGTCGGCTTGGTAAAGGCGACAAGTTCAATTACGCAGGACCGCGCGAGATCTTCGACGAACTGCGCGTTGCCTCAAAAGGCAGCGTGTCTGACTACTACGGCATGACCTGGGAGAGGATTGAGGAGAACAACGGACTTTTCTGGCCATGTCCGACTGCCGATCATCCCGGCACACCGCGCCTTTACGAAGATGGCAAATTCGGACACCCCGATGGCAAGGCCCATTTCATTCCCGTCGAATGGCGTCCATCGGTCGAAATGCCCGATGAGGAATATCCGACTGTCTTGACGACAGGACGCGTGGTCTCTCAGTTTCTGTCGGGAACACAGACACGTCGCATCGGTGCCTTGATCGATCAGATCCCGCAACCGTTCTGCGAGATGCATCCGCAGCTTGCAACGAAATTGGGAATCGTCGATGACGATTATGTGAAGGTGGAAAGTCGGCGAGGTCATGTGGTTGTTCATGCCAAAGTAGTGAAGACTATCCGCCCTGACACCGTATTCGTTCCCTACCATTGGCCCCACGACCGCTCTGCAAACAACATGACCATTCGGGCGCTGGATCCTCAGTCCGAGATTCCGGAGTTCAAGGTCTGCGCCGTGCGAGTGGTGAAGACCGAACGACCCACAGACCCGGTTGCGGAGCTTGAAGTCCAGGCAGGAGGAATTCGATGATCAAGAACGAGTTCTTCATCGACTATTCACGTTGTATCGGTTGCGAGGCCTGTGTTCAAGCCTGCGGCGAATGCGACACCCATCGTGGGGTCTCGTTGATCCACTTGGAAACGATCGAACGCCGTGACAGCGTGCAGACGGCACCGCAGGTTTGCATGCACTGTGAAGATCCGATCTGCGCCCAGGTCTGCCCGGCGGATGCCATCAAAAAGACGCCGGACGGCGTGGTTCAGAGTTCCCTTAAACCGCGTTGCATTGGTTGCTCAAACTGTGTCGTATCTTGTCCTTTTGGGGTTCCCAAATATCAAATCGACGTCGATCAGATGATGAAGTGTGACATGTGCTACGACCGCACGAGCGTCGGGAAGAAGCCGATGTGTGCGACTGTGTGCCCGTCGGGAGCTCTGACTTTTACGACAATGCAGGATATCCAACAGACCCGCCAAGGCGTTCCCGTGAATGAATGGAAGTTCGGCGCTGAGGTCGTACATACGAAGGTCTATGTGATGGTTCCTCCGGAGTTGACACGCGTGGACATTGGCCTGATTCAGATTCAGACGACCGCAGCGGCTTTGCCGAGCGATCCCTACGACGTGGCATTGATGTTGGAGAACTAGGATGAATGAAGAGAGCGGCTGTGAGAGCTGTAAGAAATGCGGGGAGAATAAGGCTGATCCGCAATGGAAGAAAGACTTTCCCATCGAGTGGGAAGGCGACCACTATGTGAGCCGTCGCGAGATGGTCAAGTTCCTCACCCTTGGGTCAGCCATTTTGGCGGCTGCAAACTGGTTGGTGGCATGGATATGGCATCGTCGTCGTAACGGGACCTTCCAAGCCCAAATGATTGGATCGGTCGCGGATCTGGAACGCAACAAGTCAATCTTGTTCCGTTATCCGACAGAGAAAGACCCTTGTATTGCGGTTTGCACTCCAACCGGCGAACTCGTGGCGTATTCCCAGGTTTGCACACATCTCTCCTGTGCCGTGATCTACAAGGAAGAGGAGCTTTTCTGCCCGTGTCACAACGGCGTATTTGAACTCAAGGCAGGCCGCCCGACGGCAGGTCCGCCTACTCGTTCACTGCCACGGATCGTTCTGGAGAAGCGCGGCGACCAGCTCTTCGCTACCGGAGTGGAGGTGACGGCATGAGTGTCCAGCGGCAAGGTACAACTCTCTTCACCGCCATCCTTGTACTGGTCGCAACAGGGGTGGTAGTCCAGCTCTGGTTGTTGACCGTCAGTATGGAGGCGGTTGCCCGCCATGATGCCCATACGGCGATTCCTGCGGCTGTTAGCTCAACCGTACTTTTCGCAATCAACATGGGCCTCCTGCGTTACGTCCTCCGCTTCGACCGGTCTCTCCGCCGCTGATTGGATTATTTCCGTCGGATACTGAATTCGCGGCCAGTCTCGTTCAAGCTTTACTTATCTAATACAAGTGTGCGCGGGGAAAAACTCGCGCTCTTCGACAAGGATATGGTCAGCATAGAGACGCTTCAGGCTGCCTGACTGGGACAGGAGTGCCGCACGATCGTTGTCTTCCAAGGTCCCTGATGATATCCATACGGTGTAAAGCCAACCGACTGATGCGTATAAATCAGCCACGTCCCCATAGTCACGCTGAAGTCACGCAAGGGCATCACTGATTCGCCCCATACATTGCGGATGCGTCGCCGCACATGCGAAGATGATGGAGTGAAAGCACCTATTCCCTCATGGGAGCCGTTGTCAGAGCCGGTGCTTGCTGATCAGCGCGGTACCTACGATCGGATGCGCGCCGCATGCCCGGTGGCCGAGTCGCCGCGTGGTGTCACGCTATTCAGACATGCCGATGTTGTCGCCGCAGCGGCCGACCCTGCCACGTTTTCCTCGGCTGTATCCGCTCGTCGCATGGTGCCGAACTCCCTGGACCAGCCTGAGCACACCCTGTTTCGGGCGGCGATCGATCCTTTCTTCACGCCCGAGCGCGTGGGAGCGCTCGAGCCACTCGTCCGGAGGATCACCCACGAGATTATTGGCGCGTTGCCGCGTGGAGCTACTGTGGATGCGGTCACTGAGATCGGGTACCCGCTTGCCGTGCGCGCACAGTCAGATTGGCTGGGGTGGCAAGGCATCGAAGACGAACTTCTCGTGTGGATGGCTGAGAATCATGCTGCGACCCGTTCGCGGGATCGATCACGCGCGGTCACGGTGGCCGCCGCATTCGACGACATCGTCCTGGCACAGGTGGAGCTTCGGCGGCGGATGGGCAGTACTGCGTCGAAGGATCCCACGACCGAATTACTTGCGGTCACGGTCAACGGAGGGCTGTTGTCGGATGCCGATATCGTGTCCATTCTTCGTAACTGGACGGCAGGTGACCTCAGTTCTATAGCGGCGTCGGTTGGTGTCGTTATCTACTTCCTTGCAACGCACCTCGATGTGCAAGAAGCACTTCGAGAACAGCCTGGCAATCTGGCTGCCGCGGTCGACGAGATGTTGCGGATCGACGACCCGTTCCTCGTCAGCCGTCGTGTGCCGACGGCCGCGACCTGTGTTGCCGGATTCGTGGTCGAGTCCGGCAAGCAAATCTATCTGAACTGGACGTCGGCTAATCGCGATGAGAAAGTGTTTGCAGACCCGAATGCCTATCAGCCCGAGGAACACGCGGCGGATAACCTGGTTTATGGCACAGGCATCCATGCTTGCCCGGGTCGCCCTCTGGCGACGCTGGAACTCGTCGTGGTTGTACAGACGTTGCTGGGAATGACAACCCGTTTCGAACTGGCGGTCGACGAGGAACCTATCCGAGAGACCTACCCGCTTGGCGGTTGGCGGCGCGTACCCCTTCGGCTCTATTGAGAGGACTGATCGCAGCGAATATCTGGACTCTGATGAAGATTTTCAACAAGGCGGTAAAATCGGGTTCAAGGCCTGAGCATAGCATTCTGCGACCAAGTTCAGAGGGTGCCCTTCAGAAGCGCTGAAATCACATCTGCCGCGCTGTAGTGGGAGCGATCTTGCCGCAAAAATTGTGGGATGCTGTTTAGATCGTCACCCGCCGTCACCAAGCCATTTTCTACACGTCGTCCATTCCTGGTCTGCGGATAACCGATGTTCGCCACCAGTGCATTGCAGAGACACTTCCTGCCCACTGTATCTTCCGCTTTGCCGCCCTTCGCAACGTAGAGGCTAACTGGTTCGGAGGCGCAACGATACCCAATGGTCCCATCGGGGGTTCGGTAAGGTTCGCGTAAAAGGCCAAGGTCACAGATACGCGGTCTCGCAGCATAGACCTCCGGCTCAGAACAGGTGCCGTCCAGCCTCGCGACCTTGAACGGAAATCCTGTCGGCGATGCCAACGGGTCCGTGAAAACCTGTGCATTGCCATCAGTGGCATGGCCCAGCAGCGCCCGCTTATAGTCCTCTCTCAGTCCAGACTCCTCTGTAAACTCGAACGCAGTTCCCACTTGGACTCCGGCCGCTCCCTGCGACAGTGCTTCGCTTAATTTCTCCGGGTGTCCATAGCCTCCCGCCAACCAAAAAGGAACGCCGAGTTCGCGTAACTTTTCTACGTCTACGTCGTCCCGTTCCCCGTAAACCGGCTCGCCGTCCTCCGAGAGATGCATCTTTCCACGGGGAGGCGCATTGTGTCCACCTGCCGCTCTCATCTCGACGACCAACCCATCTACTCTGCCGTTTGACCTTTTGAGCATGGTGGTGGCCAGCGTGTTGGAAGACACAATGGGCAGAAACCTGGGTCGCACTAACGGAGCAGGATTGCCCTCCATGAAGTCGCGCGGATCGAAGTGCATGGTTGTGTCATCGTCCTCCCCCGCGCCGGTCACGTGCACTGAGTACTCCGCATCTTGGTGCTCGACGTAGCGATCGAGCACACCGGGAATCTTTAATGGGATCCCCGCTCCCATCAGGACATACCTGACACCAGCCAGCATCGCCCCGTAAATGGTCGATAGATGCGCCACCTGGATCTTTTCGAGGTAGTTGATTCCTACTGGATTGGAGTGACCTTCACGGGCCAGAAACACTTCGACAAAATTGCTGACGATATCCAGTTCAACCAACTCGCGGGGATTGTCCAGGGTGTGCGCGGGCGCCAGCAAATACGGCGTTCTTTCGGTCTTGCCTCCAGGAATGAAGTACGTTTGCCAGACGCGCTCGGCCATGGCTGGAAAAGGAAAAGCATCCAATCCCCTCCGCATGTGCCCGCCGGGATCGCCATCCTGGAGACGTCGGGCCAGAATCTGATCCAGCGCGGTTCCTGACACTACTCCAAGTTGACCGGCCCGCGATACAGCCTGAGCGAGCCGCCAATTCGATACGCCTGCACCCATGCCACCCTGAATAATTACCGGATACTCCGTCATGATGGCTTTATCTTTTCATTCAGCGGCACCGCCGAACGTCCTAGTTTTGTAATTTCTATAATTACCTGTTGCAGCCTCGGAACCTTATATGGGAATGCCTTGCCAGGCGGCGCGGAACTGGTGTGATTTTTGTCACTGCGCATGCCGAATAAGTAGCTAATAGTTGGGGAGCATCACATGAAACTATGGAGTGAATCCAATCTGAAACGCATGGATGAATTCAGTCAATATGTAGTTTCATGTGAATGGATCTGGATCATGCTATGAGAAAGATAGCGATTATTGGCGGTGGAATTGCTGGACTCATGACAGCATTCTATCTACAGGAATACGCGCGCGGTCGGGTCGACTATACCCTTATCGAAGGTACGCCGAGGCCAGGAGGGAAAATTGTCTCGACGCACGAGAGCGGTTTCATTGTCGAAGGTGGCCCCGATTCATTCCTGACCCAGAAGACAGCCATGTTGGACTTGTGCCACACGTTGGGATTGGATGATCAGCTAATCGGTTCGAACAGTGCGGAACATGCTACTTACGTCTGGAGTCAGGGACGACTGCATCCCATGCCCGAAGGCATGATGCTGATGGCCCCTACCATGATCCTTCCATTCTTGCGGTCAGGGCTGATCTCATGGCGGGGCAAGTTACGCATGGGGATGGAAATATTCATTCCAAGACGCCTCAAGGATGAGGATGAAAGTCTGGCTAGCTTCGTGCGCAGGCGGCTTGGTGCGGAGTTGCTCGACAAGATTGCTGCACCGGTAATGGCGGGCATCCATGCCGCGGACCCGGAAAGGCTCAGTCTGCAAAGCACCTTTCCGATATTTTTAGAGATGGAGAAAAAACATGGCAGCCTCGTTTACGGAATGATCAAGAAGCGATGGGCGCAAGCCACGCGTGGCCCACAACACAAACTCGGCCCGATGTTTATGACCTTGCGCGGAGGCTTGCAGCAGCTTTCAGATACAGTCGTTTCCAAGTTAGATCCCAAAGCTCTCCGGCTAAACTGTCGTGTGTTGAGCGTGGACACCCATATTGATCAGTACAGGCTTGCATTGAGTGACGGATCGCGCATTCTGGCAGACGACATTATCTTCGCAACCCCAGCCAATGTAACTGCCGAACTGATCCAGCACATTGATCCTGTACTGGCATCGAAATTGCGTACAATCCGTTATGTCTCCACCGCAACGGTCTCGCTGGGATTTAGAAGCAGGGAGGTTGAATTCCCACTGGACGGCTTCGGCTTCGTTGTACCGCATAGCGAGAAACGAAAGATCACTGCCTGTTCCTGGTCTTCCTCAAAATTCAACCATCGTGCACCAGAAGGATGCATCCTCATCCGTGTATTTGTTGGAGGGGCACTCGCCGAATCTCTGGCGGAACAGGATGAGACGAGATTGGTCCATCTCGCTCGACAGGAATTGCGCACAATCATGGGGATCACCGCAACTCCCGTATTGACCAAAGTCAATCGCTGGTACAAGGCAAACCCGCAGTATGAGGTCGGCCATCAGGCGCGTATCTCCGACATTGACAAGATCGCGTCACAGCATCCCGGTTTGTATCTGGCAGGCTCTCCCTATCATGGTGTCGGTGTTCCCGATTGCATTCAGAGTGCTAACAGGATTGCACAATCAATCACAAAAGAAATACAGCATCTGAGGGAAGAAAGCCGGATGGCCACGATTTCGTGAGAGTCGTGATGCCTGGACGAATTTCGCATCGATCAAAGATTGAGAATTCTGAGAAGCGATTCACACCGATCCAGGCTTGGGCATCATAGAAGAGTTTTTGCTCGAGAGACGGTTTCGACGACTTGAACCTCCACCGACAGAAGCACAACGACGAGAGGCCAGTATCGACCTCCAATCCCGATCTCCAGCTTTGCAAGAAAAGCAGGGTAAAGGTTCCAAGCTGAGTTGGCTGGGCTATCCGTTGGTGGAAAAGCACAATGCGTTGATTGCAGTACCAAGTTTAGAATCGTGCTGGGAGGAAAGCATCCAGCGATACATCGGGGGATTCTCCGAGCATGGATTGGGCTATCAGGCGCGCGGTCGCGCGGACGAGCAGGATACATCGCGATAGTGTCCAGTGGCGTGCCAGAAAGTGCCTCAATGCGGTCCAGATAGGCGGGGTAGAGCGCCCAACTGCGAACGCAAATTGGCAACGGTTCCAGAGGATTCTGTGGATCATTCACCGCCAGCATGCCTGTGAGGTGCTGCAGATGTATGTTCCCGTCCGAAGACTTACCTGCACCTTACCTTGAATTTTATGGATTTGGAGGTTTTTACGCTCCCTGCAACACGTGAAGTGTTGT
>Ga0207695_10006131_pt1 | contig 15681 bp, 13 predicted proteins | sample KBSC54metaG_FD_184354 | JGI IMG/M metagenome (GOLD analysis project Ga0207695, IMG submission 184354) | Corn rhizosphere microbial communities from Kellogg Biological Station, Michigan, USA - KBS C5-4 metaG (SPAdes) (version 2) | ecosystem: Host-associated > Plants > Roots > Rhizosphere > Soil... | reverse complement strand
GGGGGGCCTTCTCGGTCTCCTGATCAACTTCAACGTGCCCGTCCTTCTCCGCGGTGTTCGCCGAATCATTCTGACGCCTGACCTGGCGTCCTGGCGTCCTGGCGCTTAAGTGAACGGCATTGGCGCTAGCGCGGACTCAGACGGTGGGGTCGAGGCCCGCGGCGCGCAGCCCGCGGACCAGGGCGGGCTCGATCTTCCAGCGGTCGAGCAGCGCCCGCAGCGTGGCGGCGATGCCGCGCTCGGGCCGGAACGTCCGGCGCGCCAGCAAGATCTCGTTCTTCAGGGCGTGCTCCCAGCCCACCAGCTCGGTGACGGTGACCTTGTAGCCGCAGGCCTCCAGGCACAGCCCGCGGACCACGTTCGTCAGGTGCGAGCCCATCTCGCGCCGGTGCAGGGGATGCATGATCAGCGCCTCGTCGGCCGGGTCGCGGTCGGCCGGCGCCGCCAGCTGGCGGGCCACCTCGGCCTGGCAGCACGGCACCACCGCCAGTGTCTCGGCGCCGCGCGCGATCCCCAGCGCCAGGGCGTCGTCCGTGGCGGTGTCGCAGGCGTGCAGCGCCGTCAGCACGTGCAGCGTACCCGGCAGCGCCGCCGCAGCGATCTCGCCGCCCACGAAGTGGAAGCGCTGGTGACCGAACCGGCGCGCGCGCTCGGCGGCAGCCGCCACCAGCTCGGCGCGCGACTCGACGGCGAACAGCTCACCCCGCCCCGCCGGCTCGACCACCAGGGCCGACAGCAGGAAGCCCAGGTAGCTCTTGCCCGCGCCGCAATCCACCACCACGGGCGCTTCGTGGGCCGCGTACGCCTCGTCCAGCGCCGGCCGCAGCAGCCCCACCAGATGGCGGATCTGCTTCAGCTTGCGGCGCGCGTCGGCGTTCAGTTGCCCGTCCCGGGTCAGCAGGTGCAGGTCCTTCAGCAGCTCGATCGACATCCCGGGCGGGACGTCCGGATCGGCGAGCGGATTGGGCGGCGGGTTCTTCATAGTGTTCCTCGGGCGTTCACGTCGATGCGCGCCACGAACGCGTCGATCTGCGCGCGCGCAGGCGCCGGCAGCGCCGGGTAAAGGCGCATCAGCTCGCCGCGCAGCGCGCGGCGCTGGGGGAGGGAGAGATCGCTCAGCCCGCGGTTCGACGCCGCGTAGACCGCCAGCGACGAGACCAGCAGGAGCCGGGTGCGGGGATCTTTCTCGCGCAGCATGCGCTTGCGTCCGCCGGAGCTGTTGGAGGCAGCCCACGTCTCGGACAGGGACTGCACCAGATCGGGCCACAGCGGATCGTCCTCGGGCTTCACCGCGGGCGCGTGCCCCGCCTCGACCAGCGCCGCCAGTCGCGCCGGGCGATCGCCCACCGTTCGCAGCGCCCCCAGCGCCATCCGCCGCGCGACCTCGCAGGCCGGCTCACCCGTGCAGGCGGAGATGAACCGCGCCAGCCGGCCGGGCGCGGCGCCGTCGGCGATGATGTGCTGCGCCTCGGTGATGCGCGCCTGCTGCAACGGATCGACGGGCGGTGGCGCCCCGGCCACGTCGCGCGCCGGCTCGGCCGGCCCGTGAGCGTCCGCGTTCTGCCCCGCGCCCCCACCGCCGGCCGCCGCCGGGAGCGCCTCTGCCCCGGCCCTTCCCCGGCAGGCGAGCGGCGCCAGCACGAGGAACGCCATCAGCGCGCGCCAGGAAGTGCCGCCGGGCGGCTTTCCCCGGCCCGCGTCCTCGAGCACAGCACGTCGCGACACGGCGTGCATCCTAGCCCGAAGGGTTTTCGCCACCAGCCGGCAGCCGGTGTTTTTCCATGCGCCGCGGGGCTCGCGCCCTGCCGGCGCGCCCTCCATAATGCGTCCATGGCCGTCACGCCCCTCCCGGTTGCCCCCTCGACGCAGGACTACTACGACCGCTTCTCGCGTTCGTACGACGACCACCGGCATCACGGGTACCACCGGATGATCGACGAGCTGGAGCTCGAGCTGGTGCGCCGTTACGGCACGAACCGGGACGTGTTCGAGGCCGGCTGCGGCACGGGCCTGTTGTTGAAGGAAGCGGCCCGCGTCGCTCGCACCGCCGTGGGGCTCGATCTCTCGCGCGGCATGCTGGGTCAGGCGCGCGCCCGCGACCTGAAGGTGGTGCAGGGCTCGATCACCGCGGTGCCGTTGCCGTCGGCGTCGTTCGATCTGGTCTACAGCATGAAGGTGCTGGCGCACATCCCGCCCATCGAGGCCGCCATCGCCGAGCTGGCCCGCGTCCTGCGTCCGGGCGGCCACCTGCTGCTGGAGTTCTACAACCCGTACTCGCTGCGCTACCTGGCCAAGCGGCTCGGGGGCCCCGGCCGAATCGCCGAGGGGACGACGGAGAGCGACGTGTTCACACGCTACGACACGCTCGACAAGGCGCGCTCGTACCTGCCGGCGGGGATGCAGGTGGTGGGCGTGCGGGGCGTCCGGGTGCTGACGCCGACCTCGAAGGTCTGGAAGGTGCCGGGCCTGGGGCAGCTGTTCGAGCGCGCCGAGCGCGCGGTGTGCGATCTGCCGGGTCCGCGCAGCCTGGGCGGCTTCATGATCGTGGTGGCGCAAAAGACCTCCCGGCCGTGAGCGTGAGGGCGCAGCGTCGTTCGCACAGCGGGTCACGCGCCCTGTCCCTGGCGGGCGCCGGCGCCGCCTTGCTGATCGTGTTCGGCACCGGGCACGCGCTGAACGCGGCGCTGGCCCTGCGCGCCGGCTGGCCGCGCGACGCCGACACGCTGTTGTTGCCACGGCCGGGCGTCCTGCGCCTGCTCAGCCTCGGACACCCCGAGATGGCGTCGGATCTGGTCGCCGCGCGCGCGAACGTCTACTTCGGCACGCAGCTGGCCACGCGGGGCGATCAGCGCCGGCTGGCCCAGGCGCTGGAGACGGCGGTCGACCTCGATCCCCGTTTTCACCGCCTGTACCTGCGCGGCGCCGCCATGCTCGTCTACAACGGTCAGGCGTTCAGCGTCGACGCCCTCACGCAAGCGAACCACCTGCTGGAACGCGGCGAGCGCGAATTTCCCGGCGACTGGGAGCTGCCGTTCCAGCGCGGCTTCAACCTGCTGTTCGAGCTGCCCAAGCTGACCGGCGAAGACGACCCGCGCGTGCCCGACTGGCGCCAGCGAGGCGTCGACGCCCTTCGCCAGGCCGCCACGCTGGACGGCGCGCCGCCGTGGCTGCCCAACCTGGCCGCCCGCCTGCTGACGAAGGAGGGCGGCGAGGAGCTGGCCATCCGCAACCTCGAGCAGACGTACGCCGTCACCAGCAACGAAGAGACGCGCGCCGAGATCGCCCGCAAGCTGTCGGAGCTGCGCCAGCGTCACGCCGCGGCCGAGCTGGCGGAGGGCGCCGCCGCGCTCGCCCGCGACGTCGCCGAGCGCTACCCCTACGCTCCCGAGGCGTTCTCCGTCATCGAGGGACCGCGGCACAGGCCGGGCCTCGATCTCGACGCGCTGCTGGGCCTGACCCCCGAAGCATCCACCCCGAAGGTCGCGCCATGAACCGCCTGAAGCTGCAGCTGCCCGCCAAGGGGGTACTGACCCCCAACGACGCCCACGACCCGTTGCCCTACTACTACCACCCGTGGGTGGGATGGCTTTACCGGCACCGCCTGCAGATGGGCCTGGACATGTTGCCGCCCGGCGGGGGGCGCGTGCTGGAGATCGGCGTGGGCAGCGGCGTGCTGGTCCCCACCTTGACCAGCCGCTATGCCGAGTACACGGGCACGGACCTGACGCTGGCGAAGGGCCTGGACGCGCTGGTGGCGCCGGGCTGTCGGGCGACGTTCCGGTCGGCCGATCTGCTGCGCGACGGGGACCTGCCCGCCGATCACTTCGACGCCATCGTCTGCTTCTCGGTGCTGGAGCACATCGCCGACGCGGACGGCGCGGCGCGCGGACTGGCGCGCACGCTGGCGCCGGGCGGCGTGCTGGTCACCGGCTACCCGATGGTCAACCGGCTGATGTCCCGCGCCTTCGAGGTGATCGGGTTCCACGGCATCGACGACCATCACGTCAGCACGCCGCGCGAGATCACGGACGCGCTGGGGCGGGTGCTGCGGCCGCTGGCGCGCGGCGCCTTCCCGCCCGCCGCGCCGGTGAGCGCGGCGCTGTACCAGTGCTTCGCCTGGACCAAACCGCCGCGCTGAGGCGGGCCGCGCGACGGCCCCGCCTCACTGGCCTGACGGTCAGCCCGCCTTGCGGCCCAGCTCCACCTCGAGGGTGATGGCGATTTCGTCGCCGACCAGCACGCCGCCACCGTCCAGCGCCGCGTTCCACACCACGTTGAAGTCCTTGCGGTTGATGCGGGCGCGGGCGCTGGCCCCGCGCTTCACGTTGCCCCACGGGTCGTTGATCTCGGGCGACAGCGGCTCGACGTCCAGCGTGACCTCGCGCGTGATCCCGCGGATGGTGAGGTCGCCGGTCACGAACAGGTCGCCGCCCTTGCCGGGCTGAACGCGCTTCGACTTGAAGGTGATGGTCGGGTATGTGGCCACGTCGAAGAAGTCGGGGCTGCGCAGGTGCTCGTCACGCTTGGTGTCGTGGGTGTTGACGGTCGACGCGTCGATGCTGACGTCGACCGACGACCGCGTCAGGTCGACGTCGTCGATGACCACGGTCCCGGTGATGTGGCCGAACTCGCCGCGGACGTTCGACACCATCAGGTGGCGAACCTTGAATTGCACGCTGGAGTGCGAAGGATCGATCTCGTAGGTGCGGGCGCCGGCGGCAGCGGTCTGGTTGGCGTTCTGGCTCTGGTTGGCGATGGAAGTGTTCATGTTGGGCCTCCTTGACTCCGGACAACAGCGAGAACAATGCCATCGCTAACCCATTGAAATTACGTTAGCGGATCTGACGGATCCTCTCATTTTGATTGCCTGCGGCTATCGATCTGACATGCTAGGGACCATGAAGTCATCCGACCTGGACCTGCGGGACCTGCTGGAGTTCGACCCTGCCAAGGGCGGGCCCATGCAGTTCGCCGGCGAACGGGTGCTGCTGTTCGACGCGGTCGCGCTGGGGCTGCTGCGCCGCGCGCTCATCGATACGCTGGGCGTGGGCGGCGCGCGGGCCATGCTGTCGCGCTTCGGGTACGCGCACGGCTGGCGGGCCGCCGAGTCGCTGAAGCACCTGCCCTGGCAGTCCCTGGACGACTGGCGCCGGGCCGGCGGGCGCCTGCACACCTTGCAGGGCCTCGTCACGGTCGAGGCGATGCCGCCGACCAGCGAACCGGACGCGCCGTTCGCCGAGGCCATCTGGCGGGACTCGTACGAGGCCGAGCAACACCTGCTGCACGTGGGCCGCTCGGACGAGGCCGTTTGCTGGACGCTGTGCGGGTTCGCCAGCGGCTACCTCAGCTTCGCGAACGGCCGCGAGATCTACTGCCTCGAGGAGACGTGCGTCGGCAAGGGCGACGCGGTCTGCCGCGCGATCGCCCGCGAGACGGCCGCCTGGGGCGACCGCATCCAGCCGTACCTCGCGTTCTATCGGTCGACGTGCATGAACGAGGGGCTGAAGCAGGTCGCCGAGCAGATCAAGAAGACCGAGCAGAAGCTGCGCGCGCGCCGCAACGCCCGCCCCGCCGACGTGGACGCCGACGCCGAGGAGACCTTCGGCATCATCACCCGCAGCACGGAGATGAAGAAGACCGTCGATCTGGCGCGGCGCGCGGCGCGCGTCGACACGACGGTGCTGATCACGGGCCCGTCGGGGGCCGGCAAGGAGCGCGTGGCCCGCCTGATCCACGCCGAGTCCCCGCGCGCCGCCGGACCGTTCATCGCCGTCAACTGCGCCGCGCTGACCGAGACCTTGCTGGAGAGCGAGCTGTTCGGCCACGTGAAGGGGGCGTTCACGGGCGCCACCGGCGATCGCGTCGGCCTGTTCGAGGCGGCGAACGGCGGCACCTTGCTGCTCGACGAGATCGGTGAGGTCTCGCCCGGCATGCAGGCCAAGCTGCTGCGCGTGCTGCAAGAGCACGAGATCCGGCGCGTGGGCGAGTCCCGCAGCCGCAAGGTGAACGCGCGCGTGCTGGCCGCCACCAACCGGACGTTGAGCGACGAGGTGGCGCGGGGCGCCTTCCGCCACGATCTGTACTACCGGCTGCGCGTCATCGAGCTGCGTGTGCCCGCGCTGCGCGAGCGGCGCTGCGACATCGTCCCGCTCACGCGCCGCTTCCTGGTGGAGGCGGCCGAGCGGCTGCACCGGCCGGTCGACGGGATCACCGCGGCGGCGGCCGATCAGCTGGCGCGCTACGACTGGCCCGGCAACGTGCGCGAACTGGAGAACGCGGTCGAGCGCGCGGTGGCGCTGGCCATCGACACGCGTGTCGACGTCGAAGATCTTCCCGAAGAGGTGCGACAGGCGCGCGCGGTGACGGCGCCCCAGGCCGGCGGGCGCCGCCTGGCGGACGTCGAGCGCGCGCTGGTGCTGCAGACGCTGGAAGAGGTGAACGGCAACCGCGCGCGCGCCGCCGAGCTGCTGGGGATCGGGGTGGCGACGCTGTACCGCAAGTTGAAACAGTACGGCGCCGACGGCGCGGAGGGCGGGCTGTCGTCCGAAAACGTCCAGCAGCCGGACGCGTCCACAGCCGGCGTCGTGTGAGACGGCGATCCGCGGGCGCGCCCGATTTCGTCCGCGCCATTTGCGACGCTGAAGAGGCGCGGCCGATGCTACCGTCATGGTGGGCGCGATGGTTCACCACCACTCGTTCGAGGACTACCTGGCGATCGAGCAGACGAGCACCGTCCGACATGAATTCCTGGACGGTGGCATCTACGCCATGGCCAGCGGCTCGAGGCTCCACGCCGCCATCGCCGGGGCCGTGCTCACCGCGCTGGGGAAGCAGCTCGCCGGCCGCTGTCGCACGTTCACGTCGGACCTGCGCGTCCGGGTCCCGGCGACCGGCCTGGCCACCTATCCCGACGTGACCGTCGTGCGCGACACGCTGGAGACCGACGGCGGACACCGCGACACCGCCACCAACCCGGCGGCGGTCGTCGAGGTCCTGTCGCCCGCGACGATGGCGTACGACCTGGGCGAGAAGTTCGAGCACTACCGGCAGCTGCCCTCGCTGTGCGCCGTCGTGTACCTGTGGCAAGACCGCCGGCAGATCGAGGTTCGCCAGCGGACGGCGGGCGGTCCCTGGCAGACGAGCTCAGCCGGCGCAGGGGCGTCGATCGCGCTCGAAGCGCTGGGCTGCGTGCTGGACGTCGACGCGATCTACGCGCGCGCCGGCGCGTGACCGCCGCCGTGTGGCGGCGGGGCAGCCGGTTCGTCGGCGCGAGCGTCATGCCGGCCCCGTCATCGTCCGCTCGTCATTCGCGGGTCGCGCGCGCTCTCGCGTGCAGCCCGCAGGCGTGTCACGTGTCCGAAACAGTTCTCGGGGGTGCAGCACCAAGCTTCGTTTCGCCGGGCTCCCAGACGGGCGCGTGCCCGATGCCCGCGAGACGCATCGCCTCAAATTCGTTTCGTCGACGGGCGGAGGCCGTGTCAATTCGGCGCGCGGCGCGCCGATGTCTGTATCCTCCAGCGCCTTTTCCCCTACTTCGAAATTAAAGGAGAACCTGATGAGAAGTCGTGCCCCCTCGCAGCTGGTCGTGAAGGTCCTTTTGCTATCCTGGCTTTGCGGGTGTGGGGAAGACTGTAATTCGAGCACGGCCGCCGAGTACGACCTGCTGCAGGCGGATACGCCCGCGCCGGTCACGCCGGGCCAGACGATCGACTTCATGGTGGGCTTGAACCGCCCCGCGAACTTCTCGGGCACGGTGGCGCTCGGCATCCTCGATCCCCCGGCGGGGTTTTCCTATGACGAGCTGGCCGGGTTTCAGCCGGGCGAGACGCTGACCCACCTGAAGATCAACACCACGGCCGCCGCGCCGTCGGGACAGACCTGCTTTCACGTCGTCGGCACGGCAGACGGCGCCAAGCAGCGAAACATCCTCACCAGCTTCCTGTGCGCGACGGTCCTGACCCCCGGAACCTACGCCATCAAGGCGTCCAACCTGACCGTCACGCCGAACAGCACCCGCACCGAGACGGTCAGCATCATTCGCCAGGCGTTCGACGCGCCCATCTCACTGTCGGCGGTCGTCACGGGCCCCGGGCCCTCGGACGGCGCTGCGGCCGGCGCGGATTTTCCTCTCTCCCTGCCGGGATTCGCGGTGTCACTGACCCCTGACGTCGTCGTCGCGGGCAATGACGCCGTGCTGAGCGTCCAGGGACCGAGCACGCTGGACCCGGCGATCGTCACCATCGCCTCCCTGCGCGGGCTGCTGTACACCGTCACCATCACCGGCCACACGCCCGGGGGCCCGCCGGACGTCGTCACCAAGGTCAGCATCCCCATCGACGTCACCGCCAACGCCGTCACCGTCTCGGTGCTGCCACCCGCGGTGACGATCCCGGCCGGCGGCCAGGGGACGACGACGGTCGCCGTCAGCGGCAACACGCGCGGCGAATCGGCGGACATCACCGCCTATCCGCCGGACGGCATCCTGGTGTCGCCCACCCAGAGTTCGACGCACGACCAGTTGCCGCTGACGGTGAGCGTGGCGCCCACGACCACCCCCGGCGACTATCTGGTCCGCGTCGAGGCCAACTTCCCCTCGCTGGGCTCGCACAGCTCGACGACGCTGACGGTGCACGTGACCCCCGCAGCCGGAGGGGCCGGAGGCGCCGCGGGGAGCGCGGGGACCGGGGGCGCCGGAGGGACGGGCGCGATGGGCGGTGCGGGAGGGGCCCCGGCCTCACCGGCCGGTTGCTACCCGGACTGCATCGAAGCGCTGCGGCGGCAGTGCATCCCGGCGGCGCCCTGCACGTCCAGCCAGACGCCACCGCCCGCGTATCCCCCGAACTTTTACTTCTGTTACGACAACGGCGTGCGCATCGCCAGCATGTCGACGTCGACGGGATCGTTGCACACGCAGTACCAGGCGGACGGCACCTCGGTCTGCTTCACCATCGAGACCACGTTCTCGGGAACGTCCGGGCGAAACGTGACCGAGACGTGGAAGAACGCGGCCGGCGCCGTGGTCGGCACCGAGACCTACGACAGCATGGACGCGAGCGGTGGCCTGGTGCACAGCGTGTCGTGCGGTGGGCAGACCTACACCGTCGACACCACGGTGGACGGCTGCGCGACGCCCAGCGACTGCGCGACGGTCGCTGTCCCCACCACGCCCGGGGGCGCCGGCTGCATCGCCCCCAAGAACTGACGCCCCCGTCGGCGTACGGGCGCGTGGCTCAGGTCGTGTAGAAGCCTGCCTCCAGATCCGCGAGAAGCCCCGGCTGCGCGGGCTTCCAGCCCAGCCGCTGCTGGGTGAGCGCGCTGGAGGCCGGCTGATCCATGGCCAGGAAGCGGCCCAGCCAGCCGAAGTGCGGGGCCACCTCGCCGGGGGCAATCGATGTGGTGGGGACGCCCAGCTTTCGTCCGATGACCTCGGCGATCGCGCGCAGGGTGATGCTCTCCTCCGCGACGCCGTGAAAGACCGCGCCGGCGGGCGCCTGCTCGAGCGCGAGGCGGAACAGGACCGCGGCGTCGAGGCGATGCACGGCGCTCCACCGGCTTTTGCCGTCGCCGATGAAGCCGGACACCCCTTTCTGCCGGGCCGTGTCGGCCAGCGTCCTGATGAAGCCGTGATCGCCCTGGCCGTGGACGGTCGGCGACAGGCGAATGGCCGACACGCGCACGCCCTGCTCTTTCAGCTTCAGCGCCTCGGCGGCGTTGGCGGCGCGGGGATGGACGGCGGGGTTGAACGGGATGTCCTCGGTCGCCACGCTCCCCGAAGCGACCCCCAGCACGCCCGAGGCGAACACGAACGGCCGCGTCGAGCCGGCCAGCACCTGGCCCATCGTCGCGATGGCGCGGCGGTCGGTCTGGATCGACGCCTCGAAGTCATTGAAGTCGTGAATGAAGCCCAGGTGGATCACGCCGTCGCTGGCCTCGGCGCCGCGGCGCAGGCTGTCCAGGTCGTTCAGATCTCCGCGCAGCGCCTGGCCCCCCGCGGTGGCGATGGCCAGGGCCGACGCCTCGGAGCGGGCCAGGCCCACCACCTGATGTCCGGCCGCGAGCAACTCGGGCACCACGGCGGAGCCAATGAAACCAGAGGCGCCGGTGACGAATACGCGCATGTGAACCCTCCTTCGTTTCTCGAACGCTGGACCGGGCGACGTCATGTCAGTCGCTGTCATCAGCGATAGCACGTGATGTCAGTGGCCGCAATGGCGTGATGTCAGTGACTGCCGTAGGATGGAACACTCAGGATGGCCCGCTGGGAACCGAACGCGCGCGAACGCCTGGTCGAGGCCGCCCTGACGCTGTTCCAGGAGCGGGGCTTCGACGAGACCGCGGTGGCCGACATCGCCGCGCGGGCGGGCCTGACCGAGCGGACGTTCTTTCGCTACTTCGCCGACAAGCGTGAGGTGCTGTTCGGCGGCTCGTCCGAGCTGGAGGGGCTGCTGGTGGGCGGGATCGCGGCCGCCCCCTCCCCGCTGTCGCCGCTCGACGCCGTCGCGCACGCCCTGGAGGCGGCGGCGTCGTTCTTCGACGGGCGCCGCCCTTTCGCGAAGAGCCGCCAGGCCGTCATCGCCGCGCACCCGGCGTTGCAAGAGCGCGAGCTGATCAAGCTCGCGTCGCTGGCCACCGCGATGGCGGGCGCGATGCGCCAGCGCGGCACCCCCGAGCCGGCGGCCAGCCTGGCCGCCGAGGCGGGCATGGCCGTGTTCAAGCTGGCCTTCGCGCGCTGGACAGGGGACGCCCACAAGCGCCCGCTCGCCCAGCACCTGCGCGAGGCGCTGGAACAGCTGAAGGCCATCACGACAGGCCTCGACCGGGTGGGGCGGGCCCGCCCGCGGAAGACCGAGCGCGCGGCGCGCCCCCGGGGCGACAGGTCGGCCAGCGGCACCGGCTGACGCGGCGGAGGTCCTCGCCGGCCGTCGCCCGGCCCCGCCCTCATCGGCGTGTCGCCATCGGCTCGTCCTTGGCCCTTGGCCGGCGCCCAGCAGGGCCGCTGCCGCGACCTTTTTCAGCCGGTCTTTTGCAGCGCGGCCAGGATGCGAAAGCCGATCAACCGGAACACCCACGCAGGTAGCGCCGCCTCGGCCCGGTACAGCCGTCGCCACAGCGGCAGGGGCAGCATCGGCTTGCTGCGGAACCCCCCCGAGCCGGGGTACGCCATCCCCGCCAGCCGTTCGACGCTGACCAGCGCGAGGCGGGGGAAGCGCCGCGCCAGCTCGGCAGCCCCGCGCGCGCGATCGAACAGCAGCGTCGGGATCGCCTGGTTGGAATCGAACGGATCTTTTTCCGCCGCCGCGCCGGTCCCGGGCGCCGCCAGCTCGGCCAGGGGATCGACGGTCATGCGCACCGGCTCGTCGTGGAACAGCTTGTAGACGGGGTAGGACAGCGGGCTGACGTAAGGCTCGCACAGCACCACGCGACCGCCCGGCGCCAGCGCGCGCGACGCCTCCGCGAAGAAGGTGGCGGGCGAGGACAGGTGGTGCAGCACGTCGAAGAGCACGAGCGCGCCCACCGTCCCGTCGGCGAACGGCAGCCGCTCGGCCCCCATCTCGCGGTCGTGCCAGGGCGCGCGCACCACGTCGGTCAGCAGCAATTCGGGGATGAAGCCGCGGGCGAAGCCGGGCCCCGACCCCAGCTCGACGAACGGCCCCAGCGTGGGCGCCGGCAGCAGCGCCCGCACCCGCCCGTACCAGTCGGCGTACTGCTCTCGCAGCGCCGCGTTGTCGTCCCACGCCCGCCGGTGCTCCGCGAACCGCTCCAGCGTGCGCGCGCGCTGTGCGTCGGTCAGCGGCATCGCTACACGAACTTCAGCTTGCGCGCGGCGATCATGGACATGCGCAGCAGCAGCAGGCCGTGCTTCCAGCGCGAGATGTTCGTCTCGCCGTACGTGCGGTCGCGGTAACGCACGGGGATCTCCGCGATCTTCAGGTTCAGGCGAGCCGCCCCGAAGATCAGGTCGAAGTCGCCGAAGGGATCGAAGTCGCCGAAGTAGGACCGGTTGGCGGCGATCCGCTCGTAGTCGCTTCGCCGCAGCACCTTGGTGCCGCACAGCGTGTCGCGGATCGGCTGCTGCAGCAGGTACGTGAACAGCTGCGAGAAGGCGACGTTGCCGATCTTGTTGAAGAAGCGCATCGCGCCGCTCTCCATCGGGTAGACGAGGCGCGTGCCCTGCACGAAGTCGGCCTGCCCGCGCGCCGCCACCTCGTAGAAGCCCGGCAGGTCTTCGGGCGGCACCGTCAGATCGGCGTCCAGGATCATCAGCAGATCGCCGGTCGCCTTGGAGAAGCCCATGCGCACGGCGTCGCCCTTGCCCCTGCCCGTCTGCTGATAGGCCGACAGCTTCAGCGGGCCGCGATAGGCGGCCACGCAGCGCTGGATCGTCGCCCAGGTGTCGTCGGTGGAGTTCCCTTCGACGAAGATCAGCTCGGTGTCGCCGCCCATCACGGGCGTGCGGTCGATCGCCGCCTGGATGTTGCCGGCCTCGTTCCGCGCCGGCACGACCACGCTGACCGACAGGCGCCGCGGCACCGCCTCGCGCCGCCGCTTTCGCAGGACGTAGATCCGGTACAGCGTCAGTCGTTCCATCCCCGGGACGCGGGCCAGCACCTGGTTCAAGCCGGCTGCCAGCCCCGGCACGCCCAGCGGCAACATCATGCGGTCCTCGGCGCGGACGATCTCCAGCCCGGTGAGGTCGAACAGGTTGCGGAAGTCGCTGTCCGACAGCCAGTTCGCCGTCGGCGCCGGACGCTTCCACCCCACCCGCTCGGCCAGGCGGGTGGGCAGCTCCCACAGGAAGTTGAACACGGTCAGGTAGATGCGCCCGTCATCCGCCAGGCGCGCGTTCAACCCCTCCAGCAGCGCCTTCACATCGAGGACCGAGTGCACCAGGCGATCGCACACGATGGCGTCCCACCGGTCGGGCCCCTTCGCGCCCGCCTGGGCGGCGGGCGGGTCCAGCACGTCGGCGACGTCGAACTGCACGTCGGGATAGTGGCGGCGCGCTTCGGCCACGTTCTCGGCCAGGAAATCGATGCCGGCGCGGTGCTGCTGCGGCAACGCCCCGATCAGGTCCCCCCATCCGGAGCCCACCTCCAGCACGCGGGCGTCGGGAGGGATCAACCGGCCCAGCGCCTCGCGCAGGTCGGCGTTCATGAAGTCGCGCGCCGCCGGATGGCGGGGCGCCTCGTGCGCGCGCAGGAAATACGCGCGCCATTCGGCGGCCAGAAGCTCCGAGCGCGAGGGCACCCGCGCGCTCGATGGATCATCCGGCGCCGCGGTCGCGGCGGTGGACACGGTGGTCTTCCTATTCCTCTTCTTCGAGCGGGTACGACTGGCGGAACTTCTCGCCCGGGCGAATGACCACGGTCTCGTTACGGGTCAGGTTCATGTCGGGCCGCCGGAACATCAGCTTGTGCTTGCCGCAGGGGATGCTCTCCGAGTACGGCGTGTGGCGGCCGGTGTTACGGCCATCGATCCACACCTCGGACCAGGGACGCGTGCCCACCGTGATCGTGCAGTCGCCGCCACCGGCCGACGAAGCATCGTCGCTGCGTGACGCCGAGGAGCTGTCGTCATCCGACCGCGGCTCGCGGGCCGGGCGCGTCGGACGGCGGTGGGGCTGCCCGGCCCCTTGAGCCAGCGGGCCACCGGCGCCCGCGCCGGCACCGGCGCCGGCCCCCGCCCTGGCCTGCTCGCCCGCAGAACCGCCACCTTGCTGGGGGGCCGCCTGCGCGCCCCCCCGCGAAGGCTCACCCACCATCACCAGGTTCGCCTTCACCTTCTTGATGACACCCGGCTCGATGACGACCTCTTCGCTCCAGGGCTGCAGCTTGGGGTCGCCCTTGATCTCGAACAGGTGCTTCCCGGGAGGAATCTTGTAGGCCCGGAAGTCGGTGCGCGCCTGCCCGTCGGGACCGGCCATCGGGTTGCCATCCAGCCAGACCAGCCCACCGGGCGGCACGCTGGTCAGCTCGAAGCCGGTGTCCGCCGATGGCTCCAGCGTGACGGCGACGTTCGCGCTCTGGCCGGAGTGCACGACCACGCTCTGGTCGTTGCGCGTGTAGCCGGGACGGACGATCGAGATCGTGTAAGGCCCGGGCGGACGCTCCAGCGTGAACGGCGTCTTGTCGGCCACCTTCACGTTGTCGACCAGGACCGTCGCCTCGGGCGGGGTCGTCGCGATCTCCACCTTGCCCGGCCGATTCTGGTACCAGTAATAGCCGGCGGCCCCCACGGCGCCCACCGCCAGCACCACCAGCAGGAACATCGTGGCGCCCTTGCCCTTCGGCTTCGGCGCCATCGGACCGACGGTGGTCTGCTGCACCGGCACCTCGAAGGTCTGCGAGACCTGCGGGGCGGGGAACGACGGCACCGAGTTGCGCGTGGCGCGGTTCGCGCCCGGCGACGGCGTCGGCACGCGCCCCACCGGCGCGGAGGGAGCCGGCAGGTTCGGGGCCGGCATGCCGAACAGGGTCTTGGGGGCCCCCGCCGGGGGCCCCGGGACGCGCCCGGGGGGCGGCGCCGGGATTCGCGCGCCGGACGCGCCGGCCGCGGGCGTGTTGCCGCCACGCCCGGTCAGCTGAGGCTGGGGCGTGGCCAGCTGGGGCGCGGTGGCCGCCCTCAGCACGTCGGGCGGCGGCTCGTTGGCGACCGTCCGGTCGTCATCGTCCTCGAAGATGTCGCGGGTCTCGAGCAGCTCGGGCTCGTCCGTCGACTCCCGCTCGTAGATCTGGGTGTCCAGCTCTTCGTCGTCCCACTCGATCTCGTCTTTTGAACCGCGGTTTGCCATGTCATTCCGCTTCGTCGATTGCAGCGTGGAGTCTCGAGATGCCAGTGAGGATCCGCCCGCCGCCCCCGGGAGCCCCGCCCCGGACAGGCCCGCCCCGGACAGCGTCCGTCGCGCCGACGGCGCCGATGAGACGGCCGCCGCGCCCGGCGCCACGATCCGGCGGTACTGCTCCGCCTTGGCGTTCTCCTCTTCGATCTCGGCGGGGAACATCTTCTTCATCCAGCCCGCCAGATCCTTGCGCGAGTAGAGCTCGCCCTTCGTGTACAGAAAGGCCTGCAGGTCGTCGTGCAGATCGATGGCGTTCTGGTAGCGATCCTCGGGGTCCTTGGCCAGGACCTTCAGGACGATCCGCTCCAGCTCGTCGGGGATGTCCCGGTTGTAGGACGAGGGGGGCAGGATCTCGACGTTGCGGACCTTCTCCAGCGTGGAGAAGTCGCTCTCGCCCATGAATAGGCGCTCGCCGGTCAACAGCTCGTAAAGGACGATGCCCACCGAGAAGATGTCGCTGCGGCGGTCGATGGGAAGCCCGCGCACCTGCTCGGGCGACATGTACCCGAACTTGCCCTTCAGGATCCCCGCCTGCGTCTTCGAGGCCTTGCCGGCCGCCTTGGCGATGCCAAAGTCGATCAGCTTGATCTCGCCCTCGAAGCCGACCAGCACGTTCTGGGGCGAGATGTCGCGGTGGACCAGGTGCAGCTCGCGCCCCTGGGCGTCGCGCTTGTTGTGGGCGTAGTCCAGGCCCTCGCACACCTGCATGACGCAGTAGCAAGCCTGGGCGAAGGGCATCACCTCGTTGCGCTGGCGCAGCCGGTCGAAGATGGCCCGCAGGTCGCGGCCCAGCACGTACTCCAGCGCGATGAAGTAGCTGTCGTCGACCTTACCCAGGTCGA
>Ga0207695_10006126_pt1 | contig 15689 bp, 13 predicted proteins | sample KBSC54metaG_FD_184354 | JGI IMG/M metagenome (GOLD analysis project Ga0207695, IMG submission 184354) | Corn rhizosphere microbial communities from Kellogg Biological Station, Michigan, USA - KBS C5-4 metaG (SPAdes) (version 2) | ecosystem: Host-associated > Plants > Roots > Rhizosphere > Soil... | reverse complement strand
GCTCCGCCGCCCGGGCGTGGTCGCGGTGGGCGCCGCCCGACGGCTCGGGCACGATCAGGTCGACGACTCCGAGCGCAAGGCAGGCCTCCGCGGTCGGCCGCAGCGCCGCCGCGGCCCGCTTGGCCTCGCCGGCGTCCTTCCACAGGATGGCGGCACAGCCCTCGGGGGAGATCACCGTGTAGACCGCGTTCTGCTGCATGAGCACCCTGTCGGCGACGCCGATCGCGAGCGCGCCGCCGGATGAGCCCTCGCCGATGACGCAGGCGATCACCGGCACCGGGACGCGCATGAGCGTCAGCTGCGCGCGGGCGATCGCCCCCGACTGGCCGCGCTGCTCGGCGCCGACCCCCGGCGCGGCGCCCGGGGTGTCGATCAGGGTGACGATCGGGAACCCGAGCCGGCCCGCCAGGCTGAAGACCCGCATCGCCTTGCGGTAGCCCTCGGGGCTCGGCATGCCGAAGTTGCGGTACGTGCGCTGCTTGAGGTCGCGGCCCTTCTGGTGGCCGACGAATGCCACGGACTGGCCGCGGAACGAGCCGATCCCGGCCACGATGGCGGGATCGTCGCCCTCGGCGCGGTCGCCGTGGAGCTCGATGAAGTCGTCGCAGATCCGGTCCAGATAGTCCAGCGTGTAGGGCCGGTCCTGGTGGCGGGCGAGCTGCACCGCATGCCAGGCGTCGCGCTCGCCGCGGCGGCGGAAGAACCCGAACCGCTCGCGCTCAGTCGCCGACATCCGGCCCCCCGTTTCGGAACGGCCTCACGCCCGTCACCCGGCGGCGCACGCCGGCGAGCGCGCGCCCGATCGCGCCGACCGGGTCGATCTCGCCGACGAGCGACGGCGGCCGGTAGGGCGTGCCGCCGGCCAGGATGGCAGCCACCCGGGCGACCATGTCGCGCAGATCCGGCCGCGGCACGATCAGGTCGACGTGGCCGTGGCGGTAGTTCGACTCGGACATGCCGAAGTCGTCGGGCAGGCTCTCCCGCGTCGTCTGCTTCACGACGCGCGGCCCCGAGAACGAGAGCAGCGCGCCCGGCTCGGCGATGACGACGTCGCCGAGCGCGGCGAAGCTGGCGGCGACGCCGCCGGTGGTCGGGTGCACGAGGACGGAGATGAAGGGCCGGCCGGCCTCCTGGAGCTCATCGACCGACGCGACGGTCTTCGCCATCTGCATCAGGGCGAGCACGCCCTCCTGCATGCGGGCGCCGCCGGACGCCGCCACCGACACCAGCGGCAGCCGCCGCTCGAGGGCGAGGTCGGCGGCCCGGGCGAACTTCTCGCCCACCACCGAGCCCATCGACCCGCCCAGGAAGGAGAAGTCCATCACGGCCAGCGCCACGGGCGTCCCGCCGATGGCGGCGGCCCCCACGAGGGCCGCATCGCGCAGGCCGGTCGTGCGCGTGGCCGCGTCGACCCGCTCGGGATAGGGCTTGCTGTCGGTGAAGTCCAGCGGGTCGGACGAGTGCAGGCCGGCCGCGATCTCGGCGAACGAGCCCTCGTCGACGAGCTGCACGATCCGCTCCCGCGCCGTCACCGGGAAGTGGTGGCCGCAGTTCGTGCACACCCGCAGGTTGCGCACCATCTCGTCCTCGCGGTAGTGCGACGCGCACGTCGGACACGTGTTGCGGGTGCGATGCGCCGGCTCGCCCTTGCCGTTCGGCTCGTCGGAGCGGCTGATGTCGACGTTGATGTTCTGGGCCACGGCCGTTTCCCCCAGGTGCCGCCGTCAGTCTCCGTCGTCCCAGCGGCGCAGCACCAGCACGGCATTGTGCCCGCCGAAGCCGAACGAGTTCGACACCGCCACCTTCACATCGGCCTCCCGGCCCTCGTTGGGGATGTAGTCGAGGTCGCACTCGGGGTCGGGATCGCTGAGGTTGATCGTCGGGGGCAGGAAGCCGTCGCGCATCGCGAGCGCGGTCACCGCCACCTCGACCGCGCCGGTGGCCCCGAGCAGATGGCCGGTCTCGCTCTTCGTCGAGGAGATCGGCACCCGGGCGGCCACCTCGTCGCCGAGGGCCAGCTTGAGCGCCCGCGTCTCGGCCGAGTCCCCCGCGGGGGTGGACGTGCCGTGCGCGTTCACGTAGCCGATGTCGGCCGGCGCGACGCCTGCGTCCTCCATCGCCATCGTCATCGCCCGGGCCGGGTTCGTCCCCACCGGGTCGGGCTCGGTGACGTGGTGCGCGTCGCTGGACATGCCGTAGCCGAGCACCTCGGCGTAGATGCGGGCGGCACGGCTCCGCGCCCGCTCGAGCTCCTCGAGCACCAGGACGGCGGAGCCCTCGGAGAGGATGAAGCCGTCGCGGCCGGCGTCGAAGGGGCGGCTCGCGCCCTCCGGGTCGTCCAGCCGTCGCGAGAGCGCCCGCATGGTGCCGAACCCGCCCAGCGCGAGCGGCACGATCGGCGCCTCGACGCCGCCGGCCAGCATCGCGTCGGCCATGCCGGCGCGGATGTACATGGTGGCGTTGCCGAGCGACATGCCGGAGGCGGCGCAGGCGGTGCACTCGGTGGTGAGCGGGCCGCGCGTGCCGAGCGCCATCGACACCTCGGCGGCGCCCATGTTCGCGATCAGGGCGGTCACCCAGAACGGGTTCAGCCGGTCGGGGCCCGCGTCGAACAGCTTCGCGTGGGCCACCTCCTGCGTCTTCAGCCCGCCGATGCCGGTGCCGATCGAGCAGCCGATCCGGGCGGCGTCGGCGGCGATGTCGAGATCGGCGTCGGCGACCGCCTGGCTCGCCGCGGCGACGGACAGATGGGCGAACCGGTCGGTCTTGCGCACCGTCCGCTTGTCCATGTACTCGGTCGGGTCGAAGTTCTTCACCTGGCCGCCGATGTTCACCGAGCCCTCGGGCATGTCGAATCCCTCGACGCGACCGACGCCGGACTTGCCGGCCCGGATGCTCGCCCAGGTGTCGGCCATCGTGAGGCCGTTCGGCGTGACCGCGCCCATGCCGGTGATCACGACCCGGCGCCTGCCGTTGGTGCTCATATCCCCAACCCCCCGTCCACTGCCAGCACGTCACCCGTCACGAAGGCCGCCGCGTCCGACACGAGGAAGCGCACCGCGCGAGCGACGTCCGCCGGGTCGCCGAGCCGGCCGAGCGGCGTCTGCCCCAGGATCGCGTCGCGGGCGGCGTCGGGCAGCGCGTCGGTCAGCTCGGTCGAGATGTACCCCGGCGCGATCGCGTTGACACGGATCCCGCGCCCTCCCAGCTCCTTCGCAAGCGCCTTGGTGAGGCCGATCAGGCCGGCCTTCGACGCGGCGTAGTTCGTCTGCCCGGCATTGCCGTGCACGCCGACCACCGAGCTCATCGTCACGATCGCGCCGGCCCGCCGCTTCAGCATCGGCCGGGCGACGGCCCGGCAGGTGAAGAAGGCGCCGCCGAGGTTCGTGTCGACGACCGCGCGCCAATCGTCGTCCGAGAGCTTCATGATCAGGTTGTCGCGCGTGATTCCGGCGTTGCAGACGAGGATGGCGATCGGCCCGACCTCGGACTCGACCTGGCTCACGAGCGCCGCCGCGCCCTCCGGCGTCGAGATGTCGCCGGCGACCGCGGTCGCGGTCCCGCCGGCCTCGCGGATGCCGGCGCACACCGCCTCGGCGGCGTCCGCAGAACTGGCGTAGTTCACGACCACCTCGGCCCCGGCCGCGCCCAGCTCGGCGCACACGGCCGCGCCGATGCCGCGCGAGCCGCCCGTCACCACCGCGACCCGCCCCTCGAGCTCACGATCCGGCAAGGCTCGCCTCCGCCGCCTTCAGGTCATCCGGGGATCCCACCGAGACGGCGGTCACCGAGCGGTCGATCCGCTTCACGAGCCCCGAGAGCACCCCGCCCGGCCCGACCTCGACGAACGTGCGCACGCCGTCGGACACGAGCCCCTGCACGGACTGGGTGAAGCGCACCGGCGCCGTCATCTGCTCGACCAGCAGGCCGGGCACACGGTCGACCGTCTCGAGCTTGCTGGACACCGTCGACATGAACCGGGTGCGCAGCTCGCCGAAGTTCGCCGACCGGAGCGCGGGCTCGAGCCGGTGGGCGGCATCCTCGACCAGGGGGCTGTGGAACGCGCCCGAGACGCGCAGGCGCACGACCTTCGCGCCCAGGTCGCGGGCCTTCTCGCCCACGCCGGCGACGCCGTGCTCGCGCCCGGAGATGACGAGCTGGCCGGGGCAGTTGTAGTTGGCGGGCCACACGTCGCCCGTCTCGCGGCAGAGCCGCTCGACCTCGGCGTCCTCGAGGCCGAGGACCGCCGCCATGGCGCCGCGCGCCTTCGAGGCGGCCATCGCCAGGCCGCGCTCGCGCACGAGCCGCGTGACGACGCCGACGCCGACGCTGTCGGCAGCTGCGATGGCCGCGTACTCGCCGACGCTGTGCCCGACCACGACGTCCGGCTTGACGCCGAGCCGCTCCTGGATCGCCCGGAACGCGGCGAGCGAGCTCGCGACCAGCGCGGGCTGGGTCACCTCGGTCTGGGAGAGCTCCTCGATCGGCCCCTCGAAGCACACCCTGCGCAGATCGAAGTCGAGCTCCTCGGACGCCTCGTCGAACACCGCCGCGGCCTCGGGGAACTGGGCCACGAAGTCCCGCCCCATACCCACGCGCTGGCTCCCCTGCCCCGGGAAACAAAACGCCACCTTGCTCATCCTCGCTCCTTGAGAGGGATTGTCCATTCCATCACGCACGAGCCCCACGAGAGGCCGCCGCCGAACCCGACCATCAGCACGACGTCGCCGGGCCGGATGCGCCCGGAACGGTATGCCTCGTCGAGGCAGATCGGGATCGATGCCGCGGACGTGTTGCCGTACCGGTCGACGTTCGCCACCACCTTCTCGGCGGGGATGCCCAGCCTCCGGGCGGCGTGCTCGATGATCCGCAGGTTGGCCTGGTGGGGCACGAACACGTCGATGTCGTCCACCGTCATACCGACGGCGTCGAGCACACGTTCGGCCGACTCCACGCTGACCGTGGTCGCGAACTTGTAGACCTGGGGGCCGTCCATCGTCACGTACGGGCCGGCGGCGGGCGCCCGCGAGTGCCCGGCGGCGGCCACCTTGAGCAGGTCGCCGCCCTCGCCGTTCGACCCCAGTTCGAAGCCGAGCAGGCCGCTGTTCGAGCCGTTCGCGCGCAGCACCACCGCGCCGGCGCCGTCGCCGAAGAGCACGCACGTCGACCGGTCGTCCCAGTCGAGCAGCCGGGAGAACACCTCGGCACCGACGACGAGCGCCGAGTCGGTCAGCCCGGAGGCGACCTGGCCGTAGGCCTGGGCGAGCGCGAACACGAAGCCGGTGCAGGCGGCCGAGAGGTCGTAGCCGGGCACGCCGGCCGCGCCCAGGCGCTCGCCGATCAGCGTCGCCGTGGCCGGGAAGTAGTAGTCGGGGCTGGCCGTCGCCACCACGATCACGCCGACGTCGGAGGCATCCATTCCGGCCGTCTCGAGCGCGCGCCGCGCCGCGGCGGTGCCGAGGTGGGCCGCCGACTCCGCGTCGGAGGCGATGCGGCGCTCGCGGATGCCGGTGCGGCTCGAGATCCACTCGTCGCTCGTCTCGATGCGGGTCGCGAGCTCGTCGTTCGTCACCACCCGCTCGGGCGCGAACGAGCCGACGCCGAGCATCTCGACGCCGCGGCGGCAGGCGGTGATCACGCGTCCGCCTCCATCGTCGTGAGCGCGAAGGTGAGCGCCGCCCGGCAGGCCAGCTCGCCGCCGACGTGCGCGCTCGCGTCGGCCTTGCCGATCGGGCCGCGGAGGCGGGTGATCTGGCACTCGAGGTCGAGCACGTCGCCGGGCCGCACGATGCGCTTGAAGCGGACGTCGTCGATCCCGGCGAAGAGCGCCAGCTTGCCGGCGAAGTCGGGATGGGCGAGGCCGCAGACGGCCCCGAGCTGGGCCAGCGCCTCGACCTGGAGCACGCCCGGCATGATCGGATTGCCGGGGAAGTGGCCGGCCAGATACCACTCGTCGGCCTTCACCAGGTAGCGGCCGGCGGCGCGCACGCCCGGCTCGAGCTCGGTCACCTCGTCCACGAGCAGGAACGGCTCGCGGTGGGGGATGATCGCGCGGATGCCGTCGCGATCGAGCGGGGCCGTCACAGACAGGCCGCCGCGAGCCCGGGCGCCATGGCGTCGCGCATGCGCAGGCGGCCGCGGTGGGCGTGGCACTTCACCGTGCCGACGGGCATGTCCATCGCCTCGGCGATCTGCTCGTAGGAGAGCGAGAGCACGTCCTTCATCACGAGCACGCGGCGCTGGACTTCCGAGAGGTTCGCCATGCAGGCCCGCAGCTCGGCGCGCTGCTCGCGCTGCACCGCCACGTCCTCCGGCACCTCGGCCGCCGGCGACTCCGGCACGGCGTCGAGGGGCTGGTGGCGGCGGCGGCGCTGGCGCACGGCCAGGTCGCGGCAGGTGTTCGCGACCAGGCTGTGCAGCCAGGTCTGGAACCGGGCCTCCCCCCTGAACTGTCCGATCCGCGTGCACAGCTTGGCCAGCGCCTCCTGGGCGGCGTCCTCCGCATCCTGGGTGTCCGCGAGCAGGTAGGCGGTCAGCCGGCGAACGCCCGGCGCATGCCGCTCGACGAGCGCCTCGAGCGCGCGCTCGTCGCCGTCCTTGGCGCGTACCGCGAGCACCAGGTCGGAGAGGGATGCATACGCCGGCCGGTCACGTACCCGATCACGGAACGTCAGACGCGCCTGGGCGCGTTTGGGTTGCGGGAACATGGGCGCACTATTCTAGTGATGACGTGGAGGACTCGCTCCGGCCCGAAGCCGTCTCGCCGCTGTTTCGGGGCCGGTTCGGCCATCCCTACATCTATCGCCCCAGCTGCCCGACCACCCAGGAGCTCGTGCGCGGGCTCGCAGAGGGGGCCGTGGCGTCGTGCGAGCAGCAGACGGCGGGCCGCGGGCGGCTGGGGCGGCAGTGGGTCAGCCCGTGGGGCGCGGGCGTCCTGTTCTCGCTCGCGCTCGAGCCGCGGACGCCGGCCGAGCGGCTGCCGCCGTTCGGCCTGGTGGTCGCAGAGGCCGTGTGCGAGGCCTGCTGGCCCGAGGCGCAGGTGCGCTGGCCGAACGACGTCGTCGTGCGCGGGCAGAAGCTGGCCGGGGTGCTCGCCGAGCTGCGCGACGGCCGGCTGGTGGTCGGCGTCGGCGTGAACGCGAACCACGCCGCCGGCGAGCTGCCGCCGGGCGCGCGGGTGCAGGCGACCTCGCTTCGGATCCTGCGCGGCGCGCCGGTCGACCGGCCCCAGCTCCTGGCCGACCTCGTGGCCTCGATCGAGGCCCGCTACGCGCGCTTCGAGCAGGAGGGGTTCACCGGCCTCGAGCGGGACGAGCTGCGCGGCCGCCGGGTCGAGCTGGCCGGTGGCGCAAGCGGCGAGAGCACGGGCGTCGACGAGCACGGCCGGCTGGTCGTCGGCGGACGCGCGCACACGTCGGCCGAGGTGACCGCCGTTCTCGTGGGCGAAGGCGGCGGTGACTACACTTCCCTTGACACGGAGGCCGAGTGCCAAGACGGATCCTGATCGCGGCGGTGGCGGCCCTGGCGCTCGTCGCCGGAGCGACGACGGCCGGGCCGGCGAGGGCGGCGGGCAACCAGCCGCTGGTGCTGGCGATGCGCCTCGACACCGAGATCAATCCCGTCTCCGCGAGCTTCGTCAAGGACTCGATCTCGACAGCCGAGAGCGACCACGCCGCCGCCCTCGTCATCCTCATGGACACCCCCGGCGGCGACTCGACGTCGATGAACGACATCATCCAGGCCGAGCTGCAGTCTACGGTGGCCGTGATCGTCTACGTCGCGCCGGAGGGGGCCCGGGCGGCGTCGGCCGGCGCGGTCATCACGATGGGCTCCGACGTGGCCGCGATGGCGCCGACGACCCACATCGGCGCCGCCACGCCGATCGACGCGTCCGGCCAGAACCTGGGGTCCGACCTGCGCCGCAAGGTGCTGCACGACGCCGTCGCCCAGATCACCAGCCTGGCCACGTCGCACGGCCGCAACGCCCACGCCGCGAAGCTCATCGTCACGAACGCGAACGAGTACACCGCGCCCCAGGCGCTCCACGCCAACCTGATCGAGCACGTTGCCCGCAGCCTGCCGGTGCTGCTCGGGCAGGTCGACGGGACGACGACCACGTACACGCAGAAGCCGATCGTCCTTCACACGGCAAACGCGCACATCGAGTACATCGACATGCCGTGGACGCTCCGGCTCCTGAACGTCCTGATCGACCCGAACCTGCTCTACCTGCTCTTCCTGGCGGGCATCATGGGGATCGCCTACGAGGTCTTCCACCCCGGCGTGATCCTGCCGGGGACGCTCGGCGCCGTGTCGCTGATCCTGGCCCTCTTCGGCTTCTCGATCGTCTCGATCAACCTGGCCGGTGTCGTCCTGATGATCTTCGGGGTGGCCCTGCTCGGCCTGGAGGCGTGGGTGTCCGCGCACGGCCTGATGGGCATCTCCGGCGTGATCGCGATCGCGGCGGGAGGCCTCATGCTCTTCCGCACGCCCGGCGAGGGCGTGAGCCCGTTCCTGGTGATCGGGATGAGCGTCGTCGCCGGCGTGCTGCTGGCGTTCGTCGCCACCAAGGTCGTCGCGGCCCGCCATTCGCCGGTCACGAGCGGCGGCGGCGCGCTCGCGCTGGTCGGCCGCACCGCCGTCGTCCGCACCCGGCTGCAGCCGCACGGGCAGGTGTACCTGCACGGCGAGCTGTGGCAGGCCGAGACGGCCGGCGGCGACGTCGAAGCCGGACGTGAGGTCGTCGTCGAGTCCGTCGACGGGCTTACGCTGCGGGTCACCCCGGCGCCCGCGCCCACCACCGAAGGAGTCACCACGTGATCCTGCTCGCCTCGCTCGCCCCGATCATCGTCGTGGCGGTGCTCGCCGCCTTCGCCATCGCGCTCCTGGCAAGCTCGGTGCGGGTGCTGCGCGAGTACCAGCGCGGCGTCGTCTTCCGCCTCGGCCGGCTGCTCGGGGCGCCCAAGGGGCCGGGCCTCTTCCTGCTGATCCCGATCATCGACCGGATGGTGCAGGTCGACCTGCGCACCATCACGCTCGTCGTCCCGCCGCAGGAGGTCATCACCCGCGACAACGTGCCGGTGCGGGTGAACGCGGTCGCCTACTTCCGGGTCGTGAACCCGACCGCCGCGATCGTGGAGGTGGCCGACTTCGGCCTGGCCACCTCCCAGATCTCGCAGACGACGTTGCGCAGCGTGCTCGGCCAGCACACTCTGGACGAGCTCCTGTCCGAGCGCGACAAGATCAACCAGATCCTGCAGCAGATCATCGACGAGCAGACCGCGCCGTGGGGCGTCAAGGTGAGCGTCGTCGAGGTGAAGGACGTCGAGATCCCGACCGGCATGCAGCGGGCGATGGCGCGCCAGGCCGAGGCCGAGCGCGAGCGGCGCGCGAAGGTGATCGCCGCCGAGGGCGAGTTCCAGGCCTCGGCCAAGCTCGCCGACGCCGCCGCCGTGATCGCCGAGCACCCGATCGCCCTCCAGCTGCGCTACCTGCAGACGCTGCTCGAGATCTCGGGCACGAACAACACCTCCACGATCCTGCCCGTACCGCTCGACCTGCTGCGCGCGCTGCGGCCCGGAGGAGACGCCGAATAGCGCTCGACCTGCGCCGCAGCCCCCTCACGGGGGTGCCGGTGGTCGTCGCTCCGGGCAGGTCGTCCCGCCCGGGGGCGCTCGGCCGCACAACCCGCATCGCCGACGCGGCCACCTGCCCGTTCTGCGAGGGCCACGAGGCGATGACCCCGCCCGAGGTGCTCGCCCTCGGCCGCGCGTCGGCGCAGGCCGACACGCCCGGATGGGCGGTGCGCGTCGTCCCGAACAAGTTCCCGGCCATCCCCGGCCAGGAGGTCGTGATCCACGGCCCCGCCCACGTGACGGCGTTCGCCGAGCTGCCCGACGACGTGGTGCGCGAGGCGCTCCGCGCCTGGGAGCTGCGGCGTGCGCATCACCGCGCCGCCGGCGCGGCCTACCTGCTCGCGGCGATCAACGAGGGCCCGGCGGCCGGCGCCTCGCTCGACCACTCCCACTCCCAGCTCGTGCCGTTCGACCACGTCCCGCCGGCGGCCGCAGACGAGCTGCCGGCGTTCGCCGGCGAGTGCGCGCTGTGCGCCGCGCTGCGCGACGAGGACGGCCGCACGGTGCGCCACGCCGACGGGCTGCGCACGTTCGCGCCGCGCTGGAGCCGGTTCGCCTACGAGCTCTGGATCGTGCCCGACGCCCACGCCGGGGAGCCGGCCGGCACGGCGTCCCTGGCCGATGCGCTCATGCACGCCGCCCGCAGCCTGCGCGCCGTCCTCGGCGAGGGGCTGGCCTGGAACGCCGTCCTGCACGCGCAGCCCCTGCGCGGCGACGATCCGTTCCACTGGCACGTCGAGATCTGGCCGCGGCTGGCCGTGGCGGCGTCGGTCGAGCTCGGCGCCGGGATCTGGGTCAACATCGTCGACCCCGACGTCGCCGCCCGCGAGCTGCGGTCGGTCAGCGAGTGACTCGGGGACAGTCCCCGGACGGGGACTGTCCCCTACACAGCTCCATCTCCACCGCCGTCGGTGGCACCCGGTGCATCGCCGTTCTCGACGTCGAGCCCGGTCTGGGGGTCGTCCGGCGCCTGCGGCTCGGTCACGCGGGCGATGCTGCCCACGCGGTCGTCGCCGCGCAGGTTCATCAGCCGCACGCCCTGCGTGGGCCGGCCCATCCGCGAGATGCCGTCGACCGCGGTGCGGATGATCGTGCCCTCGCGGCTGATCAGCATCACCTCGTAGCCGTCGCGGACGATCATGGCCCCGGCCAGGCGCCCGCGCGCCTCGGTGTAGCGGATGGTGAGCACGCCCATCGTGCCGCGGCCCTTGGTCGGGTACTCCTCGATCCGCGTGCGCTTGCCGAAGCCGTTCTCGGTGACGACGAGCAGGTCCTGCTCGTCGCGGGCGATCTCGACGGCGATGACCTCGTCGCCCTTGCGCAGCTTCATGCCGGCGACGCCGGTGGCGCCGCGGCCCATCGGCCGCACATCCTTCTCGGAGTAGCGCACGGCCTGGCCGTTGCGCGACACCATCAGCACGTCGTCGTCGCCGTCGGTCAGGCGCACCCCGATCAGCTCGTCGCCCTCGCGCACCTTGAGCGCGATGATGCCGTCGGCCCGCAGCACGGTGTCGTAGGCCTTGAACTCGGTCTTCTTGACGACGCCGTTGCGCGTCCCGAACAGCAGGTAGCGGCCCTCGCCGTAGTCGCGCGTGTCGATCACGGCCCGCACCTTCTCGTCCTGGCGCAGCGGCAGCACGTTCACGAGCGCGCGGCCCTTGGACTGGCGGTTCCCGGTCGGAAGCTCGTGCACCTTCACCCGGTAGACCTTGCCGACCGTCGTGAAGAAGAGCAGGTAGTCGTGCGTCGAGGCAACGAACAGGTGCTCGATGTAGTCGTCCTCCTTGGTGTCCATGCCCATCACGCCGACGCCGCCGCGGCCCTGGACGCGGTACGCGTTGAGCGCCAGCCGCTTGATGTAGCCGGAGCGGGTGATGGAGATGACCATGTCCTCCTCGGCGATCAGCTGCTCGAGGTCGATCTCGCCCTCGGCCGGCACGATCTCGGTGCGGCGCTCGTCGCGGAACTGGTCGCGCACCTCCTCGAGCTCCTCGCGGATCACCCCCATCAGCCTGGCCTCGTCGGCCAGGATGCCGCGCAACTCCGCGATCCGCTCCATCAGGTCGGCATGCTCGTCCTCGATCCGCTTGCGCTCGAGCCCCGTCAGCGCCCGCAGGCGCATGTCGAGGATGGCCTGGGCCTGGATCTCCGTCAGCTCGAACCGCTCCTGGAGCCCGGCGCGGGCCGTGTCGGCGTCGTCGGCGGCCCGGATGAGGGCGATCACCGCGTCGAGGTTGTCGAGCGCGATCAGGTAGCCCTCGAGCACGTGCGCCCGCCGCTCGGCCCGGTCGAGCTCGAACTTGGTGCGGCGGGTGACGACCTCCTTCTGGTGGTCGAGGTAGTGCACGAGCATCTGCCGCAGCGAGAGCGTGCGCGGGACGCCGTCGACCAGCGCGACCATGTTCACGCCGAAGGTGCTCTGGAGCGGCGTGTGCTTGAAGAGCTTGTTCAGGACGACCTTGGGGATCGCGTCGCGCTTGAGCTCGACCGCGATCCGGGTGCCGGTCCGGGCGTCCGAGAAGTTGTTGACGTCGGCGATCTCGGTGATCACCTTGTCCACGGCCAGCTGCGCGATCTTCTTCTCGACGCCCTCGTCGCCGCCGCGCCGCACCTGATAGGGGAGCTCGGTCACGACGAGCGCGGTGCGGCCGCCCTTGAGATCCTCGGTGTGCACCTTCGCTCGCATGACGACCCGGCCGCGGCCCGTCTCGTAGGCCTCACGGATCCCGCTGATGCCCATGATGGTCGCTCCGGTCGGGAAGTCCGGGCCCTTGACGTGCGTCATCAGCTCGTCGATGCCTGCCTCGGGGTTGTCGATGAGGGCGATGCAGGCGTCGACTGTCTCGGCCAGGTTGTGCGGCGGGATGTTCGTCGCCATGCCGACCGCGATACCGGCCGAGCCGTTGACGAGCAGGTTCGGGAACCGGGATGGGAGCACCACGGGCTCGCGATGGCGGCCGTCGTAGTTCGGCTGGAAGTCGACCGTGTCGGAGTCGATGTCGCGCAGCAGCTCGACGGCCAGCCGGTCGAGGCGGCATTCCGTGTAGCGCATGGCCGCCGCCGGCCAGCCGTCCTGGTTGCCGAAGTTGCCCTGACCGTCGACCAGCGGGTAGCGCAGCGAGAACCATTGCGCCAGGCGCACGAGCGTGTCGTATGCGGCGGTGTCGCTGTGCGGGTGGTACTTGCCGAGGACGTCGCCGACGACGCGGGAGCACTTCGAGTAGGGCCGGCCCGGCTGGAGGCCGGCCTCGTTCATCGAGTGCAGAACGCGCCGGTGGACCGGTTTCAGGCCGTCGCGGACGTCGGGGAGGGCACGGGACACGATCACGCTCATGGCGTAATCGAGGTAGCTCGTGCGCATCTCCTCCGTCAGGTCCTGCGGCTCGATCCTGCCGCCGCCCAGCGTGTCAGTCGCCATCGATCGGGCCTCTCACCTCAGACGTCAAGGAATTTCACATCGCGGGCATTGCGCTCGATGAAGTCGCGGCGCGGCTCCACTCGCTCGCCCATGAGCATCGTGAATGTCTGGTCGGCCGCCGCGGCGTCGTCGACCGAAACCTGCTTCAGCACCCGGTTCTCGGGGTTCATCGTCGTCTCCCAGAGCTGCTCCGGGTTCATCTCGCCGAGGCCCTTGAACCGCTGCAGGTTCAGGCCCTCCTTGGCCATCTCCAGGATCATCGGGCGGAGCGCCTCGAACGTGTGCACGACCTCGGACAGCTTGCCCATGCGCAGGGTGAACGGCGGCGCGCCGGCCAGCTCGACGAGCCGGGCGTGCGTGGTGCGCAGGCTCTGGTAGCCGGAGCTCGAGAACAGCTCGAGCGAGATGACGGCCGTCTGAGCGGCCCCGGTCGCCTTCTCGATGATGCGCACCTTCAGGTCCCCGTCCTCGCGGCCCACCACCTCGACCCGATGCGGCTCCTCGTCGGGCACCTGCTCGGCGAAATAGCGCTCGAGGTCGGAGATGGTGGCGATGTCGTGCTCGATCAGGCGATGGTCCTTTGCGTAGTTGACTCCCACGGGGCGAAACTGCTCGCGCAGCTTGGAGGCCCACCCCTCGTACTCCTTGACGGCGCGCTGGAGCCGCTGCAACCGCGACTCGGTGAGCCGGGACGGCGTGCCGTCGCGATCCTTCACCTCGACCTTCGCCAGGCGCTCGCGCATCAGCCACTCCTCGAGCTGGAGCTCCTTCTCGAAGTAGCGGTCGTCGGAGCCGACCCGCAGCTTGTAGAGCGGCGGCTGGGCGATGTAGACGTAGCCGGCCTCGATCAGCTCCGTCATGTGCCGGAAGAAGAACGTCAGGATCAGCGTGCGGATGTGGGCGCCGTCGACGTCCGCGTCGCAGGTGACGACGATCTTGTGGTAGCGGGCGCCGGCGACGTTGAACTCCTCGCCGATCCCGGTGCCGACGGCGGTGATCATCGCCTGGATCTCGTTGTTCGAGAGCACCTTGTTGATGCGGGCCTTCTCGACGTTGATGATCTTGCCGCGCAGCGGCAGGATGGCCTGGAAGCTGCGGTCGCGGGCCTCGACGGCGCTGCCGCCGGCGCTGTCGCCCTCGACCAGGTAGAGCTCGGCCGACTCGGGGTTGCGCACGGAGCAGTCGGCCAGCTTGCCGGGCAGGCCGCCGCCGCCGAGCGCCGTCTTGCGCCGGATCAGCTCGCGCGCCTTGCGCGCGGCCTGGCGGGCCCTGCTCGCGGCGATCAGCTTGTTCACGATCGCGCGGGCCTCGTTCGGGTGCTCCTCCAGGTACTCGCTCAGGCGCGCGTTGCACGCCGACTGGACGATGCCGCGCATCGACGGGTTGCCGAGCTTCGTCTTCGTCTGGCCCTCGAACTGCGGCTCCTGCAGCTTCACCGAGACGATGGCGGCGAGACCCTCGCGGCAGTCGTCGCCGGTGAGCTCCTCGTCCTTCTCCTTGAGCAGGCCCTTGCTGCGGGCGTACTCGTTCAGCGTGCGCGTGAGCGCCGCCTTGAAGCCGGACAGGTGGGTGCCGCCCTCGTGCGTGTTGATGTTGTTCGCGAAGGAGAAGGTGGACTCGACGTAGGAGTTGTTCCACTGCATCGCCACCTCGACCTCGCCGTCCTCACCCTCGCTCTCGAAGTAGATGACGTCCTTGTGGACGGGCTCCTTGCTCGCATTCACGAAGGCGATGAAGTCGCGGATGCCGCCGTCGTACTTGAAGTCGGCCCGCTCACCGCCGGCGCGCTCGTCGATCAACTCGATGCGCAGGCCCTTCGTCAGGAAGGCCATCTCGCGCAGGCGCTGGCTGAGCGTCTCGAACGCGAAGTCGGTCTCCTCGAAGATGCCGCCGTCGGGCAGGAACGTGATCGTCGTGCCGGTCTCGGTCGTCTTCTCGGCCTTCTCGAGCTTGGTCATCGGCTCGCCGCGCTCGTAGCGCTGGCGCCAGACGTGGCCGTCGCGCTTGATCTCGAGCAGCAGCTCCTCGGACAGCGCGTTCACGACCGAGATGCCGACGCCGTGCAGGCCGCCGGAAACCTTGTAGCCGCCGCCGCCGAACTTGCCGCCGGCGTGCAGCTTCGTCATCACGACCTCGGCTGCCGGCAGCCCGAGCTCCGGCATGACGGCCACGGGGATGCCGCTGCCGTTGTCCCAGACCGTCACGCGGCCGTCGGGAGCGAGGTCGACCCGGATGTGATCGCAGCGGTCCTGCAGGGCTTCGTCGACGCTGTTGTCCACCACCTCGTAGACCAGGTGATGAAGACCGCGAGGGCCCGTGGAGCCGATGTACATGCCGGGTCGGCGGCGTACGGCCTCGAGGCCCTCGAGAACGGTGATGTCTTTGGCGTCGTAACCAGATTCAGTCAAACGAAACCCGCTTGAATAGGCGGAAAATGGGCTACCCGAAGTGTACCAGAGGCAGGTGTCGGATCCGGCCGGCGAAGACGGCCCGAAGGTGTCACAAATCAGCCGCGCAGCGTGCGGCTGATCGCGCGCTCGAGGCTGGCCGCGAGCTCCGCCGAGGGCACGTCTGCGACCAGCTCCCGGGCGCGCTTCGGCGCGTCCGGGTCGGGCGGCGGCAGGGGGTCGCGGCGC
>Ga0207695_10006125_pt1 | contig 15691 bp, 13 predicted proteins | sample KBSC54metaG_FD_184354 | JGI IMG/M metagenome (GOLD analysis project Ga0207695, IMG submission 184354) | Corn rhizosphere microbial communities from Kellogg Biological Station, Michigan, USA - KBS C5-4 metaG (SPAdes) (version 2) | ecosystem: Host-associated > Plants > Roots > Rhizosphere > Soil... | reverse complement strand
CCCCTCAGCGAAGCTAGCGGCGGGTATAAGCACGTCCGCCTTTGCCGTGGTCCGGCTGTTCAGGACGTCGAGCACAACGACCTTTTGGCAACGGTCAAAAAAAGCGTCGGCCCTGACCTCTGGAAGGACGCGGTACAGATCGCCTTCCACGATGATAGCCGTAAGATCAGCCTGGCCGCCCGGGACCGCAGCCGGGGCACTGAGAACGGCCTCGACAGACGGCGCGCGCATCATGGCCAGTCCCATACTGTTACATTCCGGTAACACATAGGCGATATTCGCCTCTGCCCCGTCCAGCGCCGCCGCGATATCATAAGCCGCCCTGATCAGGGCATCGCTGCAGCAGGAGACACCGCTGATGACGACCGGCCTTTTGGCGGATCGCAGGGCCCCCGCAATGGCCTGTGCCTTCGAGGCTTCTTCTTCACCGAGACCCGGCACCTCCGGCAGGGAGGGCCGGAGCAAATTAGCGATGGCAAATCCCAGCCTGGCGATCGTATCAGGCGCCGCATGCAGCACGCACGCGCTGACCTCGTCCAGCGGCGAGGGAGCCACCGTACAGTTGGCCAAAAAACCCTTCTGGTCCTGCGCAAATTCACGGATTGCCAGATCATTCCATACGGGAAGGGATAGCTGCTGCGCGGCCTGTTCGGCGGCAGTGTTCTGTACCGACTGTCGGACAGCCAGCGCCATTACGGGGGCGGTGTTCCAGACATCCTCTCCGAGTATTAATACGGCGTCAGCCGACCCAATGTCTTTGAGGGAAGCAGGACGGATCGGGCCCGAACCCAGGACCTCGACGATACGCCTCGTCAGATAGGCGCTGTCTTCCGACACCCCCTGGTAGAAGTTCTCTTTACCGACCAGCTGCATCAGCGCATAATTGCTTTCCATGGAAGCGCGCGGCGAGCCGATGCCGACCAGGCGCGGTCGGGAAGGCGACAAAAGATGTCTTAGCTCACCCATCAGCTCAGCCTCGTCGACCGCCTCCACGGTCCGGCCACGGACCAGCGATTGTTTGATCCGGTTGGGACTATTTACGAACTCATACCCATAACGACCGCGGTCGCACAAAAAATAGCCGTTCACTTCACCGTTAAACCGGTTGACGATACTGCGAAGTCCGCCATACCGTTCGCCGGCTGTGATATTGCATCCCAGGCTGCAATGCGGACAGACGGAAGGCGCCATCGTAAGATCCCACTTGCGGGTGTAGTGCGTCTTCAGGGTCTTGTCGGTAAATACGCCCGTAGGACATATCTCTACGAGATTCCCGCTGAAAGGACTCTGCAATACACCGTCCTTCTCTCTTCCAAAATAAACATGGTTATGCGCCGAAAAGACATTCAGATCCTTTCCACCGGCATAGTCCCGGTAGAACCTGACACAGCGATAGCATTGTATACACCGGTTCATCTCATGATTGACGAGAGGGCCCAGATACTGATTCCGGTAGGTGCGCTTTTTATAGTGGTAGCGGCGATAGTCATGCCCCGTCATCACGGTCATATCCTGGAGATGACAGTTGCCGCCTTCGTCGCATACAGGACAGTCGTGAGGGTGATTGGTCATCAGCCATTCTATCACCTGCGACCGGAAATCCTTTGCCGATTTATCGCATATCGAAGCGTATAGACCATCCCTTATCGTCTCCATGCAGCTCATCACCAGCCGCCCCTTTGTATCCTGCTGGTCCTTAAAAATCTTTACCGCGCACTGCCGGCAGGCGCCCACGCTGCCCAACGCCGGATGCCAGCAGAAATAGGGCAGGTCGAAGCCCAGGCTCAGACAGGTCTCCAGCAGGTTCTTTCCCGCCGGAACCGCATATGGGATATTATCGATATAAATGGTCGGCATGGCTGTAAGGGCATTTTTTTTCCTTTATATGATCGTCAAAATCCGCCCTGAAATATTTCAGGGCGCTCTGCAATGGCTCCATCGCGCCGGGCGCCAGCGCACAAAAGGTGTTGCCCGGGCCGAGCATTTGCGTATGCATTTCCAGAAGCTGGAGGTCCTCTTCCGTCCCGTTGCCCTTTTCAATGGACAGCAGGACCTTTTCCACCCAGGGAAGACCCTCACGGCATGGGGTACACCAGCCACAGCTTTCCTGCGCAAAAAAATGCTGCAGGTTGTGTACAAAACCGACCGGGCAGGTAGCGTCGTCCAATACGATCATGGTACCCGTGCCAAGCCTGCTGCCCGCAGCCGAGACAGACCGGAAGTCCATTTTTATATCCAGATGCTCGCTCGTCAGAAAGTCCGTGGACGCACCGCCCGGCAGTACGCCCTTCAAGCCGAGCCCATCTTTCATACCGCCCGCATACTCTTCGATAAGCTCCCGCATCGGGACGCCCATCGGCAGCTCCCACGCGCCGGGACTCCTGACTTTCCCGCTGACCCCGTAGATCTTTGTGCCTCCATCGTCTTCACTTTGACTCAGGCTTTTGAACCACGCAGCCCCATTGTTTACAATATGCGGGATACAGCTGAGGGTCTCGACATTGTTGACTATAGTAGGTTTACCAAACAACCCGCTGACCTGGGGAAAAGGAGGTTTCGCTCTCGGCGTTGCCCGCTTGCCCTCCAGCGCATTCAGCAGAGCGGTCTCTTCTCCGCACATATAGCGGCCGACCCCCGTGTGCAGGCGCATGTCAAGGTTATATCCGCTGCCGAGAATATTCACACCCAGATAACCCGCGCCGTAAGCTTCCTGTATGCTTTTTTGCAGCAATTGCGCCGCATAACGGTAGGCCCAGCGCAGGAAAACATAGGAAATATTTGCCTGAATGGCATATGCAGCCAGGATCATCCCTTCGATCAGTTGGTGCGGGTTGCCTTCGATCAGCATCCGGTCCTTAAAAGTACCGGGCTCCATTTCATCGGCATTCGCTATAAGATATTTTGTTCGGGGTGCGCCCGCACCCATTGGTACAAAGCTCCATTTCATACCCGTGTTGAACCCCGCTCCCCCACGGCCCTTCAGCCCGCTGTCTTTTACCACCTGCTGCACATTCTCCGGAGAGATACCGGCAAGCGCCCTGCGGACTGCGGCATAGCCGCCCTCCATCTCATACTCCCTGATGGAGAAAGGCGGCCGGCCGGGATGAATATGTTGTGTGAGCGGGCGTTCCATGGTACAATTTATTGGTAATTGGATAGCAGCTCGTCGAGCACCTCAACGGTGACATCTTTATAGAGGGTCTCATCGATCATCAGCGAAGGGGCATGGTCGCAACAACCCAGACAGGCATTCGGCAATAGGGTAAAACGCTGATCTGTCGTGGTCTCGCCAAACCCTATGGAGAGCTTTTGCCGCAGCGCCGCGAAGAGCCTGCCATACCCCATAACATAGCACGAAATGCTGTCGCAGAGCAGGATCACGTGCCGGCCGACGGGTTTCCGGAATATAAGATTATAGAAGGTCGCGACACTATCCACTTCTGCTGCACCCATCTCCAGATAGTCGGCAACAGCTGCAATGCTCTCATCGCTGACCCATCCCCGGTGTTGCTGGATGACCTTCAACGCCTCAATGACTGCTGCTTTTTTATACGGCAGGAGATCAATTTCATGATCGATTGCTGCTATTTCAGCTGCTGTCAGCATACTGTCATTTTTTTCTGTTTCCATTCCCACTCATTGTTCCCTCCTCCTCATCGCTCCTTCCCACTCATCGGTCAATATCCGCCAGTACAAAGTCTACACTTCCCAATATGGAAAGCAGATCGGCAACCGTATACCCTTTGCTGATATAGGGAACCATCTGCATATGCGCAAACGAAGGTGTCCGTATCCGTACCCGGTAGGCTGCCGTATTGCCGTCGCTCACCAGATAGTAGCTATTGGCCCCTTTTGTGGCCTCGATACAGCTCATCGCCTCGCCGGCAGGGATCACAGGTCCCCAGCTGACGTTCAGGAAATGGGTGATGAGGGTTTCAATATCCTGCATCGTATACCGCTTCAGGGGAGGCGTGGTCAACGGATGATCCGCTTTATAAGACCCTTCCGGCATATTATTCAGACACTGCTCTACTATACGGAGACTTTGCCACATCTCTTCGATTCGCACCACCGACCGGTCGAAGCAATCTCCATTCTGCGCAACAGGAATATCGAAGTCAAACAGCTCATAGCCGGAATAAGGACGTTTTTTTCTGAAATCCCATTCCAGACCGCAGGCCCGCAGACCAGGCCCCGTCACACCCCATTCGATGGCCTCGTCCAGCGTATATATGCCGATACCTTTTGTACGGGCTTTGAACAGGCTGTTACGCAGGACCATATTCTTATACTCGTTCAGCTTTTTGGGGAAATACCGGACAAACCCGCGTACCATATCATCCCATCCGTGGGGAAGGTCCTGTGCTACTCCTCCGATGCGGAACCAGTTGGGGTGCATACGACCACCGCAAATGGCTTCGACGATATCGAAGATCTTCTCTCTGTCGGTGAACATGTAAAATACAGGAGACAGCTGCCCCAGGTCCTGGGCAAACGTGCCGAACCAGACCAGGTGGCTGGCGATCCGGAAGAGTTCACAAAGCATTACCCGTATGACCTTAACCCGCAGCGGAAGCTCGATCCCCGCCAGCTGCTCTACAGCCAGAAGATAGGCGAGATTATTCATCGTTCCACCCAGGTAGTCCACCCGGTCAGTATAGGGGATATAAGTATGCCAGCTTTGCCGCTCGCCCATCTTTTCTGCACCGCGGTGGTGAAATCCGATCTCAGGCACGGCGTCAACGATATCCTCTCCGTCGAGCTGCAACACGATCCTCAATACGCCATGAGTTCCGGGATGCTGGGGGCCGATATTCAGGAACATGAAATCGGTGTCTTCCCCATGCCTCGCCATACCCCATTCTTCAGGCTTGAAACGCAGCGCCTCTTGCTCACGGTCCTGCTTTTCGTCCCATAGCCGGAAAGGACCCATTTCCGTTGCCCGGGCTGGGTGCTCTTTCCGCAGCGGATGCCCCTGCCAGGTAGACGGCATCAGGATACGCTCGAGATGCGGATGCCCTTCAAAACGGATGCCGAACATATCGTACACTTCCCGTTCGTACCAGTTGGCATTTCTGAAGATAGTCGTAATGGAAGGCAGCGAAGGGTATTCACCGTTCAGTGGAACCTTCACGCGGATGAACGCATTCCTGCCGAAAGAGAATAGATGATAGACGACGGTGAAGTCGGCGGCAGGCAGCCCGTTCCGGCGGACCCTGTCGCGTTCGTCAATGCCGCAGAGGTCATAAAGCAGGTTATGTGGGTGAGGGAGATCGGACTTGAGACGGCGCATAACCGGCAAAAGGATGTCAACGGACACCCATAAGGTGGGTAGTTCATCAACTGTATGCTGCCGCCGGAAAACAGCGTCGCCGAACTCTGACTGCAGCTGCTCGATTATGTCGGCCGTGTCCTGCATATGTAAGATCTGATTGACTCAAACTTCGTCTACTCCCCGGAATTCGACCATCTCCTTTCTCTTTTCCATTCTTACCTCCTTCATCGAAGGGGAATGTGGCTTTATGACACCCTGTTCGCCGATAACCCAGCTGAGGGGGCGCTTTTCTTTGCCAACTGCTTCGCCCAGCAATACCAGTCCCTGCAGAAAAGCATCCGGTCTTGGAGGGCAGCCGGGAACATACACGTCCACCGGCAAAAACTTATCTACACCCTGCACCACGCTATAGATATCGTACATGCCGCCGCTGTTGGCGCAACTTCCCATCGAGATCACCCAGCGCGGCTCCATCATCTGTTCATGCAATCGCTTTATGATAGGTACCATTTTTATGAAAACTGTTCCCGCAATAACCATAACGTCTGCCTCTCTCGGCGTGCCGCGGATCACCTCCGCGCCAAAACGGGCTACGTCATATTTGCTTGTAATGCTGGTAGCCATCTCTACAAAACAGCAGCTAAGACCGAAATGAAAGGGCCACATGGAATTTTTCCTGCCCCAGGCCACAAGCCTTTGCACCGAGGTAAGCATGATACTTTTGCCGATCGCCTCCTCCATGCTGCCATTGCCGGAACTGCACCCGGCCGGGTCTTCAGTTTTGCTTAACCACCAATTCATTTTGCTGCATTTTTTTTTGTGGCCGCTGTTTGAGCCGGTACACCTTCATTATTTTTTTCACATCTGGCCCGATGTCCAGCGCGCCAATGCCCCATTCGTAGACCAGGACCACAGCCAGCTGCCCAATAAATACGGCCGCGCCGATATAGCCTGGCCAACCCAGCTGGTAAAAGCCGAGAGCCCAAAGCATGATAAATACCGCTTCGACGTCGAAGACAACGAATAGCATGGCCACTAAATAAAATTGAGCGGAAAAACGGATTCGCGCAGACCCCGTCTGTTCTATTCCTCCTTCATAGGGTTTGCCCGTCGCCCTGTCGTGGTGGTGCTGCCCAAGCAGATAGGAAAGTGAAAGAATAACGGCCAGCAAAATAACTACCACCGTTGCATAAAGAAGCAATGGCCACAAAGCGATTCTATGCAGAGCGTTTTCCGGCATACATCACCTTTTCATTGATAAATAAATACACCGCCCGGACTCCCGTCCGGTTTTTGCACTCTCGTCAAAGCTTGAACCCTCCATGCGCTGCCGACCCGGTCAACTTCTGATATAATGTTCCAGGTTTTCAATGATGTAGTCCTTCTGATTGATGATATGTTTGACTATATCACCAATAGAAACGATACCCGCCAGCTTACCGTCATCGCACACGGGGAGGTGACGGATGAAATGCTGGGTCATCAGTTGCATGCAGTTCTCAATCTTTGTGTCGGGAGAAACAAATACGGGGTTTTCGGTCATGATGTCCTGCACTATCGTCTCTTTGGAGGACCGGCCTTTGAGGATCACCTTGCGGGCGTAGTCCCGCTCCGTGAATATACCGCCTACATGCCCGGCATTATCCACTACTACAAGGGCCCCCAGATTTCTTTCCTCCAGAGTCTCAAGCGCTTCGTATACACAGCTATCAGGGCTTATTGTGTATACCAAATTCCCCTTAACCTGTAATATGTCACGAACAGTATCCATGGCAAGCTCATTTAGATACAATTCTACTGTTAAGTTAATTATTTTTTAAATATGTCCCAAAAACAAAACCCGCCGGCGGCGTCTAAACGACTGCCATCGGCGGGAATATCCACAAAAAAACCCGCCACGCGGCGGGTCAGCTCATTTAGAAAGGCAGATCATCGATCGGCTCGTTGACCTCTCCCGCTGAAGGCACTCTGGACGGACCGGCCTGAGCCGCATATCCACCTTCAGACCCGCCGGAATATCCGCCGCCGCCTTCACCCCTGCTGCCCAGCAGTTGCACACTCTGTACACGCAGCGTAAGTGAAACGCCGGTAGTCCCGTCGTTCTTGGGATAGGTCCTGACCTCCGGAGTCCCCTCCGCATATACCTGGGTACCTTTTTTAAGATATGGAGCAATACCCGTACGATCGGTCCAGTAAGCGCATTCCACCCATATCGTTTTATCCTTCTGGTTCCCCTGTGCATCGCGGAATTTCTCCGTGTGAGCCACGTTGAAATTGATCACATTCTTGCCATTCACCGTATTGGTGACACAGTCCTTTCCCAGATTCCCGATTACTTGAAGCTTTATCATAATGGTAAAATTTAAGACGAAAAGGGCAAATTACACCATTTTAGCACGGCCGTATTAAGAAGTTTTCCTAAAGTTTCCCACGGCCCGCGGCCCCCCCAGTTACTCATTCAAAACCTCTATTTACCCCCCAATCCCGCCAGCGGCTCAATTCGGGGACCGGCGGCCACGTCCCATCCCGGACATTGCGTAACTTTAAGGTGCCCACTACTACATGAGACTACGCTCCACGATATTATTGCTTGCAGTTTTCATATCATCCCAGGCCGCCCGGGCAGGCACCGGCGACCCCTTCGAGTTCAAAATTACCTGCCTCGGCCCGGGTCGGATCGATAGCCTCGAAAAGCTGGCGATCAGCTACCTGTACTCCAACAAGGACTCCGCATCTTTTTATAACGACATGGTGCTTAAGGAAGCCCACTCAACGAACTATGCCCTCGGAATGGCGGTAGGCCTTGCACTAAAAGCCGACCTCATCAGGGCTTACTCCGGCGACTTCCTTGAAGAAGAACGGCTGGCCCGCGAATCACTGCAGTGGTTCGAACGGTCACCCGATAAAAGCTGCATCCGGCTCGCCTATAATCAGCTGGGCTTTGCGCTGTACGCCCAAAGCCGGTTCGCCGAATCCATCCGGTACCTGCAAAAAGACTATGACGAAGCTATCAAGGCAGGAGTCTGTAAGGAAGGGGTCTCTGCCCTATCCCTGATAGGATACGCCTACCGGGAATGGGGGAATTATGAAAGGTCATTCGATATTTCACTCAAATGCCTGCAGTTCGCCGGAGAGCTAAAGGATTCCGGCCTGATGCGTATGGAATATTTCTCTCTCGCCGATCTTTTCATGCTTATAGAGGACTACGACGCCGCGCACAAATATTTCTGGCTCGCCATCCACAAGCCCAGACACATGACGGTCAACTGGGAGATGCTTAAATATGCCGAGCTGATGGCGAGACAGCACAAGCTGGATTCAGCGGAGTTCTATCTTAACCAGTCCGATACTACGCATATGGATGACGGTTTGAAAAAAGGCTATCTCCTCAGCAAAGGTGAGTATTACGTGTTCAGGGGAAATTACGGGGAAGCCCTGCCCTATTTCCTCCGCAGTCTCCACTTTCAAAGGCAGCTGACGGACCGCAACCAGCTGATGCGTTGTCTGAACGACCTGGCCCGTACTTATCATCATTTGAGGCAGCCGGCCGAAGCCTTACGCTACGCACGCGAGGAACTGGCCCTGGCAAAGCAGACCGACGCACGCCTGTTCATTCGCGAGGGCTGCCTGACCCTTTTCACCCTGTTCGACAAGGAGGGCCCGACAGACAGCGCCTATTTCTACTACCGCCGTTACATCACCCTGAAGGACAGCCTCCTGAACGATCAGGTAAAGGCCAGGTTCGCCTCCTACGGCCTCGAACAGCAGATAAAATGGCTCAACCAGGAAAAGCAGCTCAGCGCAGTCTGCCTCCGCGAAGAGATGATGATAAAGAATATCCTGATCGGCGCCGTAGTGGTTCTTGCCCTGTTCAGCTTCATCTACGTCTGGATCATCAGGCTGAAAAAGAAGAACGAAGCACACAGACGGCAGCGCGCCGAGAACGAACTCGAGATACAACGCCTCGAAGGCGAGCGTGCCAAGGCCGCCCTGCAGCAACGCGCGAAAGAGCTCGAGATACAGGCGCTGCGCTCACAAATGAACCCGCACTTCATCTTCAACTGCCTCAACGCCATCAACAGGTTCATACTCAGTCACGAGACGGAAGCAGCCTCCGACTACCTCACGAAGTTCTCCCGCCTGATGCGAATGATCATGAACCATTCCCGCCACTCCCTGATCACACTCGCAGAAGAAGTGGAGATACTGGAGCTCTACCTGGGCATGGAAGTCCTCCGGTTCAGGAATGCGTTCGACTACCGGATAGCCATAGAGGAAGGCGTCGACACGGACGACATACGCATTCCGCCGCTGCTGCTGCAGCCCTTTGTCGAGAACGCCATCTGGCACGGCCTGATGCACAGGGAAGAAAGGGGATTTCTTTACATCGGCATGCGCATCGAAGGAGATACGCTGATCTGCGTGATCCGAGACAACGGAATAGGCCGCAAACGGGCCGCGCAGTTTAAGAGCAAATCAGTGGAAAAACACAAGTCCATGGGCCTGCAGATCACGGCCGAACGCATGGCGCTGCTGACCTGCTCGGGTGAAGCCGGACATTTCTTCCGCATCGAAGACCTGTATGACGCCGATGGCAACGCAGCCGGGACAGAGGTCATACTGACGATCAAGATCAATATCCCAACCTGCGAACCGGCAGGCGAGCTGACCTAAAACAACAACCATGATCAATGCCATCATCGTAGACGACGAACCGTACTGTACAGAGGCGTTGGCCATACTGCTGCAGCGGTACTGCCCGCAGGTGAGCCTCACAGGCAGCTATCACTCCGCCGGCGAAGCCCTGGCCCCAATCCGGGAGCAGAAACCCCAGCTGCTCTTCCTCGACATCGAAATGCCCCGGATGAATGGCTTCGAGCTGCTCGAAAGGATAAAGGACCTGTCCTTTGAACTGATCTTTACGACAAGCTATGACCAGTACGCCATAAAAGCCATCCGCTTCAGCGCCCTCGACTACCTCCTGAAACCCATCGACCGCGAAGAGCTCGTGCGTTCGGTGCAGAAGGTCGAGCAACGCCTTCAGTCTCCCCTGCCACAGCAGATCGACCTCCTCTTTCAAAAGCTGCAAAGCCCCGCACAACTCTTTTCCAGGATCGCCATCCCCACGATGGAAGGCCTGCAAATGGTCGCGGTCGACAGCATCGTCCACTGCACCTCGGATAGCAACTATACCATTCTCACTCTCAAAGACCGCCAGCGCGTGATCGCATCGCGCACACTCAAGGAAATAGAAGAGCTGCTGGAAGACTACTCCTTCGCCCGCGTCCATCATTCCAGCGTCGTCAACCTTAACGAAATAAGCAAGTACATCAAGGGAGAAGGCGGATACCTCGTGATGTCCGACGGCTCCTCGGTGAACGTCTCCCGATCCAGAAAAGAAGGATTGTTAAAGAAATTACAACCCAACAGATCCTGAGCCTCCGGAAGCACCAACTGCTCAACCGGAAAGCACGATCCCAGTCCTGATCCGCCAGTTGCTGGTTATGGCTCGGATAGCGGCGCCTGACGAACTAATTTTATTCAAAAGTTATTACCATGAAAAAATTAATCGTCGTGCTGCTGGTTGTGGTATTCTATACTGGTAGCAACTCCGCAAATGCGCAAACACAGACACTGGACAAGGCCATCCTGCTAAACAGCTATGCTATCCATACAGATAACGCGGCAGTAAGGGCGACCCGGGACCTTTGGAAAAGGGTAGGAGATCAAAAAGAGGAAGCCTGGTACAAGCTGCCGAAAGGCTACCTCGCCGTCTACACGCAGGACGAGATCCAGAACCGGTACGTCTATGACAAAAAAGGCAACTGGATCTACGCCCTTCTGACCTACCCGGAAAAGGGTCTCCCGGAAGAAGTGAGAAAACTCGTAAAGAGTACCTACTATGACTACTCCATCGGATGGGCAAAAGAGATCAGGCAGGGCGAAGAGACGGTCTATGTGGTTCACGTTGAGAGCGATAGGGAATGGAGAGACATATCCGTCCGGGACGGCGAGATGCAGACGCTAAAAGCCATTTGCAAAAAATAGTCGGAGGACAAGCCGTGACAATGCTTCAGGTTCCCGACCATACGGCCGCCGAAGGTGAGCAGACCTGACGTGAGGCAGGGACAGGAGAGGCCGCAGGGCCGCTGTCCCGCCTCGCGGGGCCGTAGGCCCTTTCGTCATCCGGCCGACATTGCTTATCCAAACATTTTAGCGTAAATTTGCGGTTCGAAATTTTTTTAACTATGAGCCGTAAAGGAAAAGTCCTGGTAGCGATGAGTGGCGGTATTGACAGTACCGTTACGGCTCTCATGCTGCATGATGAGGGCTATGAAGTTGTAGGCATTACCATGAAGACATGGGACTACGCAAGCGCAGGTTCTTCGAAGAAAGAGACAGGATGTTGCAATATTGACAGCTTCAACGACGCCCGCATGGCGGCGGTGCAGCACGGATTTCCACACTTCGTACTGGATATCCGCGAAGAGTTCGGGGGATTTGTGATCGACAACTTCGTCGAAGAATACCTGGCCGGCCGCACTCCCAATCCCTGCGTGCTGTGCAATACCCATATCAAATGGCGGGCCCTGCTGAAAAGAGCCGATGCCATGGACTGCGAGTTCATCGCGACAGGTCACTATGGCCGTATCAGACAGCATACCAACGGCCGCTACACGATAGCGAAAGGCGTAGACGAAACCAAGGACCAGAGCTATGTGCTGTGGGGTCTGCAACAGGACCTGCTGAGCCGGACCCTTCTGCCTCTCGGCCCCTACCGCAAGACGGAGATCCGCCAGATGGCCCTCGACTATGGCTATCCCGAACTTGCAAAAAAGGCCGAGAGCTATGAGATCTGCTTCGTCCCGGACAACGACTACCGCGGCTTCCTCAAACGCCGCGTGGAGGGACTGGAAAACAAAGTAATGGGCGGTAATTTCGTGGACAAGCACGGCAACGTCCTTGGACAGCACAAGGGCTACCCCTTCTATACCATCGGTCAGCGCAAGGGTCTGGACATTACCTTCGGCAAACCGGTGTACGTAACGGGCATCCGGCCGGAAACAAATACCGTTGTCCTCGGGGATGAATCCGACCTCGACCAGCACGAAATGGTGGTCGGAAAGCTCAACCTGCTGAAATACGACCAGCTGACCCCGGGAATGGAAGCCACCACCAAGGTCCGCTACAAAGACTCCGGGACGCTGAGTAACCTCTATCCCGAACAGGACAAGGTAAGGGTGCGGTTCTATGAAAAAGCCAAAAGCATTGCCCCCGGACAAAGCGCCGTCTTTTACGAGGGTGACGAGGTCATCGCCGGGGGGATTATCCAGCGGACTGTGCCGGAGCAATAAAAAAACACGTAATTCGTTTCCATCCGGGGAGTTAAGCGCTTCCCGGATTTTTATTTTAACATCATGAAGAATCGCCTGGGACTGCTGCTTACGTTAACCCTCGTAATAGCCATAACTGGTTGTAAAAAAACGATTTCGTACCAAAAGGATCCGGGTTTTGCGGGCGACCCGACAGACTATTTCCTCCCTCTCCAGGCCGGCAAATATGCCATCTACCGCCTGGACTCCCTGAATTTTTACTACTACGGACAACTGGATACCATCACGAGCTACCTGGCCAAAGACTCGGTCGAGACTACCTTTACCGACGGATCCAACCACCAGGCATGGCTGGTGACCCGATATCTCAGCGACCTTTCAGGGTCAAACTGGACCCCCAGCACGACCTACACGGTGACACCGTCGCAGCAGCAGCTATGGGTGACTGAAAACAACCTCCGATTTCTCAAGCTGGCCGCCCCCATCACAGAAGGGCTGACCTGGTCGGGCAACAGCGCCCTGCCCTATGCCCCTTTTCAGGACTTTTTTGACTTTAGCGACGACTCCCACCTGACCCTCAACGACTGGACCTATACGTACCAAAAGGTAGGGCAGCCCTATACCCTCGGGACCACCAAATTTGACAGTACTGTGACCGTGCTGCAGGCAAACGATTCGATCAACGTTCCGATCCTCGACCCCAGGTCATTCGGCTCGAAGACCTATTGGATCGAAACCTACGCAAAACACATCGGACTAGTCTATCGCCATACCGCCATGTGGGAATACCAGCCGCCTACCCCCAACCAGACACAATCCGGGTACAAGATCGGCTTCGAGATCACGATGACCCTCGTCAGCCACAACTAACCTCCTCACCCCTTCCTGAACCTCGCAGCGTACAGCGTGTCCCCGCGCTGATCATACCCTTTTAAATTCTCCGTCTTCTCCATCTTAAGGCCCCAACCATCCCGGATATACGCCGCCATCTCCTCATTCTCCTTTCTAAAGACCGAACAGGTACTGTAGACCAGACAGGCTCCCGGCGACAGACGGGGAGCGATATGCCCGATTATCCGGCGTTGCCGCAGGGCGTATTCATCGACCTTTGCCGGATCGAAGAACCATAGGTCTTCCGGAGTACGCCCCCATGTACCGCTGCCGGTGCATGGGACGTCGGCAAGGACGAGATCGGCATTGGCCGCCGCATCGGGTGGATAATCACGGGTCAGGTCGACCACAAAAGACTGGTATTTTTTTATTCCCGCCTCGGCAAACCGCCGGCGCAGATTGTGCAGAATGGTTTGACGGATGTCGCTGACCGTAATATCGAGACCTGGATAAAGGTCATAGGTCAGAATGGCCTTGCCGCCCGAAGCCGCACAGGCGTCCCAGAAGAACTGCGGCGCAGGGTCCAGTTGCAAAAATTCGGCGATACGCTGCGAACTGTAGTCCTGGACGACGACCTCACGGTCGGGAGTAAGAACATCCTCGACTTTGGTGCCATTGGCCAGACGAAGGGTAAAAGGCGGGATAAAGACCCCCTCCCCCAACGTCTCACGAACCAGGCTTTCATGACCCGGGCGAATACGAAGAAAAAGATCGGGCTGACGGAGAAATGAAAGACAAAAGGCGGCATGGTCGATCCCTTCCGACAGCTGATCGCTCCAGGGAAAGATATCGGTCACCCGAAAACCGGCGCCCGATGGCTGCGACTGAAAGAACGCCACCTTCCCGGTCAGCGGCAAACCCACCCTTGCATTGTATTCAGGATTGAAATAGTCCAGCAGCTCATTCGGCTGGTCACTGGCGAAAAACAAACCGGCAAGACAGCGCTCCCCCGCGGAAAGATTCCTGACGGCGTGCCCAAGACGAAAAAAGCCATACACGAGTGCGCTCAGCAGCCTCCTGTCCCGGGAACCCATTTGCTTGTTGAGGCGGAAATAATCCTTAAGCCAGACACTCAGGGGCATATCCCCCCGATAGAGATCCAGTATACTTACTGCATGACGCAGCTGGTTGTCGAATCGCATAGTGCGCTTACAGCTCTAAAAGCGCCTTCACGGGATCCTTTCCAAACAGCAACTGATCGGGATTTTCAAGCAGCTCCTTGATACGTACCAGGAAGCTGACAGACTCGCGCCCGTCGATGATCCGGTGGTCATAACTGACTGCCAGGTACATCATGGGGCGAACTACCACCTGGCCGCCTACGACGACAGCCCGGTCTTCGATCTTGTGCATTCCGAGAATGGCCGACTGGGGAATATTGATGATTGGCGTCGACATCAGACTTCCGAATACTCCGCCGTTGGTAATGGTAAAGGTACCGCCCTGCATCTCCTCCATGGAGAGCTTGTTGTCACGGGCCTTGGTAGCCAGTTCGACGACCTTCTTTTCGATATCGGCCATGCTGAGGCTTTCAGCATTGCGGATGACGGGGACCACCAGGCCCTTGGGAGCGCTTACGGCAATGGATATATCGCAGTAGTCGTGATAGACCAGCTCGTCACCGTCGATATACGCGTTGACGGCAGGCCATTCCTGGAGCGCATAACACGTAGCCTTTGTGAAGAAGCTCATAAAGCCGAGGTTGACGCCGTGCTTCTCTTTGAACTTGTCCTTATATTTTGCGCGGAGGGCCATGACGGCGCTCATATCCACTTCGTTAAAGGTGGTGAGCATTGCCGTGGTATTCTTGGCTTCTACCAGACGGCGGGAGACCGTCTTACGGAGATTGCTCATCCGCTCGCGGCGCTCGGCGCGGGTAAACAACTCCTTACCCGGAGTGCGGCCGGGATGGGCCAGCGCTTCCAGAACGTCGTGCTTCAGGATCTTCCCGCCCGTACCGGTTGGAATGATCGAGCCCGCGTCGATCTTTTTGTCGGATATAATAGCGGCGGCTACCGGAGTAGCTTTAATATCATTTGAGATCGAAGTTACCGGCGCTTGCGTTGCAGCAGGGGCAGCAGTGGTGGTTTTAGCCGCAGCGCCGCTGCCATTGGCAGCCGAAGCCTGTGCAGCAGGGGCGGCCGCAGGGGCAGCCTTGCCTTCGGGCCGGGCAGCCGTCTCGTCGATCTGC